>Ga0307515_10002129_pt1 | contig 43388 bp, 41 predicted proteins | sample 17_EM_MG_FD_194513 | JGI IMG/M metagenome (GOLD analysis project Ga0307515, IMG submission 194513) | Populus trichocarpa ectomycorrhiza microbial communities from riparian zone in the Pacific Northwest, United States - 17_EM | ecosystem: Host-associated > Plants > Roots > Unclassified | place... | reverse complement strand
GTTGGATGTTGCAAGTTATGGACAATATGGAGGCAAGCTGCGTCTTTTATGTCAAGGTTGGTACGTTTACTCATCTTGAACAAAGCAAAATCTCCCTCTTGACTCTCAACAAATCAGGAATAGAGATGCTAACTGTGCGATATGACATGATTGTTATTGTTGTTTTCATGTAATATCCTGGGGATTATTTGAGATAAACATCAGCAGACGTCCTTTCCCTCGAACTGCATCCCATTTGTATCTAGCAATTGAGCGATTCCGGGGGTCTTACACTGTAATTTATCCCTGTTAACAAACTAACAACATCAGACTGACTCTTTGCAAATTGTGGGGCGGTGGGAAACCCCTGCAACTTGCAGCCATACTCAGTACAATTCATCTTGAGCATAACGATCATGTTGGCTGCTACTTATTCCATTCTGACATGAAGCTGACTATATAGTCCTCAGGGCTTCCCACTTCATCTCGTTATCATCTTCCTCTCCTATTCCACACCAGCACATCATCGATACACAACCACCTCCGCCAGGTGAGAGCGGATCGAATACGGGCAGATTGGCAGGCGCTACATCAAATCCGGATATTCTTGGCACACAACAAGAGCGCAGACCCAAGGTAGTTCACCGCGACGCTGCCAATGCAGCCACCAAACATATGACCCAGGATGCACATTTAAAAATCGTCCGCGAGACTGGAAGTAGGAAAAATAAGAAGCAGCATGCAGTGAGATGTGAGTGTATCCGTATCGAGGCAATCGGCAGTCAATGAACTGTATAAGGTACAGCGGGTGTCCGTAGAGAGCTATGTAACGAATTTATTGCTGCCAGTAACGGGAAACCTCCATGGTCGACAAAGGCATTTGTCCGCACAGTCCGCGAAATCGAACATCATGATGTTGTCAGCTCTGCGATTTTCACAGATGAATTTCGTGATAAGCATCCCCGGGAGTGGACGAGACAGGCGTTAATCACCTTCGAGAAGGCTACAGAAGCGTATATGGTAGAGGTAACACCCGAATTTCTTTGGTAGAAGCAGCAACTAATGGCTTGTAGGTTTTCAACATGTCTGCAACTATGGCAAGGCAAGGAGGTCGGGTACAGCTGGAACAGTCCGACATGCGCCTGGTGTTGAATATGCCCAAAATGGCCAAAGAAGGCTTTTCGCGCGCCGCAATAGAGGAAACGAAATATCTTATTAAGAAACCACGTGCCCAGGTTCGAGAAGAGAAGAAGCGGGGTGTTGAGTTTCCTGGGCATAACAAGCTGAAGGCTGCGATACAAAGACACCCGGCAATGCTTCATCAAAACCAAATGTCCAGCTGCGTCCCATGTCAAAATGGCACCGCAAAGAAACCCCAGACACGCTGGAGACGCAAAGGAACAGGTGCACCTCCAGCCGCCCGACGCAGAGTACGGACTCCAGAGCCGACTCCCCATCCGCCCGTCACGTCACCCGCCCCACCTGCCCCAACCGGTAACACTTCCGGAGCTCAACCTTCTGAATTGGTCAATCTGCCGGCCGGATATACATATTCGCCTACAGCTCTTCCCAGTGTGTAATTCTTCGAAGATGATGAAGATACCGAGCACGATCCCAATTTCGATCCAGATATGCTGACTGATGAAGGTTATTACACTATCTGTTGCATGCTAATGCGGCTAACATTCATTTTGAAGACAAAAGGAGTGAATTGGGCGATCCTGAAACTGATGTCGAGCAGTGACCGAAAGATATGGGATTTTGAAGATTATCATTATATGCATCTATGTATTATTAAAGCACAACGTAGGGATCAAGAAGAAAGTAAATGAAAACACCAGAAAGACAGCCAAAATATTGTGAATGATGGACTGTGCCAAATTAATTGATTGCATATTGTGGATACAGCCATGGCAAAATGAGCATCAATGGAGCGTCAACAATTTTTGGTCATGCGTCCTGGGAAATCACACCTCTGATAGGTCGTACTGAGTCATAAACGTATTTTAGCCGGCCTTTATAGGCAAAACAGATTGCAATACCCTCCCTGCCGCATCATGAAAATGAGCGTCAACAGAGCGTCAACAATTTTTGGTCATGCATCTTGGGAAATCACACTTCCGATAGGTTGTAGTAAGTCATAAAGTAAATTATGCCTGCCTTTATTGGCAAAATAGATTGCAGTACCCTCCCTGCCCCATCATGAAAATGAGCGTCAACGGAGCGTCAACAATTCTTGGTCATGGATCTTGGGAAATCACACCTCCCATAGGTTGTAGTAAGTCATAAAGTAAATTTTGGCTGCCTGTATAGGCAAAACAGATTGCAATACCCTCCCTGCCCCACCATGAAAATGAGCGCCAACGGAGCGTCAACGATTTTTGGTCATGCCTCCTGGGAAATCACACCTCCAATAGGTCATACTTAGTCATAAAGGAATTTTTGCCGGCCTTTATAGGCAAAACAAATAGTAATACCCTCCCTGCCCCATCATGAAAATGAGCGTCAACAGAGCGTCAACGATTTTTGGTCATGCATCTTGAGAAGTCACACCTCCGATAGGTTGTAGCAAGTCATAATGTAATTTACGCCTGCCTTTATTGGCAAAACAGATTGCAGTACCCTCCCTGCCCTGTCATGAAAATGAGCGTCAATGGAGCGTAAACGATTTTTGGTCATGCGTCCTGGGAAATCACACCTCCGATAGGTCGTACTTAGTCATAAAGGTATTTTTGCCGGCCTGCATAGGCAAAACAGATAGTGATACCCTCCCTGCCCCATCGTGAAAATGAGCGTCAACGGAGCGTCAACGATTTTTGGTCATGCATCTTGGGAAATCACACCTCCCATAGGTTGTAATAAGTCATAAACTAATGTTCGGCTGCCTTTATAGGCAAAACAGAGTGCAACACCCTCCCTGCCCGATCATGAAAATGAGCGTCAATGGAGCGTCAACGATTGTTGGTCAGGTATGATGGGTAATCTGCGGGGCGACAGGTTGCACATTGTCATAAACTGATTATTGGCTGCCTTTATAGGCAAAAATGAAAGTGAAACGCTTCCTGCCCCATCTTCAAAATGCACGTCAACAGAGTGTCAACAATTGTTGGCCTTCCATCATGGTTAATCACAGTGCGATGTGGCGGTTGTTATCTATATACATCGTTTTGACTGTTACTATACGCCAAAAGGCTCAAGAATACTTAGTGGTAGCTCTGTAAATGAAATAAGTTGTTACTGTCCCGGAGGATGTGGCTAGAATATACTGTACATATCTGCTTACAAAGGCTGCCATATCCTTCTTTATGGATGGTTGTGATCAAGCTTCACTCATATTACCAAAGATGCAAGACCAAATATCATTGACGCTCTGTTGACGCTAATTTTCAGGAGGTGGTTGGGCTCGTGAGTATGCTTCTTCTCCACATCAACGCGGCTAATACGTTGAAAATGAAGCGTGCAGTACCAATGTCAATATTTTACGATTCACTGTAGCATATCTGAATGCGACCATAAATGTGAAACCCAAAACGCAGAACCGGAGATTGGAACCGACGGGTCTAGCCAAACCCGGCGAAACCCGCGGGTTGACGGGTACCGGTCTGGGTTTGGCCCGCCAACAGTCAGCGGGTCGGGTTTTTGGCAGGGTCTGGAAACAAACCGACCTGTTTTTGTGGTCCAAACCCGGACCGCTGGCGGGTTACCCGGACCCGTTGCTAACACTAGTGACAACGTCCTTACCCCATCAAAAATCGATGATTTTGTGAAAGAACCATCACATTACAGCCACAAATATTGATCAGAGTGTTTATTGTTTGGTACGTAAAATATGTAGCTCTGCACGGTGCATCTTTTCGCCGTCTCCGATTTTCGATATGTTCAAATGTGAGCAAGCGGTAGCCCAAAAACCTAGTTTTTGGGCGACAATGGCAATAATTTCAAAGCAGCTTGCCCAGTTTTGAAGATATCAAAAATCGGAGACCACAAAAAGATGCGCCGTCCAAAGCTGCATATTTCATATACCAAACATTGAATTGTGTGATGTATATTCATGGACTTTATTTAGGGAACCGTTTGGTACAAACCAGGACCGAACCGGCTGGGGCCGGGTCTTCTTGGAACTGCAATATTGGAAATAGTCCGAAAACAGAACTGTTGCTAACACTCGGTGCGTTCTGGCCACAGATCACAGTCTCGGCCCAAGCATGGAGTGTCTGATTGATGAAGATGTTGGGCAAAGTCGATAAGACCCTGTAAACCTCCGACTCTCTGGCTGGGAACAATTGCCCAAAGTTAATTACCATCAGGTCATAATACTGATGTAATACATTAAGTCAAATGTCGATGGAGCAATGGTGGGCCGCAACGTAAGTCTCCCAAGCAGATAAGCCAAATAGCCAATATCGTGAAAGTTGTGTCTTAATTGATTACGCAGCCTACCTGAAGGCCTTCCATTAACCATGCCAGGCGACGAAGAGGTTTTGAGTATTCCAAATATACAAGTTCCAAGATATAAAAGTTGAAGTTACTGTTTGATTACATCTTACAGCAGAGGATGGGCCACATGGGATGCATAACGCTTGAAAACGAATCATGCAATTACACAATAACCTTTGGGATGCGTGGTCCTCTATGTAAGAGCCTGGCTCGTAATACAAGAGTACTCTAAGATATGACAGATGAGATCATAGCTAAGGTTTGGACATAAACTTTGGTAGTCCAGGAATAGCTATAAAAGAACAACAACACTCCGGCATTGGAACGGTAGCCCCAGAACCACGAACGATACCTACCTGTGAAGACGAAACTGAATTATCATTGTTGTTTTCAGTACGTATTATTATTAATACCTTAATCGAGTATATTAGTATTATTTATTAGCATTGTATGCAGTTGCCCCTCCCCATGGTTGAGTATAAGTTGGATAACGAGTACAACATCATGATGTTTGCGTCATCTTCATTACGGGATTGATTCGAAAAAGATTATTGGTTATTGGCAGCGAAGTGTATTTGGTGGGTGGCTAGTATAATTCGGTTTACAGAGATATTAATTAATTATCGTCATTATAAATTATTTCCCTCCGAAGTTATTAGGGATTGTTACGTCACCCCACTACTGCAAACAGCTTCCAAAAAAATTGCCATCCCGGAATCTGATATACCGTTATTCGATATTCGTCACGATTCGGATTGTGAAGGATACTTATCACGAGCAACAATACTTCCTAGGAATCGACCTAGTAAACTGCCAAGCACGACGCACTCTGGAAACTTGTCCAAGAATTATCGAGAAGCTATGAATCTTCAGCTACAAGCTAGATTTGGATGGTTGACTAAATATCAGAAAAAGAGAATGCAAGAACTTCTTAGAAGTGGAAATTTGGAGTTGTGAGGGAAATAATGCTTAGACATAATATTGCGGATAGTATCTGAATGCCTGATTTATCAGGGAAAAGGATCGAAACGGATTTTGGGAAGATACGCGACAACCGAGATTGCGCTATCAATGGGCAATATATTACTGCCAGAGATAATGATTAATCACTGAGATTCATTATACAAAATAATTGACGATATCAAGTGATCATATAGCTTAAATATAGGAAGACATTTTACGATATTACTCAATCTTCAAGATTAATTATACCAATATACCTCACAATATTCATTAACCTTCAAGATTCATTATACAAATATACTTTTATGATGATAATTAATCACTGAGCTTAAATGCACGAAAATTGGTTATGATACTAATTATGTGTCGAGATTAATTATATGAATATAATGTATCATATTAGTCAATCAGAGAGATTAACAATACAAATATATGTACTGTCAATATTGCATTATGCCACGACACGATTTACATACTATTCATTAAATAGCATCCGATACACAGATATACCTTTGTCCATTGTTTGTATATGATCTTGAGAGATTACCCATACAATTTATCCGGAGATATGACTAAACGAATATGAACAGAACTACAGTGGTATACCTAGTGCTTACGTCAAGTATACTAGCATACTCAAAATGTTATGTATTGATACTTGCTGAAAAGTCTAGTTACTTAGGTGGAAGCCCCCCTGTCAAATATTCCAACATAAGCTCTCGAGATGCTCCTAAGTATACTCCCAAACTGTACTTGATAACAAACTCCTAGCCTGCTTGAATCAATGCTCCGAAGCATGCTCGCACAATGCTCTCGTGCGTTCACCACATACACTCACATGTACACCTTCAAGTATATTCTTAATTATACCCCTGACTATGTTTTTGAGAATGCTCCTCATTGCATTTGATAGCATACTCCCACACTGGATTGCTGTATGCTCCCAAGTGAGCACTCCAGACGCCTTCAAGTAAACTTCCAAGCATACTCCATCAGCAAAATGTATTTATGTCTCTGGGAGCCTCTGGGAGCCTCTGGGAGCCTCTGGGAGTGTCGGAGAGTTGTCAGACCAGAATCGCTGGGTGGTCAAATCCCAGAGTTGACTGGACTGACACAGTGGCCTGCAGGTGCACCGCAGAGCACCTGGGTGCGCCAGCGACAAGAATGTGAGCGCCGATGACATGCCTGGGAGCACCTGGGAGCAAAAATGACAAGTCTGGGAGCACCGGCGACTAGCCTGGGAGCACTTCAAAACACTGTAGATCAGTCTGGGAGAAACAACATCTTCGTTGGGAACACAGCTGGAGCGTCTGGAAATCATATCTACTACTAATCGTTCAACGATTTTTAAAACTCACGTATTCAGTCTGTATTCTCTTCTAAGTTTCTATATAGCTACCCATCTACACATGGTATGTCTGGACTGGCAGCAGACGGCGCTTGAGAGCTATTCGAGGTGCGCCTGAAGATGATAATGGGGTGAACTCAGAGCTTCACCTGAAGGCCGTGATTGAGCGAGTTTGGAGAAGCACTGGGAGGCTGCAATCGAGTGAATACTGTGATGAACCTGGAGGCCATACTTCAGCGAGTTTGGAGATGCACTTGGAGGCCGTGATCGAGCGAGTTTGGAGAAGCGCTGGGAGGCCGTGATCGAGTGGACTCTGAGATGCTCTTGGAGGCCGTGATCGAGCGAGTTTAGAGATGCACATGAAGGCCGTGATCGAGGGAGTTTGGCGATGCACTTGGAGGCCGAGAAGGAGGAACTCGGAGATGCACTTGGAAGCCGTGATAGAGCGAGTTTGTAGGTGCATTTGGAGGCCGTGATCAACCGAGTTTGGAAATGCATTTCGAGGCCGAGATCGAGTTACTCAGAGATGCGCTTGGAGGCTGTGATCGAGCGATTTTGAAGATTCATTTGGAGGCCAAGATCCAGTAACTCAGAGATGCACTTGGAGGCAAAGATCAATTTGAACTCGGAGATGCACTTGAAGGTTGTAATCGAGTGAGTTTGGAGATGCATTTGCCGGCCGTGATCATGTCACTCAGAGATGCACTTGGAGGCTGTCATCGACCGAGTATGGAGATCAGCTTGGAGGCCATGATTGAGTAAGATTGGTGAAGTACTTGGAGGCGGTCCATAAGAGGCGCGCTGGGTGTTGAGACTGTATCCATCAGTTAGCTAACTGTGAACCTTGGGAATGTGATGAGGTGACTTTACGTTTGAGCTCTCATGGAGAGCTGGCTGGTGATGGTTGATCTTGTAGTGATGAATGTCGGAAGTTGAAGTTACATTCGGGGGTCAACTCGTAATCGGGAGAATGAAGGGAACACAGACAATCTTTAGTGGATAGTGTACTGGGTGTATGCTGTACTGGGTATATGCTGTACTGGGTGTATGCTGTACTGGGTGTATGCTGTACTGGGTATATGCTGTACTCAGTGTATGCTTTACTCAGTGTTAACTCATGATCATGGCATGGAGAGATAGAGAGGGATGACTTGACTTTGTGTTCTGCGATAATGGTAGAAAAGGAGGGATGGGGGATGAAGATGGGAACAATATGGAGAATACATGTGGATAAAGGAAGTCAGAGGTACAACTTGCCTCAATGGGTTGAGAGGACCTCGTATTGGTGTTTTTACCCACCGGATCGGGAGTAGTACCTGTCGTATCAGGAATGGTAAATTGACTCTCACAAACAATTCTCTTAAGTCCCAGTTTCTCATGATGATTTCCCCCATCTCCTCTTATCTCTCTCTCTCTCTCCACCATTACCTGAGAACATGAAGTTGAGTAATCCCTATGTATCTCTCGGTGCAATGATCATGAGTTGACGCCGAGTACAGCATACACCAAGTACTGCACGCACCAAGTACTGAATCATCCCCGGATCGACAGTCTCCCGGTCCCAGGCCAGCTCTCATCTCTCGGCGGACCATATTGTATTCAACTCTCTACATCACCACGATCCCGAGTTAACCAATGAAGAGAGTCTCAGCTGCCGTCACACCTACCACCCGATCTACCGCCTCCAGATCGACTGCCTCCCAGTACTCCTCCAATTCCGATTAATGATGGCCTCCAAGTGCATCTGCAAACTCGCTTGATCACGACCTCAAAGTGCATCTTTGAGTTCAACTGCATCTCGGCCTCCAAGTGCATATCTGAGATACTCGATCTCGGCCTCCGAATTCATCTCCAAACTCGCTCAATCATGGCCTCCAAGTGCATCTTGCAGTCCAAATTGATCTCGGCCTCCAAGTGAATCTCGGAGTTACTCGATCTCAGCCTCCAAATTCATCTCCAAACTCTTTCAATCGCGGCCTCCAAGTGCATCTCCAAATTCGCTCTATCATGGCCTCCAAGTGCATCTCCGGGATCAACTTGATCTCTGCCTCCAAGTGCATATCTGAGTAACTCGATGTTGGCCTCCATATGCATCTCCAAACTCGCTCGATCACGGCCCCCAGGTGGACATCGGAGGTACTTCATCTAGGCCTGCAAATTCGTCTCCAAACTTGTTCGATCACGGCCTCCAAGTGAATCTCTGAGTCACACGATTTTGGCCTCCAAGTGCATCTCCAAACTCGCTCGATCACGGCCTCCAAGTGCATCACTGGGTTCAACTTGATATCGGCCTGCAAGTGCATCTCTGAGTTACTCCGTCTTGGTCTCCATATGCATCTCCAAACTCGCTCGATCACGGCCTCCACGTGAATTTCTCAGTTACATTATCTCGGCCTCCCTTTGCATCTCCAAACTGGCTCTGTCACAGCCTCCAAGTGCATCTCTGAGTCACTCGATCTCGCCCTCCAAATGCATCTCCAAACCCGCTCGATTCTGGCCTCCAAGTGCATCTCTGAGTTCAACTCGATCCCGGCATCCAGGTGTATCTTCAAACTCGCTCTATCACGGCCTGCAAGTGCATTCCTGAGTTACACGATTTCGGCCTCAGAAACAATCTCCAGAATTGCTTGATCACGGCCTCGTAGTCCATCTCTGAGTTACTCGATCTCAGCGTCGATGTTCATCTCCCGGTTCACATGATCCCGGCCTCCATGTGCATCTCTAAGTTCTCTCAATCAGGGTCTCCAGGAGCTCCTGCGATTACGCTCCAGTACTGTCTGTAGCCTGATTGGCCGTATGTATATATAGAGAGAGACTTGGATAGATAATACATGCCATATTATGATGTAGCGTATCTTGTGACTCTAACAAAGACGAATCTGATTCACGAAATCCCTTGTGGTTATGGTACCCCAAGAACCACTGCTCTGAGAATACGGCACTAAGTCTTCCGCAGAGCTGCGCAGAGGTCTCAAACTGCTCTCGAAGTCTCAGCTGCTCCACAATTTGACTATCCTACAAGTCAAATCTCTTAGCATCATGAATGCACCTCTATCACTGCAGGTGCTTTCAGGAGCACCTGAGAATGCTCTTGCAGAGTCTGAGAGCACTTTGCTGATCTCCAGGGGGGCCTGGGAGGATCTGGAATTGCTTGGGAGCACCAGTGAGGTCTACCGGAGTATGTGGGAGGTTTGCATGTGGCTTCCGGACCGATTTACATTTTGCCGATGTCCTAGGTATACTTGCAATCGCACTTGATGATGCATTTGAAGCCCACCTGGCTTACTGCTCACATGAGCACTTTCAATAGATATGACACTGCCAATCTGACTTGACTGGACACATCCATGTATGCTTCTGCATGACCAATCCAGTGATTTGCTGACTTGCAGGTGCCAGGAGCTGTGAGGCATCCACGATGTGACTCGAGGTGGGTGGATGATACATTCTTGGTCAAGCAACATATAGAACCTGGTGAAACATATTGACCCATTCTGACCTGCTTTTTCTTGTGTCCATTATTCTTCGTTGTTTCCATTGCATTGATGTTCATCAACACCTTTTCAGCCTTTTTGTTTGACCTTGATGTTGGCCGAATCAATCCAGGAATGTTTAATGTGGCACTAACATCCAGGTTCTGCGGGCTTTCCAGATCCTCGATGAGATTGTCTTGCTGTACGATGATTGGGGGCAGTGTATGGTGGCCTAAATGATGGTGTTTATCAATATCCTAGTCTGAATCTCATTGTTAGTATGGCCACCATCAAGAGATCTCACTATGCCTCACAATGATTGTGCTCAGGATTGTACCCTTGGATGCTGCAGGAAATATAGGCAATTTGATTTTGGAGAGAGCACATCTCTGACTAATACATTACAACACAATCTGCATGCCATATGCCATCACAGGTGGGTATATGTGTGCAAATTCTGTCCTGGGCAGATTGTACTGATGGCGACACTGATGGTGTTTGTGTCAATGGTGACTGTGTTGGTTTTGTTGATGGTGATGATAGAACCAAAAGTACTTAGATGTGTAGATTGGCTTAGTCCAGGCCAGTATGAAAGCTTAGAATGACTTAGAGCTTTCTATCAGCCAAAACTTTCACAAACTCACAGTTTTCCATTGGCCAATACTTCCTACAGAAAACTCTACTCCTCCCACAACACAGCTCTCTGAAGCTGACACTCATCCAGGCTGTCATGATGGCTAACAATTTCCAGTAGGCTCTAAGATAGACTCGCAGTGATTGGGTGTATAGTACTGGTACAACAGCCAAGACTGCATGCAGTCATAATTGGTAATTGTGCGTTGCTGGATGCCAGCCAACAATAGTTCGATAGGCCAATACCTATATCTCTTTGCCTCATCAATCTCTGACTATTTAGTATGTATTGCACAGCCATTCACAGAAAGCTTGCTTTGAGCTGCAAACATGTGTATTATTGGAAAGCTCAGCTTATGGTCCATTTGCACTTTAGCCGATGTCGCTGCATCGTCTAGTGCTTGCATTACCACAAACCAAGAATAGTTGATCAAAGAAATCTATACGGATATCAGAATACAGTAGCTAAATAATCGATCAATAGCAAGAAATTACAATCGAGGTACTCAGTGCTATACACTTATTTACCACAATTCCAGTGTTATTATAGCAGCAGCTTAGACGTATTCAAGCAGATTAACCGAACTGATGGCTATTTGAGATTAGAACATGATACATCTATAGTACAATACTATTTCGATAGTACACTGAGTTTGTGTAATATGCTGATTGAAATGCCCAACAAACTATGACAGGTGTAGTTTGACAATATACATGGAAATATACCTCAAAGGCTGTCATCAGCATCAATACCAATGTTTGTATACAAAAGTTCTAATCCACTTTACGGCATAAGCAAAATGGAAATTTGTCCGGAAGTCACACACAATCCTCCCAGACACTCCAGGTGACCTCACCAGTGCTTCTAATTTCTTCTAGATGCTCTCAGACCCCGCTGGAGCTGAGGAAAGTGCTCTCAGACTCTTCAATAGCCGTCTCGGGTGCTCCTGATAGCACCTGCTGTTATGGAGGTGCATTCAGGATGCTACGAGATTTGACATATAGAATAGTCAAATTTTGCAGCTCCTGAGACCTCTGCGCAGATCTGCGGGAGACTTCGAGAGCAGGTGAGACCGCTGCACAGCTCTCCACGAGACTCCGAGCGCAGCAATGCGGGAGACTTGGTGCCGTATTCTCACAGCAGTGGTTCTAACCTAACCACAAGGCATTTGGTCTTATCATAGTCGTCTTGGTTACAGTCACAAGATTCGCTACATCAAAATATGGCATGCATTATTTAATTCTCTCTATATACATATACATACGGTCAATCTGGCCGCAGATGGTAGTTGAGCATAATCGGAGGAGCACCTGGACACGAGCATTGGGAGAACTCAGCGATGCACCATGTGGAGCTAGAAGGCAGAGAACCCACCATCAACACTCTGCCGCACCTCTCGCAACATCAAAATGGAATCCATGAGACAAAGTCGTTCTGGCTCAAGCAGAGTCGCATTGGGTGGGAAGATATGATACTACCCGGAGTTGAGGATCCACAAAATCTTGGACTGTGTGAGTCAGAGCAAAAGTTGGGAAAGATAGAGTGAGTATTTTCGTTGTATGATACGATGATATGGAAACGAGATGATGTCCATATATTCCCCGTCACTCTGTGCACCTCCTTTACCTCTGTATCTCCGTACACCTGTCGTTGCTCCTGAAGGATGTACTTGGATGCTGTGATCGAGCGTGTTTCGAGATGCACTTAGAGACTGAGAGCGAGTGAACTCAGAGATGCACTTGGAGGCCGGGATCGAGCGAATTTGGAGATGCATTTGGACACCAAGTACAAGTGAACACAGAGATGCACCTGGCGGCCGGGAGTGAGCGAGTTTGGAGATGCATTTGGACACCGAGATCAAGTGAATACAGAGAGAGGCGTCGAAGTCGGCATGAAGCGAATTCGGAGATGCATTTGGAGACCGAGATCCAACGACCTCAGGGATGCTCTTGGATGCCGAGATCCAGTGAACACAGAGATACACTTGGAAGCCATGATTGAGGGTGTTGGGAGATACACTTGGAGGCCATGATCAATCAAGATAGGAGAAGTACTTGGAGGGGGTAGATTGGGAGGAAGGCGCGACGGGAGCTGAGGCTCTATTCATTGGTTAATTCGGACTTGTGGGAATGTAAAGAGTTGAGTATATCCACCAAGATGAGAAACTAACTGGGAGTGGGAGACAGTGGATCATGAAATGATGCAGTACTTGGTGTACCCTGCACTCAGTGTTAACTCATGATTGTGGTATGGAGAGTTAGAGAGGGATGACTTAACTTCACCATCTTAGGTGATGGTAGAGTTGAGGACAAGAAAGAGAGAAATGCAAGGAGGTGGGGGAAATCATGATGAGGAGGTGGGACTTAGAAGAATTTCGGGTGCAAGTGCATTGACCATCCCGATATGGCAGGTAGGACGTAAACAAAGAACATTTCCATCCGGGGGGAATGGCTGGGGCAGAGTTGATGCGCTCCGCCAGAGCCATTAGAGACACCCCGGTGGAGGATTACACACCGCCAGGCATCAAAACCAAGCGTCAAGTTGCATATCGCCCTCCGATTGCAGTTTCGCAGTTTCTTCTCGCTCTGTCCGTCTCCTATTCTAAACATACACTCTGGCATTGTGGCCCCCTGTGACCATACGTCGGAATGGGTTCATTGGGTACACGCTTGCATTCGGATTACAATGCAATGGGTGACGCTGCTAAAATCTCTCCTCACGTTCCTTTTGCATCAAGCTCGAGGAGCATAGGGAAAAGGTAAGAAGATACGATAATACCCAGCCGTGAGGATCCACAAAATCTCGGAAAGAGCGAGCGAGACCAAAAGTTGGGAAAGATACAGTGTGTATTTTCGTTGAATGACAAGATGAGATGATAATTAGAGGCTGTCAATCTACCCCGGGGTCTCCCAAATATATACTCCGCGTCCCTCTCTCGACTTCCATCACCCGCATATCTCCGTACACCCACCATCACTCATTCCACCTCTGTTACCACAGTATCTCTGTACCACCACCATCACTCCATAATAATATACTTGGAGGCCGTGATTGAGCTAGTTTTGGAGATGGACAGGGAGGCCAAGATGGAGTGAACTCAGAGATGCACTTGGAGGATGTGATTGATCGAGTTTGGAGATGCACTGGGAGGCGGTGATCGAGCAAGTTTGGAGATGCACTTGGAGGCCGTGATTGAGCGAGTTTGGACATGCACTTGGACGCCAAGATCAAGTAAACTCTGGGATGCACCCCGAGGCTGTGACCGAGCGAGTTTGGAGACACACTTGCAGGCTATGATCAAGTGAGATTGCAGGAGTACTTGGAGGCGGTCAATTTCGAGGGAGGCACGATGGCAGCTGAGACTCTATTCATTGGTTAACTTGTCATACTGGGAATGTAGAGAGATGAGTACAACATCAGCCGAGAGATGAGGAACTGGCTGGGAGCAGGAGACTGTCGATCTTGGGATGATGCTGTACATGGTGTACAATGTACTTGGTGTTAACACATGATCATGGGATGGAGAGATAGACAGGGATGACTTAAGTTGGTGTTCTTAGGTGATGGTAGAGTTGAGGACAAGAAAGAGAAAGGTCAGAGGAGATGGGGGAAATCATCATGAGAAACTGGGACTTACCAGAATTTCATGTCCGAGTCAATTTACATTCCCTGATACACCAGGTACGAGTCCCAATCCGGTGCATAATATCACTGATATGAGGTCATCTAAACTCAATCAGGCAAGCTGTACTCCTGATGTCTCATATCCGCTCTTATCCTCCATATTGTTCTCATCTTCTTCCCACATCACTTGCTTTCTCATCCACAACTCTACCATCATTGCAGAACACAAAGTTAAGTCAACCCTCTGTATCTCTCCATGCCATGATCATGAGTTAACACCGAGTTGTAGCATACACCGAGTGCAGCATACTCCGAGTGCAGCATACACCAAGCCCATTATACCCCTAAGATTGTCAGTTGTCCCTTCATTCTCACGATTACGAGTTGACCCGTGAAAGCAGCTTCAACTTCCGGCGTGCCTCCCTACACAGTTCGACGGCCACCAGCCAGTTCTCCATAAGAGCTTCAAAGGTAAAATCATCTCATCGCATTCCCACGGTGTTGAGTTAACTAGCCGATGAATAGAGTCTCAGCACAGGGCGCGCCTCCCGTCGACCACCTCCAGATCGACCACCCTCAGATTGACCATCTCCAAGTACTCCTCCAATCACGCTCGATCATAGCCTGCAACAAGTGCATTTCCAAACTCCCTCGATCACGGCCTCAGAGTGTATCTCTGAGTTCACTCGACCTCGGCCTCCAAGTGTATCTCCAAACTCGGTCAATCATGGCTTCCTAATGCATCTCTGATGTCACTAGATCTCGATCTCCAATTGCATCGTCAAACTCGCTCGATCATGGCCTCAGAGTGTATTTCTGATCTCACTTGATTGTCATTTTCAGGTGCACCTTGAATTCCTCTCATTCATCGCCTGCAGCCAGGCCTGATATATGGTGTGTAGAATGGTAGCTATATAGATGCATAGATACATACATGAGAATTCAAACTGAATACATGACTGTGATTTGAGGTGCGCCCAGTCAAGTTGCCGGCACTCCCACGTTTGTCGCTGGCGCTCCCAGGTGTCCCCAGGCTTGTTGTCACCGCTCCCAGGCTTGTCATCGGCGCTGCCAGTTGCTCTCAAGGCCGGCAGGAATGCCCTCCTAGGGTCTGATACTCTGCTGAAATTGACGCATCTAAGTTTACACTCCACATCCTCTCAGACACTCCTGGAGGCTTCCAGTGACTAAAATACATTTTGCTGATGCTGTGCAATGCGACCCGTCGCCTGGGCGACAGGAAGCGTTTATTTCCCCGTCAGAGGGTACAAGGTTCCATCAGAGCCATCAGAGCTGTCCGCAACACCCGGGTGTTTCTGACGGACACTGGAGTTGTTGCTGATGGAGCCCTGATCCGGCACGTAATATTACCGATACGAGGTCTTCTCAACCCAATCAGGCAAGTCATACTCCTGATTTCTCATAACCGCTCATTTGGACCATATCGTTCTCATCTTCTTCCCCCATCTCTCTCTTTCTCATCCACAACTCTACCATCACCGCAGAACACAAAGTTATGTTCTCCCTCTATTTCTCTCCATGCCATGATCATCAGTTGACACCGAGCTGGGGCCTGCACCGAGTGCAGCATACACCTAGTACAGTATACACCTGAGATTGTCGGTCGTCCCTTTATTCTCACGATTATGAGTTGACCCCTGAATGTGGATTCAACTTCCGCCGTGCCTCCCTACACAGATCGACTGACTCCAGCGAGTTCGGCATACGAGCGGCAATAGTTGAGTCACCTCGTCACATTCCCACGTTGTGGAGTTAACTAGCCGATGAATACAGTCTCAGCCCCCGGCACATCGCCTATGGACCATCTCCAGATTGGCCACCTCCAAGGTCGACCACCTCCAAGTACTCTTCTAATCATGCTCGATCACAGCCTGCAAGTGCATCTCCAAGCTCGCTCGATCACAGCCTAGGTGTGCATCTCTAACTTCACTCGATCATGGCCTTGAAGTTCATCTCAAAACTCGCTCCATCACGGCCTCCATGTGTATTGCCAATCTCTCTCAAGTACAGCCTCCAAGTGCATCTCCAAACTCGCTCTATCACGGCCTCCAAGTTCGCATGAGCATGGCCTCCAAGTGCATCTCCAAACTGACTTGATCACGATTTCAGAGTGCAGCTATAAGTTCATTTGATCAGGGCCTCGAAGTGTATCTCCAATTACGCTCGATTACTGCCTCCAAGTGCATCTCCAACCTCCCTCGATCACAGCCTCATAGTGTATCTCTGAGTTCACTTGATCGTCATTTTCAGGCGCACCTAGAATTGCTCTGAAGCACCGCCTGCAGCCAGTCCACATATACCGTGTTGTAGATGGGTAGCTAGATAGATACATTGCTACATTGATACATAGATACATAGATGACAATACAAACTGAATACATGAGTTTTAACAATCGTTGAACAAAAAGTAGTAGCTATGATTTACAGGCGTGGTAGCAGCTTTCCCAAAGAAGATGTTGTTTCACCCAGACTGCTCTACTGTGATTCGAGGTGCTCCCAGACTTGTGGCCGGCGCTCTGGGGCTTGTCGTCAGCAGACCCAGACTCGTCGCCGGTGCTCCCAGACTTGGCGCCGGCGCTCCCAGGTGCCCCCAGGTGTATCTAAAGTTGCCTCCGGCGCTGGGAGGTGTTCCCAAACTTATCACAATCACTCCCATGGTACTCCTGTACCAGTCATCAGAGATATCAGTTACTCCGAAGGCCGGCCGAATGCCCCCCTAGTGTCTGATACTCTCCTGAAATTGACACATTTAAGTTTACACTCCACATTCTCTCAGACACTCCTGGAGGCTTCCAGTTACCCAAATACATTTTGCTGATGGGTATTTGGTACTTACAGAAGACAAAAATAAGATTACAATACTGACAATTTAATATCCTATCAACTACTACAGGTATACTGACTGATCAACCAAATTAATTGGCATGATATAATGTGAATACCCAGATAGTGAGTGATTGGCACCATACCAACTAAATAACATTATATACCAGAATTGACTTAATTAACAGTATTGGATACAAAGATTGTAGTGTGAGAAGTAGATTATGACTACAGCCAGATCCAACAGTAGGGTCAACTGAGTGCAGCTCTGTAAAAGCCCCCATTGAATATGATACTGTACAGTAAAGTGCAGCTGCTGATTATTCTAGTAGTGTAGAAGGAGAGGCTCATGAAGGGTAGAAGGTCTTTGGGCAAGAGTTTGGTGTGTTTTTTGGGTAGAGAGCTTGCTTTTAGATACTGCAAAATATAGAAGTACAATTGATCCCTAATATCTATGTTACATCATTTCCATAGATTTATTTGCAAGCCTTTTAGAATAGACTTCCTTCTCTATAGTGCTTATACTTTACCTTATAACACGAACCTTGCAATACTATACTCAATTGGCCGACTATATTCTATTTGCTTTGTTATACCAAATTGGCATTGCTTCCTAGCATAGTCTTGCTATACATACTTGAAGTACTTCAATCTGCCATTTCTAATAATGCCCTGGGAAGAACCATCTGGAAAAATAACAATGTATAATACATAGCTTATAGAGTAGCTGATTCTGGAATACAAATTTATAAGATATCTGACATGTGGTAGTATAAGATCTTTTTGACCTGGGTGTTAACAAGATTACTGTAATATATATACAATTATGTGTGCATGATACTACACATTACACTGTATACAATAAACTTGGAACAAAGCTGCCAAATATTAGTTAATACACACTTCCAAGTATCCTCTAAAGGACACTCTTAATTGCACTCCACAGCATACTCTCAGTCTTCTTGACTATACACTTTCAACTAAGCTTTCAAGTCGATTCCAAAAACAGTGTCAAGTAGTTTTAGCAATGGTTCCGGACTGTCACTTCGGGTCCTGGTTGGGGTCCAAACCGAACTGTTGCCAAATTGGCGATCCCAGTTGTGAATATACCCAAACCATTGACTTGGGTACAGTTCGATCGTAAACTCTCAACCAGTCTGAATTGGGCCAGTTGTCAGCGGGTCCATCCATAGATTCAATTAAGGCTCTTGTTTTTGGAGTATGTTTATAGTATCATATCAAAATCGCGTTTTGAACAACCATGGCCATGTTTTTGCATGCTTTGCAGCATGCAATATCGATTAATTTGGAATCGGTGTTTTACCTTTAATATGTTGTATTTTTGCCTATCAGGGCAGTCGATAATTCTATTATGAACACAAAGATCAGCGCAATGCCTTGACTACCAAATATACAACAACTAAAACTGTTGACCCTCCATTGATGCTCATTTTCACGATGAGGCAGGGAGCAAGTCACTGTTGTTTTTCTCAGTAAAGGCTGCCAATATTTGATGAATGGATGTCTGCAACCAATCGGAACATAAATTACCCACGATGCGAAGCTAATGATAGTTGATGCTCTGTTAACACTCATTCTCAGGATGCGGCAGCGAGCATGTCGCTGTAGTTTTTCCCAGTCAAGGCAGCCAATATCTGATCAATGGATGTCTGCAACCAATCGGAACATACATTATCCAAGATGCCAAGCTAAAAATTGTTGACGCACTGTTGATGCTCATTCTCAGAATCGGGCGGTGATCGTGTTGCTGTCCCTTTTGCCTATACAAGCTGCCAATTAAACGGTTATGCATAACAGCGATCAAATTACTGTATAATTACCGTACTTGGAAAACCACAACTCGTTGACACTCCGTTGACGCTTATGCTCAGAATGTGGCAGTGACCATGTTGCTGTCTCTTTTGCCTATAAAAGCTGTCAACATATCGGTTATGCATAACAGCAACCAGATCACTGTGAAATTACTGTACTTACAAAACCACCAATCGTTGACTCTCTGTTGACGCTCATTTAGAGAATGAGGCGGTGACCGTGATGCTGTCTCTTTGCATATAAAGGCTGCCAACATATCGGTTATGCATCACAGCGACCAAATCACTGTGTAATTACTGTACTTACAAAATCACAAATCGTTGACACTCTGTTGATGCTCATTTTAATGTATTTGTCCATTCAACATCTGCTGCCATCGCTAATAGTTTTCATATTGATTTGAACTCATTGGTAATCACTTGCACAGATTGAGACTTGGCCCTGTGGCAAAGCCGAGCGCAGTAACATTCTTGCACTGTTCGCCCTCACATGATTAAAATCCATGCATCTTGTCAAAAGCCTCATTGCGCCAGCTATCCATCAGTTTATCAACCGGTATTCACAAGCTACAGCTCACCATTCGCCCATAATATATCTCTAAGCAATCCTCTCAGTCAAGATAAATAAAGAAGCTAGTGAAACATTGACGCATTTTGTCCTACTTTTTCTTTACTCCCTTATTCCGCCATGTTTCAATCGCATTGACCATCATCAACACCATTTCAGCCTGTCTCTTTGACTGCCGTGTAGGCCGAATCAATCTGGAAACATTTCACCCGGGGCCCAATTCCCGCTTCTGTGGGCATTCCGGATCCTCGATGTTATTTTCTCGCTCAGTATCGGATTCGATGTCCGCCGCTCAATCGTCGTCGCTGTTGATTGGGTATTCGGAATCGCCACTCCAGTTAAGCCAAACTTCAGCGTCAGAAATGCATTCAGGTGGACTATCCTTATCACTTTCGGCTGGATAACAGTTGATTCTTCAGATTCAGCGGACATTTATTATTTGCGTTCATCCTCCAGCGAGGTTCTTTGCAGACAAAGGTCATGTCGAAGGAGATCATTCTGACGATTGAAATGCAACCGCACCATCATGTTGAAACACTGACCACAATGCTTTGACGATCCCTTCCATGTCCGAAATGTATCCCATGGCAGTCATCTGCTTGTTCAGAGCGCGAGATTCCTTCTGCGTAGCACATAGTTTGTGGCTGCCCTGTCACATCCCCCATAAGTCGTGAACATCGGCCATTCTATGCAATGTTGTTTGCTCCACCTCTTTCTTCATTTCCGAGTCATTTTCTGTGCCCGTTGTATCCAATTCAGGGTCAGCGCCTGCCAAAATCCCATTATTGGGTTGAGCACACAGCCTTTCAATGACATGTTGCCAAAGGGTCTCGCCTCTGGTTTTTGACTGCCTGCAGCCGATCACATCTCGGCCAAGGGAAAAATTGGCCTCCACCTGGACACAATGTGGTATAATCGATGATATGTCACGCATCACAATGCAAAGATCGGCCTACTTTGAGTGCCTCTCCTCCTGTTGACGTCACCAGTCGGTTATGTCCAGCAACCAACATGTACTACGAATCTCCATTGGGTCGGAGTGGTAATCATCGAGATTTGGATTAATTTGCCCCCAGTTCTTCGGTGCTTCAGGTTGCCAATGCAAATAGATCGTGGCCGTGGTCAATTGACATGCTGCGCGATCGCTTGGTCCGGGAGTCGTCTCAGCTGCATGGTTAGCCATTAAGTATTCTTCATCATCGCTGGAATAATCATATCGATCAAACAATGATTGGCAGGATCCTGGAGCGGTTGCATAGTGGATAAGAGTGTTGCTCGGTACGCTTTCGTGCTTATTGACCGGCACATGTCGATGTTTGGCATAGTATTCATTCTCCACATACTTCAGCATGGCCTCTTGGTATTGGGTAGTACAGGATGTCTCATCCTCAGGATAATGATCTCTTCCCTTGGCCCACTATCTAAATGATCGCAACTTCCGGAAAGGATGGAGGATATGTGCAGACATGAGATGCATGCCTGTCGTTGGAGTGACTTCAGCATAGTATTTGTACAGCATCTGTCGAGCTAACTTCACAGCCAAGAACAAGTCTTCCTTCCTTGGAGTCTTCTTCTGAGCCAAAGGTCGCATCATGCCATCCATATGATCGAACATGTCATTGTACACTGTGATGACGTAATGCAATGTGACAGTATGTCTCTTGGACATTGAAAGGGTCCAATATCGAAATGGCCCCAATTCTTCCATGACATCCTTAACAATGGTCCACTCATCTTGAGGTGTAAAAAGTGGTTTGTAATGAGTGTATTTTGGATTTTGGATCCACTCGGGTGTGAATTCCCGTAATCGGTAGACATGCTCAAGCAACTCCAGTGTAGAGTTGCAATGGGTCTTCACATCCAAAATCGGTAGTACCGCGATGCGAACTTTGGCTCTTTGACAGTCAATGAACTTGTTTCGACGACCAGGTGTCAGCGTAATCAACGCAGCAAGCATTCTCTGCTATATCAAGGTCAATTTCAGGACTTTCAAAATATCATGAAATACGTACTTTCTGAATTATCTTTGCTAAACCTGGTATCATAGCCCACACCTAATTGATTCTAGCGTTGCCCTCCATTCGATGTCTTTGACTCTTCCCAATCTCTATGCTTTTGTTCTCCCCAGATTGCTGATCGCGCTCATGGGTTTCCCATGACTTGTTGTGGCCTTATACACCGAGACTGCTCATGGACACACCTAAGGCCAGCTCTATGACGAGCACCATGCATTGTATGTGGTCCCCCAAAGCAGGCCAGTGGATTGCAGAGACCTCGAGTGTTGAGTGCAGCTCACGTGACATCAAGTAATTTAGGGAAGCATCATCAGTTGTAATACCAGGCAAATGGCCGTCAGTAAGCTCCGATCGATCAAGCACGCCATCCGAATGTACGGATAACCCAGCTCCAGTATGTTGGCCCTTGACCTATCATACTTAATCAGACTTCGAGAGAGGAAAGGAACAGGCGATCAATCTCATCGAATGCGAGTGGAACTCCACACAATGCCCAGTTTTGACCCATATAGTATGCAATGACCGATGTTATGGCTAGTCTGTTCGGCGATGTCCATCCGTCCAAAGCTAAACTAACCTGATTTCGTGACAGCAATTGCTTCTTAATTGCATCCACGGTCAGTGATTAATCCCTCCGGCGAATGTCGCTAAGGGTCATAGCAGAATGTAGCACTAGGTCATCGCGTAATGCCCTATATGACCATTGTAGCTCCAGATTTGATATTCCATTCCACGCAATATCAGCCGAAACAAATCCTATTATGAGGTGGCTATTCCATGTGTCTTGGTGAAATTTGGAAGTTTCAATGTCCTTCGCTGCCAGTTTACAACATTTTGTCAGTCATTTCGGTCAATGCGGATCAATGTGGATGTCGAATATGAGCTTCCTCTGCGCACTTACTATTGAGATTCCTCGACGTCCTCACCTTTTGAGGATGGCCAAAGCTGTTTCATCAACCGTTGAACTAGTCAATTCAGTAACCTCTGACTCGGTTAATTCATATAACTTTGCGATGTGAGCTTTTGCCAGCAAGTGTTTCCCCATTGACCTGGTCCCTTGCTCCGATGGATGGCGACGAAGCTGATGACAAACGATACATATGATGCCAGGGCTGCCATTCTATTCATTTTCGCAGTGCAAATTGAATCGCCACGAAGTTGCATGTCTAGAAGTATTCCATATAATAGGCCGCATAGAGCCTACATTCGTTTAAGCCCTCCAAGCATCGAAGATGATTTGTAAAGTAAGGTCACTCGAATCACGAATCCAGACACGTTTTTATTGGAAGAGATCATAACCTCGAGCAACGAGGTGTTCAAAGGTTTTGAATCTGACATGGCAGTCGGAATTAGAAAGCTGGGCAATCTGACTCCAAAGACTGCCAAAAGTAACGATAAAGTAAAGCAGTCTGCAGGTACTTAAATATTGACTCTACAGCTTGAAGCAAAAAAATCAGATCTGTGACAGATTGCATGCATATTTGAGAAGTATTATACAAGGACATATTGAAAAGACTCACCGCGTAAGACTCAATTCAGTAACAATGTGTTGCCGTTAATTGCCGTGTAGCTTACTGAGCCCCCACAAAGATTGTTGACACTCGGTGGGCGCCCAATTGTATGAGGCGGATGCGATATCGTCAGTAGCATTGTTGCCCGTAAAGGCAGCTGATTAGTTGATTATGGGATAATGTCATTCAAGAGCTCTTAGATTATTCGAGATGCATGACAAAGAATTGTTGACGCTCCGTTGACGCTCATTTTTGGCAGGTGGTAGCAATATTGTCACTAGCATTCTGGCCCATAGAAGTGGCTGATGCATTGATTATGGGTCAATGGCGATGCACAGCACGTTGAGTGTCCATGATGCAAGGCCAAAGATTGTTGACGCCCCGTTGACACTCATCTTTAGCAGGTGCTAGCGATATTGTGACTAGCATTTTTGCCCACAAAGGCAGCCAATGAGCTGATTATAGGTCAATGCTGTTCCGTAGCCCTTAGATTGTCCAAGATGCAAGACCAAAAATCGTTGATGTGCCGTGGACGCTGATTTTTAAGAGGTGGTGGCAATATTGTCGCTGGCATTTTTACCCATACAGGCGGCTGATACATTGATTATGAGTCAACACCAATGCACAGCACTTTGAGTGTCCATCATGCAAGACCAAAAATCGTTGATGCTCCGTTGATGCTCATTTCTAGGAGGTGGTAGCAATACTGTCGCCGCCATTTTTACTGATAAAGGTGGCTAACACTTCGGTTATACCTTCATATCGTCGCACAAGTGTTGGATTTTACAAGATGCAAGAACGAAAATCGTTGACGTTACGTTGACGCTCATTTTAAGGAGATAGTAACGATGTAGACGCAAGCATTTTTGCCCTTAAAGGCGGCCAATACTTTGAGTATGTCTCACAGCGACCATTCCTTTTTTTGATTATCAGACTCCCAAGACCAAAGATCTTTGACGCATCGTTGATGCTCATTTCCAGGATGTGTCAACGAGCGTGACACTATCCTCTATACCTATAATAACTGCCAATACAATCACTTTGGAAGGATGAGACTATGCAGCCGATTGTTTGCCGAAAATGTAAGACCAAAAATTGTTCACGCTCCGTTCACACTCAACTCACTCACATACTAACAGTCAGTTGATGCTTAACAATTGTATGTAAAAATGCATATAGTCATTATTGGCAGCCAATAAATCATTTCTATGTATAAACATTTTCATCCAAAGACTTCCAAGCGTCTCAATTTCTGATCCACCACTAGACACATTATCTGAGTGATAAATGATGTTGGCCTGTGATGGTCGAGCGCTTTCAGCCGGCAATTAACCACATATAAATACGTACACCAATTTTTGATATATTTAGCCCGACATGCTCACCTTTCCTCATCCAGCTCATTCTCCGGGTTTATCATGACCTCCCATAAGCAATGTTCACAATCTCGACCATGTGCACCTGCTCTGTGCAGAGAGTTATGCAGTTGGATGCATGATCGTATGCAGCATCACTGTTGTCATTCATTCAGCATCTCATTGCGCTTTGACCACTTCATCTATGACTTGTATGACATCACTGACTTATATTGTGTTAGTGAGTTTTGTCTGCAATTCAGTTTGAATTGTCTCATGTGACAGTAACGGGCAGGATGATATCACGTACATCGGTCGTCAGACAATGAGAGTTGAAGTTTAGAAAAGTGGCATGGCCTATCCGACCCTTGCACATGCATAGACGAATTATCATGTCTCACAATTTGGTCACTGAAATCACGTAAAAGCTGACACATAGCAAAATAGGGGCAGGTATTGCATTTAAAATTGATACATTGTCATAAATGCCAATTTGCCTATTAATTGCTCGGGCGACGGTGGAGAGGTCACTATGTCTTCCTCGGAATCCAATTTCTATTTGGCAATTAGCTTGGGATGCAATATGCAGGGGTGATAGCTTATGGGTTCAATGTGCTTTGATTTCTGAATCGGTAACCAATCGGGCATGGAGGCCGGATGGAAGGACGGATTGCCTTTGTGTGTGCGGTTCCTGCAAACCGAGCCTCATACGACTACTTCCTGGTCGAGAAGTCACTTGCGGAATTTGCAAATTTCATGGGACACTATCAAGAGTCTCCATAGGCTCACAAAATGTCGTTGGCAGTGATGATGCTGCATCATCTGGCGTTTGAGGTTGAACGACAGCTGGAACCTTCAATTCCATCGTCCCGTACTCCATATCCCTCTCAGAGAAGTAGTTGGCAGCGTCTCCCCAGTGTGGGTGCATCGATTGATCAAGCTTCATCTGCTTCTGGCGAAAACACTCCATGCGATGCAGTATCATGTTTAGACATTGTGCCGTTCACCCAGCCGGGTTCGTCATCTTCGCTAAGCTCGCCCCCCGCAAGATCTTCTCCATCATCATCCTTGTCCTCCCCATCCTCCCCATCGTCGGAACTTGAATGATCTCTCAGACAATCTCTGATGGCATTCAACATCTCCGAAAATAGTGTTTCAGGGTCAGTGGTTGTCAATCCCGCCTGTTCAGCCTTTCTAATATCATCCTGCTTCTATTTCATTGCTGTCTCGGCATCTTCAACTTGCTTTCTTGACACAGCGGTCTCTCTTTCCACATAATACACGATCCACTTCTCCATCTCTTCTTTACTTAAGAACTTCGTTACTCATCGTTTCCCCGCCGCAAGTTTCGTATTGGATCACAAGCTATGCAACGCTTCAAGGGCTCGTACACATTTCACCTCCAAGCCGCTGTGGCCTCGATTCGCCTGATCATGTCGTCGAGTGGTGCGCATTGTCGATTTGCCATATTTGCCTGTCGGTAGTGGCGAAAGGTTCCTTTTCGGAGCAATCTCCATTGTGTTTTGTGTTAACTTTGTTGATGGACGAGATGTTGGATGTTGCAAGATATGGACCTCAATGAGGCAAGCTGCGTCTTTTATGTCGAGGTTGGTACACGTAATCAACTTGAACAAAGTAAAATCCGCATTTTGACGGTCACTACATTGGGAATAGCAATGCTAACTGTACATCATGACATGATGTTTAGCGTCATTTTCATGTAAGATCGCAGGGATTACTTTAGACAAACATCAGCAGATGTCCTGTCTGTCAAAGAATGGACAGTGTGTATCTCACAAAGACGAGATTTCGGCGGTCGTTCACCTTGATTCATCCCTGCAAACAATCACAATACACTGGACTGACTTCGTGTAGATCGCAGGACGGTTGGCAACCTGTGTAACCGCCCGCGATGCGGATCAGGATTCATCCTGTGTAGAACCGGCAAATTGGCTGTTATTCAAGCCATTTTGACTGGAAGCTAACTATGAATTCCTCAGGATTTCCCACTTCTTTTTGGTATCTTCTTCCTCAGGTCTTCCCACTTCGTTTCGTTATCATCATCTCTTCACATCCACAGCAGCAAATCATGGCTCCACAATCACATCACCTAGGTGAGGGTAGAACAGAATCGTGCGGAACGACAGGTGCTTCATTCAATCTGCCGCCCGCTGAGACGAAACTTCAACGCCGTCACTGGTTAGATCACCACGTCGCTGCAAATGCAGCCACCGAAAATATGACCCTGGACGCCTAGTGGGAAATTGTCCGTAAAATCAGCTGCAGCAAGATTAAGACACAGCATGCGATCGGATGTAAATGTAGTCGTATCGAGGTACATGGCCGTCAATTAATGATATAACCTACACCTGGAGTAGGTGGAGAGCTGCATCACAAATTTATAGTCTCCCTTAATGGGAAACCTCCATGGTCGATTAACGCATATGTCCGCACAGTCCACAAAATCGCACATCATGATGTTGTCAGCTCTGGGATCTTCGCAGACAAATTTCGTGATACTAATCCCCGAGAGGGGATCAAACAGGCAATAACAACCTTAGAGGATGCTACGTAAGTGTATATGGTTGAGGTAATAGCCGAATCTCATATGTGGATGCAGCAACTAATTTCTTGTAGGTTTTCGACATGTCTGCAACTATGCCAAGGCAAGGAGGTCGGGTACAGCTAGAACAGTCTGACATGCACCCAGCCTTGAATATGGCTACAATGGCCAAAGGGGGGTTTTCGCGCGCCGCAATAGAGGATACGCAATTCCTCATCAAGAAACATCGTGCTGATGACCGAGAAGAGAAGAAGTGGGGAGTTGTGTTTGCTGGGCATAATAATGTGCAGGCTGGGATGGAAAGACACCCGGCGATCCATCGGGAAAATCAGACGAACAGCTGCATTTCTCGCCAAAATTGCACAGCAGAGAATCCCCAGACATGGTGATGACGCAAAGGCCCGGGTGCACATCCACCAGAGCGACTCAGACAGCCGACACCAGAACTAACGCCACATCAACCTGAAACGCCACTCGTTCCACCCGGTAATAATGAGGCAGCTCACTCATCAGGAATCGAAGGTGTGCCACCCGGATATGTGTATATACATACTCCTCTTCCCAGTGCTCAATTTTTCAATCTTTATGCATATGTGAAGGATCGCAAGTGTGATAAAGATTTCATTCCAGATTTGCTGACTGATAAAGGAACATCCACTGGTTAGTACACTATCTGCAGTGTGGTAATGCAGCTGACATCCATTTTGCAGACGACAGCAGCCAATTGAGCGATCCTGACAGTGAAGATGACCATTGATCGAATGGAACGGGATTTTTGAGTGTATCATTACCTTCAATCAGGGGACACTTTAAAGTTTATTTTAAAGGATATATTTATATGTATTATTAAAGAACAATGTATTGATGAAGGAGAAAGTACATGAAGACAGTACAAAGGCCGCCAAAATACCATGAATGATATATTTGGCTAAATTAAATGATAACATATTGTGGATACACCAATGGCAAAATGAGCATTAACGGAGCGTCAACGATTTTTGGGCTTGCATCATTGGTAATCTGCATGGCGATCCATTGAGACCATTCATACATGCGGTATTGGTTGGCTTTATAGGTTAAATAGCCAGCCTCAAGCTCCCTGCCGCATTCTGAAATTTAGCTTCAACAGAGCGTCAACAATGTCTGGTCATGTGAGTCAGGTAATTCCAAAGCGGTATGGTCATTCTGATATATAATCAAAATATAGGCCGGCTTTATACGGAAAGAAGAGAGCGACACGCTCTGTGCCACATCATGAAACTGCGTGTCAACCGAGCATCAACAATTTTTGGCCTTTGATCATTGGTAATCAAAGCGCGATGCATCGGTTATTGTGTATATCCGATCTCCTGACACTTTTTCTAGGCTACAACGGTCATGAACTCTTGGTTGCATCATGGTGAATGAAATCAGTTGTCACTGTCCGGGAGGCTGTCGCGGGAAAGTCCCTTGCTTTTCTGCCTAGAGAGGCTGCCAAATCTTCCTTAATAGAGGTTTGCAATCATGCGCCACTTAGATTACCCAAGATGTGAGACCTTAAATTGTTGACGCTCATTCGACGCTCATTTTCAAGATGGGGCAGGGAGTGTGTTGTTTCTTCGTTTGCCTATAAAGGAGGCCAATACCTCAGTTATGACTATCTGCAACGAATGCCCGCTCTGACTACCCAGGATGCAAGACCTAAAATCATTGACGCTCCGTTGACGCTCATTCCCATGATGGGGCAAGTTGCATTTTTCTACATATTTCAATCACAAAGGCGGCCAGTACATCCAAAAAGAACATCGGCGTACCATCGTTAATATTTCACGATTAACAGTGCGATATCTGAATGTGACCATGAATAGAACAACCCGAAATGCAAGACCGGAGATTGGACCCCACGGGTCTAGCCACACCCGCCGAAACCCGCGGGTTGACGGCTACAGGGCCAGGTATGGACCGACTAGAAGCAGTGGGTCCGTGTTTGAACCATTCTGGAACCGAACTGAACTGGTTTTCCTGTCCCAACAAGAACCTCTGGCAGGTCACCTCGACCCGTTGGTGACAGTAGCTTCTGAATACACTCTTACGTATGCTCCTAATTGCACATGGCGTTACACTCTCACACTACTTTGCCCCATGCTCCCAAGTATAGTTGCAAACAGGTAAGATATGTGCTATTTCACATGACTATGGAACTGCATGTATGCTGCTATATATTTCATTCAGAGAGTAGCGAAATTACAAGTAGCCAGCTCTAAAACATGTAACAAAAGTAGCATATTATGGTCAGCGTGTGGGACAAAGTGTGTTGTTGGTGTTATCTAGTATATTGTAGGTGAAAGGTGTTAGAAGGTATGTGGATGCCAAAATTATAACCTTGGTCAATATTATAGTGGGAATATATGTTTTAGTTTCCTCTCTACAACAAGCTCTCATAATTTGTTATAGTCATGCAGTTGACAATTGCGGCCAAACATTTTGCAGATTTGATAGAAAATCGGATATTTGCGAGAGTTGATAATCAAGTCCGATGATACCGCAGAATTGACGGCATCATGACCACCAATTGTAAACATATATATATATATCTCGTTCAGGGTTGATGCTGACCATATTTATGGTAAATACTATGGCAATGGCAATAGTATTATTGATGCTGATGATAGTTCAAGAATTGCTTACAGAAGTAGATTGGCTATACCAATATCATTATCACAGTTTCACAGACTAACAACCTTTTGATATCCAAAGCTTCTACAATTTTATAGTTTTCAATTGCCAAAAAGCTGACTGCCCAACTCTTTACATTGTCCAAAGTGTCATGTTGATATGTACAGCATTCGGATGTTGGTCTGTGAATCAATCTGGTAATCACATTATCAAACTGGGTTTCAAGTAGGTACTGCAGTTGCCCTGGACTCTGCAGTAGATTCAGTGATGCTGTTTACCATACCAAAATCCCAGCAATGACTTCAGACAGTATTGATCACTATTCATTTATCTTCTGCCATCAGAAGTACAGAGTTATATCAGCTAACACACGGATGTCTCTAAATTGATGATAGATGACTATAACGAGCACCTCATTGATTGTAGATTACTGGAAGATCGCTGCAAGCTGCATAGGGGCATCTGGGTATGCAGTATAGCCTACCGGTGATTTGCACTTGTGCTAAAGACCTTGTACACTGTATAGGATTATAAACAAGAAGTTACCAGATGGTATTTTATATCAGTGTATGATGTCATTATTATCACTAGTGAACTAACCAATTCTTCAGTAGGTAATATTTATATTATACATATATTGATCTGGGTGATTTCAACATATAGTCACCATGAAGCATTCTCATTGGTTGACTAGTGGTACATACATCAGCAAAAACTAAATTTCCTTCATTAAATTTATGTAGTTTATTATACCCACAAACAGAAAAAAATGAAATTCAGGTTTCACTGAAATATGGCATTGCTTTGAGATTCCGGAATGATTATTGAGTTGTCGTGATGCTGTTTCCAGGCATCATTACCAGTGTACGCACCTTTGTGAATATGACGATGAGCACTTGACTTACAGTTCACACATCTATTGGCAGTATCACAAATCAGCTCGTGGAGGATTCATTCATGGTCCAATTCGATTTGTCCTCACGATGATGATAGTGCTTTCACTGTACATTCAATGAAGCATGTAGTTCTTATTTTCACTGACCCTAATGGCGTAATTTGACCAATGATAGTTGCCAAGTAGAAGTGCTTCATGATATTTAATGTATTGATACATGATCATCCGGTGCCTTCCTGTTGTTCAACTGTTGCGGGAGGGTTATTCATCATCATGATTATGATTTCACATATTTGAGACAAGACATCAGTTAACCATCTGTACTATTACATTTACTACTATTATGATATATTGACAAAACCTAGGATGATATAGCACACAAAGGAAATCCTAAATCCGATCAGTGACACCATCCTAACCTCCTTGAGACATCGCACCCTCCACTATCGTACTTCCATCGAGCAATCCGGTATTCTCAATGCTGGTGATGTTGGTGATGTTGGTGATGTCATTGCTGTTGCTGTTGCTGTTGCTGCTGGGGATGTGCTGGCTGCTGCTGGTGATAGCAGACCTGCCCATGGGCAGAACAGGTGCAAATTGCATGCTGGATTCAGTAGCAGCAACCAAGCTGCACGGATGATTGAAGGAATTGTTGGTCTGCTCTATCTGCGGCTCTGAGATGTTATCACAGAAGTCCTCATCAATGCTGCCCTGATTGTTGTAAGGTTGTGCCATCGCTTGGTGTGTAACAGTTGGGTGGATCCTTCAGCAGGTCATGCTGCGGAAATTGTCTGGCTTTTTAGCTTGAACCTCTGGTGAGGAAGATTGGAAATCCACATCAAGACGACGAAATACATCTCAGCATGCATGATTCACCAGGCGATTAATGTTTCTTGTATCACACTTGCATTGTGGTCCACCTCCTGGACCAAACTCTGGCGGGACCTTAACGTTGCCTGTTGTCCCAGCTGACAGACCATGGTGGATGGCCATGCCAGTGAGGGCAAGGGATGTCAGGTTGATTTCAGCAATGAATGATCCATCTTGCATTCCCATTTGTTGTATGCCATGGAAGTATTTCCAGAGAATAAGATCCACGATTTCAGTTGCTGCAAATAGAAACTCGAACACCCCAAATACTAGTTAAGACAATGATTAAACACAAATCAATATTTGAACTCACCTCACAGAGGTTTGTTGGGCATGTAAACATGCGTTTGGCCAATAACCAGGCAACCATTGTCGGGATCACTGTAGGTGACTTTGTGCAATATCCATATACCGAGTCGATTGAAATATTGCAGCAGTATACAATTGCTGGTAGGGAGCAAGTAATCTTTGCCAGACTCTGATGCACAATGTCAGTGATGAAAACAATCATTGAGATAATTCATTTACCACTGAAATGTAGGCACGTGGAGTGTCTGAGGTTCTCTGGGCTGGATCAACCCTGGCAATTTCCTCATACCACCAACTATGAATCTGGGCGGTATTCACCACATTTGTGGCAAAATGATTCACAAACATCCCATAATTGTTAGCAATAGGCTCCACATGTGCCATGACCATCGCCAGAATGCCTGAGAGAGCTGTCAGGCCATTGTATTCTGCGCTGACAATGAGGCCTATCATGATGTCAACAAAGGGCTTTTATTGCCACAGATATCCAGCTATCCGCACACCCAATTGCTCACCGGCTCCATTCGAATCCTTCCTTTAGTCAATATATACATTATTTAGCGAATTCAATTATTTAAACATATAATCGGATACATTCTTAGATGCCAGCAGTACAGGCTAGTGTTCGTTCTCCTCATCCGAGACGCTATACACCTCCCGAGGTTTAGAATGTAGTGGTCCCGCAGCCATAGGAGTTAATTCTGTTGCCGCCACTTATTTTGCAAGTGTTGAAGTGAAAGAATCATCTGATGGCTCGTTGCCCATTGCTTTTCACAATGGTCGCTGAAGATGATCTTCATTGGATTCTGAATCGTCATCTCGACGATCACTGAAATCGTTGGGCTTCGTACTGGGATCATCATCGAGAACCTCATTGTGGACAGATTGTCTGATTCCCCTGGTGCTGGATGGAAGAAGAAGTGGAGGAGAAGTGCCACCCCTTCCAGTCATGATTTAAAAAGGTGGCGAGTGATAAGTATGAAAAAATTAAAGCAGTGACTAAAGCAAATGTGAATGAATGTATACTAAATGAATTCAAGCATTGTGTAAAGGAAAGAAAGTGTTGATATGATTAAAAGAATCCTCATGATGTGTCTGATTCTCCTGTCAATGATTCTAGGATCTTGGCTTGTCAGGCCACCCACAGGTGCAACTCCTTGGATGGACAAGAACTCAGAACATGAAAATGGCAGGTGACATGTATGCCACAGGGTTGTTGACTGGCTTCATTCGACAGAAATGAGTATCACAATGACTTAAAAAGTCATCATGTTTCACACATCATTCGGGCTAACCTCTACGGAGCAGAGATACGGGCAAACCTATTTCATGATTGCCATACATGGAGTCCTATCACTGCCACTATGGCTTTTACAAAAACAACCATCTCAATTATTAATCTAAACATCGTGAACTCTGAACACAGCCCTTCAAGCATGATCATGACCGATGTAATAAAAAAAAACCCCCTCCCAAAAACAGAACAAAATCATGTCCAAAAAACTCCTAATTATCACCCATCCATCCACCCTCCAAAGTGCGAGAAAATTCCCACCAGCAAAGAAAATCCTTGAACAACAGTCCAGCCAGTGCATTCCATCCTCACAACGACAAATTAGCAGCGGGGTCGCTGCTAGTGAAGTGCCTATTAGCCAAAGCGCCCACAGCAGGAGGAGTTGCAATGTTATCGTGCTTACGTAGCCGCGCCACATCCACATCTGCCACAGCACTATGGACCTATTTGGGAAACAGACTAAGAGCACATTTTCGGATAACTTCAAGGTATCGCTGCTGGCTGAGAATCCTCCATTGAAGCTTCCTTTCAAACTTTTGGAAGCCTGTTCCCATTGTCCGTAAGCTTCTGGGGTATGGATGATGCGTCTCACCATCATTATGCGATGCCTCCCCGATATTATCGATCATATCCTCCGCTGGTGGTGGAATGATGTCATCAAGAGTAAGGTAGCTGTGGCAACCATGCATAGCCGTCTGGGCACCGGTTGAGCCGTCCGCTTGTTGGCCACAATAAACGAAGCAACACATTGTGGGGTTGTCTAATTTCATTGCCGACTTTACCGATCCAGCAGTAGTATTGTCATCATAGCTTGGGGGAATATCATGGGCGTGTGGACAACCATCGCCATTGGTCTCCTCCAGGCAGCCTAGAAGCTGTCGGATTTTTCAGCTGTGGTCTGGCAGACCAGCAACCACAGCAATCACAATTAACAAAATGGTTGTATTGACAACTGATGTAATTCTCTGAAGTATCGATTCGTCAACCCCCGGCCAGTACAATGCGAATAGCTGAGTGTTGTTTTCACCCACCCTCTTCTCAGCAACATTGGGATTCACATAGGCAATGGTAAAGGTTAATGGCTCGACAAGGTGAGCAGTCAAGGCGTCTCAATCCACCTTCATTAGTGAATACCTGTGACCCAAGGATTCTTCCTCATTGTCTTAGGTCTCTACAAATCATCAGGAAGCAGAACAGAAGCATCAGGGCAATGAAATACATTCCACTGTGCATGAATATCCTCTTCTTGGTCTGGATTTTGTCAATCCTATTCTTCCTTCTATGAAGGCTAACCTCTGCCAACCTATGAAGGCTAACCTCTGCCAACACATCCAGTGCTGTGTTGAGTCTCAGACCATTGAGGATAGTCATGTCTGCAATGTACCATTTCCAAAGCAGAGTTGGAGTTTTGAGATCACTAATTCGAGTAATGCAATGATTCATGAGAACATCCCATTGCTCAGAGCCAGCGTGTAGCTTCCAGCTGATGGTTATGGACTGGGTAATTTCCTAGACGTGGTCCCTCACTTCATTATCTTTCTGTGGTGGACTGAAGCCACCCTTCTCCTGTCAAATCCCCATGGTTTCTGCTGCCCGTTGGCTGACTGCAAACCTGGCATTCTCGTCACAAACACAGACTTGTAGAGTCGGCATCTGGATTGTATTAGCATTTGTGACAACTGATTTTGGAAACCTGAAGGCATCACATTACATTTTAGGTTGTCAACAGTGTTCAATGATTGAGTGGTGGAAATCAAACGCACGTTACTCCAAACAAACATTGGGAGAGTTGAATATGTTGGCGAGGGTGATGCCAACTGGTCACAGAGATGTGGAAGGTGTGTCGAACAATCCGGAGATTGTATGTAACGTGGGTGGGTAAGGCGATTATATCTGTGGACTGAGATGGGTTAGCTTGATCTGGGGACATCATCTTGGCTGCGATTCAGATACGAAACAATTTACTTAGCATCATCGAAGCACCCTGATTCATTGACTGAACACTTAAATTCATCCCAAAGACAACCGAAAGCATGCTCAGGACTCATATCTCACTCATTTTTCCCTGCTCAAGTACTTCTACCACACAATGACGTTGCTGGTTTGGTATCTGAGGAGAATGCACAGTTTATATAATGTACAAACCTAACGCAAAGTGACAACCATAAATTTGCCAATGGGGGTAGAAGTGTCTTGTGAGGGTGCAAAACAATCAGCACAAGGAACTGAATGCAGATGCGGTATGCTGTTCGAGATCTCAGGGATGCTGTAAATGAGAGAGTGATTAAACACTTTACAAAGGTGAAAATGAGGATGAGAGATATCCTATGAGAGTGGTTGGACCCCTGTTTGGAAAACGCAAATTGAGGTGAGGCTGTTTCTGAGGACCAGCTGTCTTGAAATGGTATGAGCAGCACAATGACTGTCAAGAAGCTTTGTAACATTGTTGCAACATTGCATCATGCTCACAAAGCTTGGATATTGATCAACACGGTCCTTATTGCTCAATAATGTACTCCTGCATCAGTGCTCATATCACTCACCTAGGTTGCGACCATGAAGGAGGGACAGTATATGTATCAGCTGAACACCTGCCAGATGTTAGCCTAGCAATCCAGCATGCTGGTATTCTACCTCTATTCATTCATCAACCCCATTGTGACCCATGTATTCACCCCTCCGATGATGATGGCAGCAACCATCGGTGTGATGATCAGGAGCAACCTCCAGTTCGGACGTGGATAAATCGTTCTCCACATGTGCACACCCATCCAGCAGTCAAGCTGAGTAGTAACAAGTATTTCAATATCGTCTATGTCGAAATAGATCTATAGTCACCGTTTTCTAGGTAGGAGTGCAATTGATCAGCGCACTGGAGCATCAAGAACCACTTGAGGAGAGCTGCTATCAACAAGCTTTTCAGGAACTCTTAGATGGCAACCACCAGAAACATCACTTCATCAGACACTGTATACAAAAGGGTACATGAAATGTTGGATGCAATGGGCACCAACTCTCGGATATCAGGTATAGTGTGTTACAATCCTTCGGCCGATCCAAACAATCTTCGCGACGATCATTCAAAACACTTCATTTGCCGCAATCCTGTTGCATGCAATGAGTTCGTCATGCGACAGCCTGCATTCACGAAACAAATGTCTTATGCTCTGGCAAAGGAATTCGATGATGCTGAGGAACATATCTACTCAGAGGTGAAAACAAGCGACTGATGGTGTAATGAACAAGTATGGTAGTCAAATTTCATTCTAGCTACAATGATTTTGACCACATCGATAGCTACAGCGGCTGCTTCAAACTACGATTTCCCCGTTCTTTATCAGTTCATACAAGACACATCTTACAAAGTATTCGTGCAACAAGGAGGAATGGCCAATACATTTCGGTCTGCGAAACATTGACTTGACAATCAGCTCAAATCCTTCGGATCTTGGAAGCATCCTTGTTGCACATCTTTCTGTTCCTCAGTTATATCACTTTGAATGACAAGGAAAAACAACTGCAATGAAGGCACAACAAACCCACAATTGCAACAGTTTAAGGAGGCTCTTTGAGCATCTTTTTTGTCCTCTTGATGCACTATTCAACACTGGAAAGTTTATGCTTTTTGTGGATGGTCTGATGCGGCAATGTTATCCTGTTATCTGTACATGGACAGCTGACTGCTTGGAAAATATTCACTTGCACTTCACAAAGCGGCCCCATTACCTTCTGTGCAAAGCACCGAGATTGTTGTTAGGAGAACGGAATTCCTCGTCGTGTTGATTGAATGACAATCAGCTATACCTTTAGAACATGATACTCGGGACTCATGGAGATGAGATGGAGAGATGAGAGTCGTGACAATATCTGGAAGATCGAGTGGTTGGAACCTCAGATGTTGTACTCTGGAATAAGAAATGCATATCTCCGATGACTATTATCGTGCTCAATATTCCTGATATCGTCTATCTCAGTATTCCTAAGCCTTCGATGGAGTTGGTGATGTCCTTCCTCGAACAACATTCAAGTATTGACAAATTCACCCAGCTCTTGCCATTGATACCTCCATACCCTGCCTTCGCTTGATTCAACAAGTCGCATAGCCAGGAGACTCAATGGAGTGGTAAGGTCATGAAAGCAGTTGTGCGCATGATAGTTTCAGTTGTCATGGCGACTCTTTTAAACTCTTCAGCATGCCTAAGGATTCTCTTCAATGAAGCGTTGTTGTGGGTCAAGCACTTACTGTACTTGCACCTTATGGAACAGTACTGGTAGCATATTGAAGTGACAATTGAGTACATGGAGAAGTATGTGTAGGAGTGTCATCGTCTGAAGGATATTTTTGGTCGATTCCACGCCAGTAAACCTATGAAGAAGGTCTTGGAAGCCTTGAAAAGGAAGCTTACTTTGCTCATACAGGAAGAAAGGCAGAGTGACCCTGCTTGCAACAATCTTTCTGTGGATGCAAATCATCATTGCATTGATGAAGATCAAAACCAGATCCCATCAGAAATTGCACATCATTGTGTTGATGAATAGGATTTTATTTTTGTGAAGATTTATCTCCTGATCCACTTCTCTGGCCATATCAGATGCCTTGGCAACTTCTTCGATGCAAGCTCCGAACTCCCAGAAGGAGCGATGATGGATCTTACACAAGCATACAGACAATCGAATCATCATGAGGCCGCCATCCAGCTTTGGCAAACCATAGCCCAAAAAGTGGTGTTTCAGTATCAAGAGCTGAATGCAAACAACGCAGAACAATGTCATGACTATGAAATGTCTCTGACCAAAACACCTATCAAGCAAATAATGAAAACCCCACAACGATAAATTAAGACCCTTGATGACTTGGCTGAGTGGTGTACAATGCCAAAAGGGGAGCTACAGAATCACATGGATTGGAGTTTGAAGAGAATTGCCAGCTTCACAGACTACATCGATCATACCCAGTATTTCAGTTCTCTCCAGCATGCAACACCCATTCAGTACAATGCTGTAGCAAGTCCGGTGATGTCCGTTTCTTAAGAGAAGCATGCAGTTCTTACTGTTCGTTGCAGTGGGTCCATGTGGTGGAGAAAGCCTAGGCCAACCGGAAATGATACAATGCTTTTCTGGATCCGGAACAGTCAGGATGACCACATTGTGTGGACTGCTGGGCACATTACCGCACGGTTGAAGTGTGTTTTTGTCATCAAGGATGCTAAATTGAGCATCCAAGGGCTTCTCTCCTTGGTTGAGATGATTGCAACAGAGCCGATATGTCAGACTGCTGGTATGGTGAATGTCGGTGAGAGCTATTAACCTGTGATGCAACCCTTGAATGATGGAACCCATTGTGGTGAGCGGCATATCGCTGTCGGAACCACTTATATCGTCCCTGTATGTGCCATCCCAAGGGTTGTACACATTCTTCCATTGACGCCACAGCCAGACAGCACGTGCTGGTACTTGAGTAACATGATTGACTTGAACATTTTCAGTTTGTTTTACATGTGGATTATTCGATTGGATGCTTGAACTATTCGTTGCAGCTTTACATCGACATCTGATGAGTATTCTCTCTGGGTGTCTTAATTTTGGTTATGGGAGTTGTGCAAGCTTGTGTATAATCGATGTCTCAAAGGATGCAATAGTTAAGAATATTCTTGAAATTAATGGAACAGTTCAAAAAACCGTTGAAACAATTATAATCTTGAGGACCAACTTGAAAGAAACAAGCACAGTAAATCATCAGAAATGAATAAACAAGTTTTTGAAATGTCGTGAGAATGCGATCTCATCATTGAACGCTTCAAAGCACGGTGGAAGAACGCAAATAACTCGCTCAGATTCTTTGTGGAGAATGTAGAGAGCAAATGGTGCAAAGGGTTCATTTTCGGAAATCTGTTTCGCTTTTCGTGAATGTACCTGATAGCACCAGGTATTACTGTCCGAATTCACAATTTTCCTCGAAATTAAGTCCCCAAGTATCGGTCTGCTCACAAAGTATTCTATATATATCATGGGAATAACATTTAATACTTTCACTGTCTGCACTCCAATTTATGATATGTGGAGGATTTGTTGTATTGCTTTTGATTTAGCTGAAGACGGTGCTAAAAATGAATCATTTTATACAACAGAATATTAAATATTGGAGATACTCTACATTGGAGTCAGGGATGTGAAAGTATGAATAGTTATGCACATTTGATGTATAGAATACCTTGTGATCTAATAACAATTTGCAGCCTGAATTGGAAGGGAAATTGTAGATTTCGCGATTTTTGGTACATCACCTTAGGTATTGCTTCCTCAGCTTTGCTTCACTTGCTTGGCCTTTGAACCCTTGCTCAGCATGGACAGGACATATTCAGCCTTCCTACACTTACTCAATGTAGACTATGTAACAGGTGCATATTATCTGAATACTCTGTTTTGTATATATATGTTGGCTAGCTCCAAATAATAGACATTACACACTGGTTACCATACAACTTGATAATGCATTGGTGGTATATGACCCAAGTTCCAGTAAGTACCTATATAGATACACCAGGGAAAAGGATCTTATGCCATATACCACATATAGAAAAGCTGTGTCTGGGACAGTATTCCATCGTATATTTGATACTTGGCACATTGAGATTAGTGTGTGTATATATTGACTAGATCACAATCGCACACATGCATTTAGGTCTGCTGAGTACCATTCACTATACAATATTTAACCCACTTGAAACCAATTTGCCAAATGTACTTTATCCAATGGTTCCATATATGCTCTGTAGTATAGTACTAATTGCATGCAAGTGGACATTCCCTGCCTGGTTTAACAATACTCTCAATTCTGCGGCAATTGCTTGGCTGAACATGACTGGTTCAGGGCCAGTTAACGATCGCTTGATATTGTTGGCTTATCATGACTCGAAGATCTTTTGTGATAATCTTCCTTGTATATGACTGTACAATATTGACATGCACATTTGTACCTGTATCTACAGATATACCTTCAAATGAAGCCATAAACAGGCATATGGCATTTTATAAGTTCCCATGATAATCTCAATAATATGCTGAGTATGCCAGCAAGTATCCTCCTATACATTCTCTCAATAATGCATCGAATTTCACATTATTGCACACCCGTAGCCAGTTTGATTGAACACTCCCATGTATGCTCTCAAGTTGCCCTATAATATATACTCAACTACAATCCCCAGCAGGAACTCTGTTGCTCATTTACAGGGCCCATTCCCATATACAATCAAACATTCAACCAATTATGATCCCAGGCCGACACCTGAGCAGGCTTCACATATGTTACTAATTGCACTTGATTGCAATCTACCAGTCTGCATGTATGAATACATTCAAGGAAGCTTCAAAGATAGTCCAAGATATACCTCCATGTACATTCACCAGGGAAAACTCCATTTATGCTTGTCAGAACACCCGCAAGTATTCTATTAAGTAAATATCCAAGTATGCTCTGAAGCACATGCCCAGGCATACTTTCAAGTACACTCCGAGTTGCACCCAGATGTATACTCCCAGTCTACTTCACTCGTGTTTATATACACACTTTAGATGGTTCCCAGTGTACCTCTGAGTACACTTCTCAGTGCACCTGTGAGCCACCTGAACTATACTGCCAAGCATGCTCTCAAGTACACTCACAAGTGGATATTAGTATATCAGAGTTTATTGATGCTCTGTCATTGCATTTTTCAACATTTCAAGTGGATACAAGAGCCAGTCTATACCTAAGGTCCTTCCGATTGCAAAAACATGGTTTAAGGGCGAAAAATCACTGTACTTTCAAAGCTGCTTGCTGAGTTTTGAAGATATTGAAAATCGGAGACCAGCACAAGATGCGCCATGCAAACCTGCATAATTCAGGTACCAAGCTCTAAATTCTCTGATCAATATTGGTGGACTTGATCAAGGAAACTGTTTAGCAAAGACCAGAACCAATCCGGCAGGTTCCGGGTTTTCTTCGACCCACTATAGTAGAAATGATCCCACAATGGAATCATTGCTAGCACTATGTAACATGACAATATATTGCATTTTAATAATTATGAGTATCAATCATCTACAATTCCTAATCGGAACCATTCAATGATACTATGTCAACATTGACCCCTATTGTATGATGCATTGTAAAAGTTACTTCTGTTCATACACCAATGAAACTTTTCATAGAGGGGAAGATAATCGATATCCATTCAACGAGTTGACATAATTCAGATATACAATACGACATACCAGATTGTTCGGATCAGCCAATCTCTATACCGACGCCTGGTATCTAGAGCTGGCACTTGTCTGTACCTTCTTTTGCACCTTGCTAGAGCCATATCAGAGCCAGAGTCTATGTGAAAGTCACATGAATGGGTTACAGTTATTGCAGCCAGGATTTTCAGATTGTATCAGACTGTAATTGTGAGAATCATGTCTATTAGTGCCAGAATTGTCAGAGACTATGTCAGAGCTGCCAGTAACAGAGCCACATATGTCCGAGCCTGAATTGTGATAGACCACGTCCAATTGTACTTTCATCGTTGGAATTGCCACAGTGCATGACAGAGCCACAATTGTCAGACCAATATCGATTAGACTGGAATTGTGAGACAATATGAGAGCCACACTTTTCACAGTAGAGTGGCAATAATGATCAAGTAGTATTACAGTACTAATCTTAGAAGAAAGATATAGATCATCTCAGACAGATTACCAAGTGCTATTACAGAAGTGAAATAAAGTTATCCTCATTGAGTGTACATTGCCATAAGATGATAAAAATGTTTCAGGTTGGCGTGCTTCACAACAACATCATCCGGAATACAATAATTGACCACTACATCAGCAAAATGTATTTTAGTCTCTCGAAGACTCCAGGAGTGTCTGAGAGGATGTGGAGTGTAAACTTAGAAGCGTCAATTTCAGGAGAGTATCAGACCCTAGTAGGGTATTCCGGCAGGCCTTCAGAGTAACTGCGATCTCTGACGACAGGTACAGGAGTACCTGGACTCTCTGATGACTCATACAGGTGTACGATAGGAGTGATTGTGATGAGGTTGGGAGCACATCTGAGCTCCAGAGATAACTTGGGGTGCACCTGGGAGTGTCGCCAAACCAACCCAGGAATCACAAACAAACCCCGAGGGATACCTGGGTTCTTATGGATATTCATTCGGAGGACTCCAGGCTTTATCTGAGACTCTTCGGATGTACATGAGCAATTGACTTCCCTCAACAGTGAATATGAAGCATGGATTATTGTTCATTACCACTTCTGAATCATACCAGCCGTCATCATCTTCAACATTGTATTTTGGGCCTTGCTACATTAAGGAAACGAAACAAAAAGCTGAGAGATTCAAACATAAACCCAGGTACACCTAAACAATAACCCAACTAAGTGATTGAAAAATATTGATCAAACATGGTGTCGATGTCATCCACTCCATCTCCGATCTCATCAGGGCCAACAGAAGCAGGAACACACATTTCATCAACGGCACAAAATAGCTGGAGGCGCTCCTTGTATTAGCTGATTATTGGTTCCTGGCAAGTGGATGAAATGGAATTCCAATGTCGGTTGGCTCGATTTGGGATATGTAACACAGGTGTAATGAGAAGTTTGCTAGCTGCGAACCTAAATGGGGGTGTGAGAGGCAATATGATACATTCCGATGAAAAATGGGAACAACTACCCGGGGAAAAGACGAGTGCCAGATGGGGAGTGCTGTGTGGACAAGAGGAGTACCACAAAAGGTGTTGGAGAAGCGTGGAATGAAAAAGAAGAGCGTCAAGTTTAAGCTGAGGAGTGCCGAAAGGGGAGAGGTTAAGGAGTGCGGAATGAAATTAAGGAGCACCAAAAGAGGAGGGAGTAGGAGTGTGGAATGAAATTGTGGAGTGCCGAAAGAGGGTGGGTTAAGGAGAGCGGAATGAAGTAGAGGAGAGCCAATCCAGGCAGAGCGGAGCAGTGACGGAATTGAGGAGTGATTATCCCTGAGGAGGAGCGCCGAAACAGGGTGGAGTAAGGAGTGTGGAATGCATTATAGACGTGCTGGTGGGAATTGATGAGGTCCCATCCTGGGCTGAGGAGTCTGGATACATGGGTCTAGAGTGCGGAAGTCGATTGTCGAGCGCTGCGAGGAGGAATTGATTGTGGGATGGAATAAAAGAGGTTCAATCTAGGCTGAGGAGCTCTGACGAGGATTGA
>Ga0307515_10002128_pt1 | contig 43414 bp, 36 predicted proteins | sample 17_EM_MG_FD_194513 | JGI IMG/M metagenome (GOLD analysis project Ga0307515, IMG submission 194513) | Populus trichocarpa ectomycorrhiza microbial communities from riparian zone in the Pacific Northwest, United States - 17_EM | ecosystem: Host-associated > Plants > Roots > Unclassified | place... | reverse complement strand
CCATGATCATGACTTAACACCGAGTACAGCATACATCAAGTACAGCATCATCCCAAGATCGACAGTCTCCCGCTCCCAGCCAGTTTCCCGCTCCCAGCCGGAGTCTCAGCTGCCGTCGCGCCTCCCTCCAGATCGACCGCTTCCCAGTCCTCCTTCAATCTTGCTCGATCATAGCCTCCCAGTGCATCTCAGAGTTCATTCAATCTTAGTCTCCAATTCCATCTCCAACTTGGCTCGATCACGGCTTCAAAGTGCATCTCCAAACTCGCTCGATCACGGCCTCCCAGTGCATCTCCCTACCCGCTCTATCACGGCCTCCAAGTGCATCTCTGAGTTCACTCTATCCCGGTCTCCAAGTGCATCTTCAAACTCACGCGATCACGGCCTCGGAGTGTATCTCTGAGTTCACTCGATCCTGGCCTCAAAGTGCATCTCTGAGACCACTTGATCTCGGCATCCAAGTGCATCTCTGAGTTCACTCGATCTCGGCCTCCAAGTGCATCTCTGAGTTCACTCGATCTCGGCCTCCAAGTGCATCTCTCAACTTGCTCAATTACGGCCTCCAAGTACATCGTTACTGAGTGACGGCGGGTGTACGGAGATGAAGGGGTAACGGAGGTGGACTGAGCGACGGGGAGTACATATTTGGGAGACCCCGGGGTTGATAGAGATCATCTCATTTTCATCTCATCTGGATCCACGCAATTGCGTAGATTCTCCGGCCGGGTAGTATCATATCTTCTCACTTTCTTCCTAGGCTCCTCGAGCTAGAACCGTTCTTTCTCACGAATTCCGTTTGTGCTGTCAATGGGCATCTCCAGATGCTCTTCCGATTATGCTCGACTACCATCTGTGGCCAGATTGACCGTATGTATATCTATAGAGATACTTAAATAATTCATGCCATATTATGATGAAGCGAATCTTGTGACTGTAACAAAGACAAATATGATAGACGAAATGCCGTGTGCTTATGGTCACAGTTGGCCACAACACCAAAGTGTTGGTTTACAATAGGATACCGACACAGCAAGAAGAAACGGCGAAACTGCGATCGGAGGGCTATATGCAACGCGATGTGTCGTCTTGGCGCTGGGTGCGGAGTAATCTGGCACCCGGGTGTCTCTGACGGCTCTGGCCGAGCGCGTCCACTCTGACGCAGCCATTCCGCTCGGACGGAAATGTTTTTGCGGATGTAATTTCACCCATTTTTGATTGAAATAGCTCGATTTCTTCACCTTGTCTCAGGCAGCTCCTTCTCCACAATATCCACGACATACCATAAATAATTATCTAATATCTGAACAATGTGTACAAGGTCTGTGCGGAGCGTTATGCAGTTGGACCCATGATTAAATTCCGCATGACATTTGTCATGCGGACAGATTCCTATTGAGCACTGACCGCTCCTTCTATGATAGGTTTAACATCACTCCCTTGAATTGTGTTAGTATATTTCGTTAATTATTTTGCTTTAACATTCTCACTTAACACGAATCAGCAAACCAAAATCGAGCGTGTTTGCCATCTGGCAACATGATTTGGATTCTGGAAGTTTCGCATGGTGTGTTCGACCCTTGCACATGCATAACCAAATTATCATGTCTCTCAGTTTGGTCACCAAAATCAAGAAAAAGATGACGCATAGCAAAATTGGTACACAAATTATGTTTCACTGAGATATGATGTCAAAAATGTTGATTTGCGTAGCTATTCCTCCGCTGCCTCAGGAGCAGTCTCCATCTCTTCATCCAAATCCGCCATCTATATGGTGATTAGCTGAAGAGGGTCTATGAAGGGGTAAATGCTTATGGGCTCAATAGGCGTCGGATTCAGCATAGGTGATGCATCCAGCATGATGGCTGGCGCAAGACCGAGTATCCAACTGTCCGCCTAAGGCCTCCCAGAATCTAGCCTCATGTGACTAGTTCCTGGTCGAGAAGTGCCTTGTGGCATATGCGATCCTCCGGGCACAGTATCAACCCATTCCACAAGCACTCCAAATGCTGAGGGAGCAGGTTCAGCTACATCTTGATGCCTTTGCGATACAACGACAGCCTGAACCATCAATTCAACTGTGCTGTAATGGTTATCTCTTTGACGGAAGGAATCAGCTGCGTCCCCCCATCCGGGTTGTGTAAATACTTCAAGCTTCATCTCCTCCTGCCGACACCTCTCCATGCGATGCTGGACCATTAGGGATATTGTTCCCATCACCCAGATAGGTTCGTCAGCTTCGCTCAGCATGCCCGGTTCTGTCAGTTCATCAGATGCATGTTCCGCATCCTCTCCATCTTCGGAATCTGCAATATCGCACAGACTGTCTCCGATCGCAACCATCATCTTATGAAACATTTCTTCCGCCACTCTGGTTGTCAATCCCGAGTTGACAGCCGTCTCCGTAACTTCCTGCTTCAGTACAATCGCTGGTTCTGCAGCTTCAATGCACTGTCTTGCCCCATCAGTCTCTCTATCAACATACAGCTCGATCCATTTCCATTTATCGTCACTTCGTGAGAAGTGCACTAGTCATAATTTCTCTGCCGCAAGCTTCGTTCTGAATTGCAAGCTGCACAATGCCCCAAGGGCTCGGACTCTTCCTGCCTGTAAGCCGCTCTTGCCCTGATTCGCTTGATGATGTCGTCCAGGGCAACACTTTGTTGATGTGCCATCATTGCCAGCCGGAAGTGGCAAAAAGTTCTTTTTCGGAGCATTGACCATTGTAGTTTGAGTTCAGTTCGTTGTTGGGTGAAATGTTGGATGTTGGAAGATATGGACAGTATGAAGGCAAGCTGCGTCTTTGATGTCAAGGTTGGTAAGTTAAATCATGTTGAACGCAGGCAAATTTGGCTTGTGACTGTCAATTAATGGGGAATAGTTTGGCTAACCGTATTACATGACATGATCATTAGTGTCAGAATGTTGAATTATCCTGGGGATTTTGTGAGACAATCATCAGCAGATGTCCATTTCCTCGAAAAGGTCCCTATTGATATCGAACCATTGTGCGATTTCGGCAGTCGTAAACCACAATTTATTGCTATGCGCAAACAAACAATGACAGACCGACATGTTATCACTCGTGGAATGGTGGGAAACCTGTGCAACTTGCAGTCATACTGTAATGGCATACGCCCGTGTGTGGCCTCGTGGGAGGGTATATCAGTAGATACGGATGCAAACGTGGATGTCCAGATTGTAGAGAAGTATAAAGGTAAGATTATTGCTAGACATCAAAGGCTCGTGGCGAGCTGACTACAACAAGCAGGTGATACCCACCATTGACATGTCACGTGCAGCCGTGCCGTTACACATACGCAGCAGCAATCGACTGGAATACAACGTACGACTTGGCTGCTACTTATGCCATTCTGACATCTAGCTAACTATATATTCCTCAGGACTTCCCTCTTCTTTTCGTTATCATCTACATCTCCTATTCCACACCACTAACTCATCGATACCCAACCACCTCAGCCAACTTTCACCCGATCAGTATCGAGCCGAACGACTGGCGTTTCAGCCGATATGTCACACGATGGCATACAGCTGGAATGCACAGACCAGTTAGTCCACCGCGACGCTGCCAATGCAGCTTCCAAGCATATGACCCAGGATGCACATTGACAAATCGTCCGTAAGACTGGTAGCAGCATTTATAAGAAGCAGCATGGAATTGGATGTGAGTATAACTATACCGTGGTGAACAGTCATCAAATATGCGTATCACATACAGCAGGTGTACGTAAAGAGCTACTTGACCAATTTATCACCGCACGGATCAGGAAACCTCCCTGGTCGATGACAGCATTTGTCCACCCAGTGCGCTGATTCGAACTTCAATGTGTTATCAGCTCTGGGATAATCGCGCACAAACTTTGTGATAAGCATTGCCGGGAGTGGACATAACAGGCTGTAATCGTCTTAGAGGAGGCCACAGTAGCGTATATGGTGGACATACCAACTGAATCTCGTTGTTACAAGCAGCAACCACTTTCTTATAGGTTTTCAACATGTCTGCTACTATGGCAAGGCAAGGAGGTCAGGTACTGCTGGAACAGTCCGATATGTGCCGGGCGTTGACTATCGCAATAATGGCCAAAGGCGGGTGTCCACGTGCCGCAGTACAGGAAATGCAGTATGTGATAAAGAATCCACACGCCAAAGTGCGAGAAGAGAAGAAGTGGGCTGTATGGTTTCCATTGGATAAACAAAATGGAGGTTGCAATGGTAAGGCACGCAGCGATGCTTCGTCAAAATAACACTGACGGATGCCTTCTTTGCTACAATGGCTGCGCACAAAATCCGGAGACATGCTTCAGACAAAATGGAACAGGTGCAGCTCCGCCCAACTGATGCAGACAGCAGACACCACAGCCAACTCATAGGCCCATTCCAGCAATGAGTACTGAGCCGATGCCGTCATTGCCCAGACCGTGATCTGCGCCACCGGGTAACAATGCAGGAGCTCAACATTGCCAAATCGTCCAGGTGCCGGCCGGATATGCCTCTCTACATACAGCTCTTCCCTGTGCGGAATGGTCTACATTTGATGCATCTGCCCAAGATAGCCAGAACCGTATAGATTTTGTGCCAGATTTGCTCCCTGATGACGGAATAGCCACTGGTTAGTACACAATCTGCTGTGTCGTAATGCAGATGACATTCATCAGTAGACCTCTGCAGCCCATTGAGCATACGTAGCAGTGATGACCAGCATTGACCAATTGGAATGGGATTCTGGAGTGTATGATTATCTACAATTTGTGGACACTGTGAAGTATATTTTAAAGGATATATTTATATGTATTATTAAAGGACAATGTAGTGATCAAGAAGAAAGTCAATCAAAACGCTTAAAAGGCTGCCAAAACAATGTGAATGATTGGATATGCAAAATCAATTGATTGCCTATTGCAGATGCACCCATGGCAAAATGAGGGTCAACGGAGCGTCTACGATTCTGGGTTTGGTATATATGGGAATTGTGAACTGATTTTATCAGAATCTATCATAACGGTTGTATTGGCTGCGTTTATAGCAAACACCGCAAGCGACACGGTCACTGCTTAAGTCTGAAAATGAGCATCTAAGGAGCGTCAATGATTAATGGTAATTTATAAATGCCAATTGTTAAGTGATTGAATCGCTTTTTAGCATAACTGGTTGATTCGCAGCCTTCATTGGCAAATCAGCATGCTGCATAGTCACTGCAGTATTCTGAAAATGAACGTCTATAGGGCGTCAACAATTTATGGTCTACAAAGTGTAGTAATTGTGAAGCGATTCGATCACTGTTTAGCATAACCGTTGCATTGGTAGCCTTCAGAGGTAAAACAGCAAGCCTCACGGTCCCTGCCCCATTCTGGAATTGACCATCAACCAAGTGTCATTGATTTTTGCGTTTGCATCATGGGTTGCCTAAGTGTTGATTTGTTCTATTACTTCATATACGATGTATTGGCACACTTTTCAGCCAAAACAATGCCGGAGCCATTTGTCACCCCATCATGAAAATGAGTGTGAACTCAGCTTCAACGATTTTTAGTGTTCTAAGTCAGGAAATTACAAAGTGATCTAGTTGTTGCAAGGGATCATGGGTGTGATGAGTGCCTTTATAGGCGAAAAAGAATGCGACACGATCACGGCCCAGTTCTGACAATTAACATCAACCGAGCATTAACAATATTTGGTGTTGTATATTTTGTTTGTTTTATTCATACTGTGTGCACTCTAATTAGAGTATGACAGGACCCAATATCCCCTCCGCCTCCGGGCGAGCCGGCTAGATGGCGGAGCTCCCCCCCAGCTACCCTTCATCCCCGCTGACAGATGAAAAGACTAAATGATAGACCAACCCACGCCCGAACAGAAAGGAAAAGAAAAGTAAAGAAGGTATACGCCCCCGCCCCTGAGTCAGCCTCTGCGCCTGCTCCATACCGCTCCTTCATCTGGGTGGGAACTCCCCGACTTCAGTAGCCGCCAGGAAGTCCATCACCGCTTGGTCGCACTCTTCCACGAAAAACAGCTCAGAGATCTGCACGTGTCTGCATCTCCCGGCTTTCCAGCCCGTCGCTTTTCCCACCGCCTTCCATAGTGCCTGTTGCTGGTCTCTCCACCGGCTGCAGTGGCGGAAGAGGTGCTCACACGTCTGGGCCGTCCTGCCTCGGCCGCCGCACCACCAGCATTTGTCGACCTCTCGGTGGCCCAACCGTTTCAGGTTGAGTCCAGTGGGTGCATGCCCGCACTTTAGTCTGTAGAACCTGGTAGCCAGCGACTTCACGCTTGTCATCGGAACGGGTCTCTTGGTCCCCGTCTTGACCTTGAGTCTGTAGCTGAAGTGCTTGCTGCACTTGTCGGCCTCCCACTTTGCCCTGGATGCTGACCTCCCCTCGGAGATTCGCCTAGCTATATTCGAGGCCGCGGTGTATGGCCGCTCTATCACCGTGTCTCCGCTGGCGTCTCGGGCTAGGTTTGCCTGACGGTCCGCCTCTTCATTTCCAGGGATGCCGGCGCGTCCCGGGATGGTGTTGTATATTGGGTAATCAAGCCATCGCGCTGATGTATGAGTACACAACAGTATCATTGACTGCCTCAGTACTCATAAATTGAAAGCACAAAAGAAAAAATATTGATTGCACAATAGCCAATTTCGCAACCTGCAATGTGTTTAAAACGGATCATTGGATGTCAGGTGAGCGATTTTGATCAAAACAGTCATCGAACAGCAAAAGCACGAGTATTATATGAATGTACAGCTGGACCCACTGGACAATGCACTGCCAACCCGCCCAATCTTGGCTAGTTTGGGGCAGTCTATCAAACCGAACCCGAACTGACTGTCCGGGTGTTCTGATCACCAGGATGGCGGATTTGGCAATGGGTCGGTTCCAAACCGGCCTTGCACTTGACACGCCTGACCGGAACTGTTGCTAACATTACTGATTCATTGTTGAAAATGCGATTTTAATAAGATACTATTAAAAAACTGCAATACAAGAGCCTTGTATGAATCTTTGGATGGACCGGCTATGAGCTCCGCTGACAACCCGCAAAATACAGACAGGTTGGGAGTATACTGTCGACAGTCACCCGACTTCACCGTTCGACTTTCATTATCACCCTGACCACCTGTTTGATGAAGGTTCAGTTTCAACCTTGACCTGGACCACATGTGACGGTCTGGAACCGTTGCTGAATCTAGGGGGTGCAGTGGAGCTCGGGTGAAAAGCCGCTCAGTCGGGATGTCAGCGTGATTAGGGGCTGTCATACTCGTAATAGAGTCAATGCAGTCTGATTATAACATCACAAACAAAACAACATAAGCGATGCTCACAACCATCCTGCCAGGTTTTCCTGTATTTCAACTATTGTCACATTGATTGAATTGACACAGGGATTATTTCGTACAGTCACATACATACCAATCAGGTAGTTCTCACTTGATACCCCTGGGTGGATCAAAATGCTTGGCAGTTCAACTGAGACTCCACTAATACTCTTGGAAAGCGGAGTTTCTTGGCAAAGCAGAAATAGCAAATTCAGTCACCAACAGCAATTAAGAAGAAGATACTCCCCTTGTCCATATGTCCCAGGTACCAGATTCGGCGTGTGGGCACATAGAGCACCCCCAGCTAACATACCCTCACAAGCCACTATCTGGGCACCATATAGCCAAGCTCCCACCCTCACCTCCCTGCACCCATCAATTCAACTTTAAGCTCAATTATCTCCATGAGTGTTACTATATCCAGGAAATTGTTGATATATGAATCGTGGTTAACCAGAGGCACTTTACCACAGGGTTTCTACACGGCAAGGATGGCCTTAGCAGCCCCTGTCGATGGAGGACAAGGGTGGGCTTACAGGCTTTTCCATCCTGTCGGATGTCGTAGATACACTACTTGCACTTCATTGCTTCCTCTTTTTGTTTTTGCTATTATTCAACGAGTTATTCTAGATCAGCACTGTAGCCTAAGATATAGTCAGCACTGTTGATGCAGCTAAGCATCGCTTTGCACCAATAGGATTTGGTGTCAGAGAATTTTGATCTACCTGATGCTTAGATACATATTGTTTACCATCAGGTACATCAGCAAAATGTATTTTAGTCACTGGGAGCCTCCAGGAGTGTCTGAGAAGATGTGGAGTGTAAACTTAGATGTGTCAATTGCAGGAGAGTATCAGACCCAAGGAGGGCACTCCAGCTGGCCTTCAGAGTAACTGACATCTCTGACAACTGGTAGAGGAGTGCCATGGGAGTGATTGTGATACGTTTGGGAAGACCTCGGAGCGCCTGAGAGAACTTTCGGTGCAGCCTGGGAGCTCCTCTCAGTGCCAGCGACAAGCCTGGGAGTGCCGACACCAACTCTGGGAGCACTGATGCCACGCCTGTGAGTGCCGACGACAAGGCTGGGAGCCCATCGCAACGCAGGCTACAAACCTGGGTGCACCTCGAATCACTTTAGAGCTGTCTGGGAAAAACAATGTCATCTTTGGGAACACTGCTGTTGCTCCTGGAAATCATAGCCACTACTCATCATTCAACGATTTTGAAAACTCATGTATTCAGTTTGTATTCTCATCTATTTATCTATATAGCTACCCATCTACACACGGTATATCTGGATGACTGGCTGCTGGCGGTGCTTGAGAGCAATTCGAGGTGCGCCTGGGGATGACAATCAAGTGAACGCAGAGATGCACTTCGAGGCAGTGATGAAGCCAATTTGGAGATGCACTTGGACGCGGTACCCTAGCATATTGGCAGAAACTCTTGGAGGTTTTGATCACATGAAGTTAGAGATGAACTCGGACATCGTGATTGAGCGAGTATGGGGAGGAACTTGAATCCCATGATTGTGTGACCTCGGAGACTGTTATTGAGCAAGTTTTGAGATACACTTCGATGGCATAATTGGGCGACTTTGGAGATGCACTTGGAGGCTGGGATTGAGTGAGTTTGTAGATACAATTGGAGCTCGTGATCAACCGAGTTTGGAGATGCACTTCAAGGGAGTGATGAATGGAGTTGGATTATACACTGGGTGGTGGTGACCAAGCGATATTGGACGAGTAGTTGGAGAGTGGTCGATGCATGGCCCTCCAGGTGCTGAGACTCTATGCATCGGTTAGTTAACTCGCATCTGTCAGAATCTGACAATGTGGTTTTACCTCTTAGCTCTCATTGAGCCCTGACTGATGGCGGTCTGTGGTGTAAAGCGGCACACCTGAAGCTGAAGCTACATTCAGAGCGCAACTCGTAATGAAGGTACTGAAGAAAACCCAAACAATCCTGGGTCGATGCTGTACTCGGTGTATGCTGTACTCAGTGTATGCTGTACTCGGTGTATGCTGTACTCGGTGTATGCTGTACTTGGTGTATGCTGTACTCAGCGTATGCTGTACTTAGTGCCAACACCTGATATTGGAATGGGGAGATAGAGAGGGATGACTTCAACTTGTGTTCTGTGATGATAGTAGAGTTGTGAACGAGAAAGAGACTTGGGGGATGAAGATTAGAATGGTAACGAGGATAACAGCAGATATGAGAAAGCAGGTGTACACCATGCCAGATTGAGTATAGAGGACCTCATATTGGTGTTATTACTCGCCTGATCGGGACTCGTACCAGTCGTTCCTCGAATGGTCCATGGCCTTGAACACGAAATTCTCTATGTCCCAGTTTCTCATGATGATTTCCCCAAACTCCTCGCATCTCTCACTTTCTCGTCCTCAACTCTACCATCAGTTAAGAACACAAAGTAATGTCATCCCGCTCTATGGCTGCATGCCATGATCAGGGGTTAACACTGAGTACAGCATACACCGAGTACAGCATATACTGAGTACTGTATACACCACGTACTGCATTTTCCCAAGTTCGACTGTCTCCCAATCCCAGCCAATCTCTCATCTCTCGGCAGACCATGTTGTACTCAATTCTTTATATTCCCAAAATTAAAAGTTATCCTGTGAATAGAGTCTCAGGTCCCATCGCGCCTCACTCACGAACAACCGCCTCCCGATTAAATGCCTCCAGATTGACTGCTTCCAAGTCCTCATCCAATACCGCTTGGTCAAAGCCTCCAAATACTCCTCCAATCTCGCTCGATCATAGTCTCCAAGTTCATCTCCAAACTCCCTGCGCCACAGCCTCGAAATGTATCTCCCAACTTGTTCCAGCAGAGTCTCTGAGTCCATCTCCAAGTTCACTCGACCCCGGCTCAATGTGTATCTCCAAACACACTTTGTTACGGCCTCACAGTGCATCTCCTTACTCGCTCAATCATGGCATCGGAGTGTATCTCTGAGGTCACAAGATCATGGTGAGGTGAAACGGTGGTGCTAGAAGGCAGACAGCCCATCATAATCACTCCGCTGCGCCTTGCATGCCAGTCCGAGGGAATTCCTGAGGAAGAGTGGTTCTGGCTCGAGGAATGTTGGACGAAATCGATAGGATACAAGAGGATACTCTCGTATGATGAACCACACAAATTGCGTGGACCAATGAACGCTTGGCAAGAGTGCCTGAAACCAAGAGTAGCGCAAGATACAGAGGGTATTACGTATAATGTGATGATGTCTGTCTACCCCAAGCTCCCCCAAACCAATACTCCCTGTCGCAGAGTCCATCTCCATTATCCCTGTATTTACGTATGTTTTGATATGGGGAGACTTGGATAATACATGCCATATTGTGATGTAGCGAAATTTTCAACTGTTCTTCTTTCATCCAGTATTCACTCTTGATGGAGTATGACAGGACCTGATATCCCCTCCGCCCCCGGGATAGCCAGCGCGAGGGCGGAGCTCCCCTGCGCCACCCTTCGTCCCCCGAATCTTGTGAGTGTTAGAAATAAGAATATGATTAATAAAGTGCCTTGTGGTTGTGGAAACCTAACAACAACTGCTGTGAGAATATGGCACCAAGTCTTCCGCAGAGCGTGCGCAGAGGTCTCAGCTGCTCTCGAAGTCTGCCGCTGACCTGCGCAGAGGTCTCAGCGCCTCAAAATTTGACTATACTAATAGTCAAATCTGGTGGCATCCTGAATCAACCTCCATAGCGGCAGTTGCGTTCCGGAGCACTTCCGAATGCTCTTGCAGAGTCTAGGAGCACTTTGCAAAGCTCGAAGGGGGCCTGGGAGCATCTGGAAGTACTTAAAAGAACTGGTGAGGGCTACCGGAGTGTCTGGGAGGTTTGCGTGTGGCTTCCAGCCCGATTTACATTTTGCTGAAGTCAATCTTTTCTTCCCGACCTTCAGATTCAGGTGGTAGACCATCATGTGAATATTATCTTCATGACTGGCGAGAGCATCTACGATGAATAACACCTCATCACTCAAATATTGTAACCGGAACTAGTTTCCTGACAGGTCTAGTGCCAGCCCATGCATTATACAGACGCTATGTACATATCATAGCGCTGCTCTAACAAAAAGGGTATGGAATTTGACTAGGAATTGGCAGAATTATGAGGGTGGTTGGTAGGAGGGCATGTTGACAATAAACAGGACAATCTACCCCACATGATTTCTCTACCAATTCTCGTTGGAATACAGTTCCCTTGCTGCTAGTGTCTTTTCTGCATAGCAGAATATTATTTAGGGTCAGATTGGTAATTTCTAAATAGTGTATAATGTCACTTGGGTGAAAATTCCTGGAGTTATATTACTTTAGAGTGTCTCCCAGTATTGTAACTTCAAAATTGTATCTTCAAAATTGTAACTATTAGAACAACTGCCTATCGAAAGATGCCAAGACCAGTCCTAATTCACCGCTAGAAAGCCTTATTTGCTCTGACATCATCACTAACCAATTTGATTTACAATTGGTGATAAAACATGGGAGTCAAAAGAAAGACAAAAATTCTGCCAGATTCATGGACTCTTACTCACATTCTCAACTTGTTCAAAATTTGTCCATATGACTTCATTTTTGCATGCAGATGTAGGCTGTGCATTTACCTATCATACTGCGGTCACCAATCTTCTCTCCATTGTGTTGTTGAACAAGTTGGAATTCTGAAAAAATGCCAGGATTTCTTAGTGCAAGGCATCCCACTGACAGCTTGTTAGTTGAGGGCACTGGGCTTGCCCACACTCCTAATAAGGCACATGGACCATATGCAAGAGGTGGCTAGGGAAAGGATAACAGTATTGGTGAACACATTGAACGAAAACGGTCAAATAACTGAGCAAAATCCAATAATGAGTGACACTCAGTCATTTGCGTTCCATTTCTTTCATTCAATGAACTCAGGAACGATTCTTCCAGTTCCTCAGATGATTGCAGAAGTCCGTGCATGGCAAGTACCAAAATCACATGGGTTAGATGCGACTCCACAATAAGCCAATCAGCACCAATCATGAATTAAGAGGTTGGGAGCCCAAGTGCAAGTACATTTCGAGAGTCATCAATGGAGCGAAATATCAACATTTCACATGAAAAAGGAGCAACCAGAATAGCAGGAAAGATATCGGGGGAGATGAAAGAAAGCACAATTCAGTGACTGGCGGTATAGGGATGTGGTTGTTGGATATACCAGTCTGAACTGGAGATAAGTGACTTACAGGCAGAGACTGAGGTGTCATTTATGCCCGGAGACAGCGATGTCTCATATGGAGGGAGATAGAGCTGTCATTTAGAGCTGGTGATTAAGATGTCTTGAATGTCCTAAGACAGAGATTTCCTTTATAGCTGTGATGGTGATGTCAGGTATCGCCAGAGATGAAGAAGTTCTGTATGGAAGCAGACGGTCATGTCTCGTATGGCAGGAGATCAGACTCAAGTCTGATCTGAGCTGAAGGCATTGAGTGGTATTTTCACTCCCTTAGATAGTAGCCTGGTGGCCCACTTGGATAGAATACAATCGAGCTTCTCTATTCACACTATTTCAACAGGTTATGAGCCTGGTGCCTGCAACTACTGTTACCTCACAATCTTAAAATCCTGCGCCTCAAAAACCCAAACCAACTCACTAACATCCCTGCTGATCAGCAGCAACACAGTCACAATCTATCACCGTCTCTTTTCAGGATACCAACCTCCTCCATTAACCGGTTAAAAACAAAATCAAACCCTGATCAGTACAATCTTCCGAAACTGATTGCAGAATACTATCTAATCTCGAGGAGAAAATGTTCGAAATATTCATTGCCAGGTATGCCTACAATATCGTCAAGCGTATCACACTACTACCAGCTAATCATGGTGTTGCCGTAGGTCCGCTCCGAGGACATCGCCAAATAGTTGCCAATCCCGTGAATGCACTGATTCAGCTCAGATACTAGGTTTATGTACTAATATACAGTAATGATATCAATAATCCACCGGAGATGTGGCAAGCACTCAGGGACTGAGTCCACTATTCTTGGAATAATTCCGGATCTCATCCAACTCCTGCTGGATTTCTCTACCCCTGGACCATGGCAAGACAATACAGCCATCCAGTTTTTTCCTAAAATCCTTTCATTTCATTGGAAGGTCTTCAGCACCACCAATTATATCACCAACGATCCAATGATTTTTCTTATCTTCTGCAACATACCATATTCATACGCAACAAGGAATCAGATTCTTGCAAAGTTGATCCCCAGCGCAACAGCGCAGCACTTAATGGATGTGTTGTGAGTACCTCGCGGGAGATTTACCATTACCACAGAAACTAGTCGTGTGATCGACACAGTGACGCTAGACCGTGGTTGCAACAATCCTGCCTTTGGCCATGGCACGTGAGGTGGCATTGGGTGAGATGGACACGGACATGGACAGCTGACACTCCATTGCATATACTGCACACTGGTAAATTATTCCACAGAAGTGTGTGGATAGAGAAAGTGTGCTGAAAACTGTACAAAAAATGGTAATACAAACACCGGCAAATACCATGAGCAATCATGCTACTACAGTGGTCATTCAGGTAACTTAACAGCCAATAGCATCCACTGCACCATGTCCTGGGATTAATACACGACAGGCAAATAGTGCAATCTGTCAGTTGCCTCACCTGGACATTATGATCTAATCTGCCTGGCCGACAATACAACTGCACTGATAGCAGCAACCACTCCCGCTGCATACGGTATTGCTGCTGTTGTATCTCCCCCTCGGTCCAATGAATATCCCCGATTCCACTCAATTTATCAACATTATCAGATGAAGAGTGAAGACAGTGAACAAACCTGTAGTAGATCAAATTCATGCAACATAATCCCAAGCTCACACTCGAAACCGTCATGCCTATCTGTCGTCATGGGAGAAGAATACAGTCAAAGTATGAAGAACTGATTTTTCTCATTCAGCTATAGTCTGTTGGTTATTGTTTCACAAACTGCAACAGCAAACCAGGGTAGGCCAAAACTGTCATTTATCACATTGGTGTTGTTGTTGTTTATTCATACTGGATACACTGGTATTAGGGTATGCCGTAACCTGGAATCCCCTCCACTTCCGGGCTAGCCTGCTAGATGGCACAGCTCCCCTGCACTACCCTTCGTCCCTGCTGAGGATTGCCAGCCAAAACCAGGAATTCCAAGTCCAGAAAAAAATAAAAAACACGATATAATCATGCTGTCACTGCTCCCCACACCTGAGTCAGCCACTGTACCCGCTCCTTCCATCAATTCATTACATTTTCACTGACTGGAACACAATCATCAATGTATGGTCTATGTGGAAAATCCATTGCAGAAAACTGATAGTTGTCCCTTAAGAACAACCTCAACGTGATGAGAAAGTTATTGTCGGGACACAACAGTTGTTGGAGTATTCGCTGGGATGGTTAATTTACTAGCAGATAGATCACATACCTAACAGGGTCTGTTCCCTGCTTGACAATACTGGTGGTCCTACATGATAGTAGATGATCTGATATATGTCTACTACTTGTGATATCTTTCTTAATCAAAGTGACCTGTGAGGTATTCAGGAATTGACTGTCCAATGCAGCCCATAAGTGGCAAAAATGAGCACCATCTGCTCCCTGTCTGCAGTCGTCTGATCAGCCAGTTGTCCCTGAACTTTGATCTTGTAATGATCTCATAGTGTGTCCCTAGAGACTCATTAAAATTCCACCGGAGTATGTTTGTAATACTCAGTACATAGCTATATTACAGCTTGCCAATCTCGCACTCAATCCATTGGAGAAGATCGAATATCCATCGACATATCAATGCCGTATGTACTAGAAATCATTTCCCTCCAGTGCCATCATTGGCCATGGTCTCAATGACGTCTATGTCAAATCTCCTGTAACTTCGCTCAGTTTCACAGTTCCAAGGATAAATTCAAAGTCCGCTGAACATAGAAGGAAGGGAATGACAGAGTGGTCATTATCGAGCACACACATCACCATACCATCAATCACCCACCTCACGAAATCTTTATCATATGCAATCCAATCCGCCTTTACAGCGGTATCGAGCACAGCACCTTGTTACCAATCTGCCTCTGAAATTGCATCACCCAGATTCGAGACATTCACAATCTCAGAACCATAAGTGTAGGTTTGTTGCCACGTCCAGATTTATCGTACTTCACTATCATCTCTGCTTGATCAGTATACAAAAGTCAACTCAATCCGAATCACATCCATCCAGGCCAAGCAGCAGGGGAAGATCATCAACTCCAAGTCCAAGGACAATACAATACCATGACAGCCCCTACATTTGGATATGTGTGTACAGATCTCCTCACCCGCCTTCGCTGGCCACCCCAACAGTATTCCCTCAACCAATGCATACACACACTGCACCTTGGTTCTGATCATCCGAGCCAAGAGGTTAACAACCTGCACCTCAGCGTAGCCATGATTGTAGGTCTGAGTAAATTTCATGGGATACGAATCAAAACCGTTGTGGTGTAATAATGGTGCTTGAGAATGTAACAATATGACCTATCGCCTGGTGCTCACTCCTTGTTGTTCAGCATACCAGCAGTGTCTGCCTTGCACTGTGCATCAGAATGGGGATAATGAATGCAAGATTCAGAATATCAATTCTCAAATCACCATTTATGAGCATTAACTCTGTGGTGCCACATGATTTCCAAGTAGTGTTAGCAATTGCTCCAGAGGGTAGATTCCTGACAAGGTCCGGGTTGAAAAGGAACATCTGCCACTTAGGCGGTTGTGGTTGTCAATACTTCCAAACTGTCAATTCAGGTATGGTTCCATGGAAATCTCCCAACACTACTGAATTGGATGGGTTGTCAGCCGGTCTCGGTGCCGGTCCATGGGTAGATTGATATATTGCTGATGCTTTTGTCGTTGAATTATAGTATGTTATTAAAATGATTCATACAGTATCCAGTGATCTCTTTTTCGATGTTTTGAAGTTCATGAAGAAGATATTTTGGGGATTGGGGTAATTTCTTTGTGATTTTATACTGGTGCCTATAACGGTCGTCAATAGCTATGTCATATTCTGAACAATCTGTGAGATGCCTTGATTACCCTAGATGCATAACCACAAAATGTTGACACTCCATTGATGTTCATCTTTACAATGGACTAATGTAGATGTTGTGTACTCATCTGCCTGAAAAGGTGGCAATTACTTCTTATATGAACTATTGGCAGAATGTGCCACTTAGATTACCCAAGATGTAATATCACACATTGTTGACACTCGACTCACCATTATTTTCATTATGGGGTAATGTAGATATCATGCAATATTTTCCTTGAGAAGGCCACAAGTTGTTTTTATATGAACTATTGCCACGAAACCACACTTAGATCACCCAAGATGCAAAACAAACCATTGTTGATGCACCATTGATGCTCATTTTCAGCATTGGGCGGTGAGGGCGTATGTCATGTTTTTACTCTCAATGTCTGCCAATATCTCGTCTATCGATGTCTGCAACCCATCGCCACTTAGATGACCCAACATGGAATGCCAAATATTGTTGCCACTCCATTGACACTAATTTTCAGAATAGGGCAATGATTGTGTCACTGTTCAAATTGCCTATAAAGGTTGCCAATACTTGGGTTATGCATTACAGTGAGCAAATCACATTTCAATTACCTTGCTTGCAAAACCAAAAATTGTAGATGCTCCGCTGCAGCTAAAACTAATGTATTGTCCATTCACACTCGGCTGCCATCACTAATTGTATACATAATTATTTGAAATTCTTGGTGGCCTTGCTAACTGTTTGAAACACAGCCCATAGGCCAGGTGGAGAGCAGTAATATTTCTATACGGTTCGCTCTCTTTTTAATGAAATTTAGGCATCATGCTAAACAACTCACATCGCCCGCTATACTTCTGTTTATCTACAAGCATTCACTTGCAATCGCTTACCAATCTCACGGAATATTTTTCTACATCAAATTGGCAGTCAAACAATGTACAAAACATGTTGAACACATATTGATCTGTTCCAGGCAATTTTTTTTTGGTTCCAACATTCCACCTTCTTTCCATTGGAATGAGTGTCATCGACTGATAGTCAGCCAGTTTAGTTGACTTCTGTATTGGCCAAATAAACCTGGGAAGATTTGGTGCAGCACTCATATTCCGCTTCTGCAGGCTATTTGAATCCTCAATGCAATTGTCATGCTTGATTTCAAATTCAGTATCTGCCTCCCAATCATCTTTGCTCCCAATTGGATTATCGAAGTTGCAATGCTAATCAAGCCAATATTCTGTATCAGAAATACGTTCAGGTGCACAGTCCGCATCTCATTTGGCTGGACGACGGTTGATTATTTTCGTTTGGCGGATAATCAAAACTTTATTTCGTTCACCAGAGTCGTTCAGTGTTGACACAGCCGATGACAAATGTGATATTTCTGACCATTTTCATGCAGCTACACCATCATATCGAAAGTTGGACCACAATATATTCACAATCTCATTAGTATCTGAAATGTATTGTACGGCTGATATCTGATTTTTTGAAAACATGATTCCTTTACAGTAGCACAAACATTTTGGCTGCCCTGCCACATCCCCAGAAAAGTCATAGACCTTGGCCATTGAGGGCAAGTTCGGTTCCACCACCACTGTCCTCATATCGTAATCATTTTCAGTTTTTGTGATATCAATACCTGGTTCATTCCCTCCAATATCAAATTATTGGCCATAATGAAATATCTTAAATCAACTTTGCCGAGACGGGTTCCGCCTGTAATTCATGATTGTCTCCAGCTGTCACCATCTCACCCTAGGGAAAATGCGCATCAGCAAAAACAAAATCTACTTCATTGACACGATTTAGTTCATTGTACCCACAAACTCACAATCGTGGAATCGAGGTTTCGCGGAAATATCGCATTGCATTATAGTTCCCGAATGATCTTGAAGTTATCACCATGCTGTTATCAAGCGTCATGCACAGTATACCTACTGTTGCGAATGTAACAACTAGCACTTGAAGAATGGTTCACAATTCCTGTGGGAATCTTAGACATCATCTCTTAGCATATACGGACGTCACTTAATTAGATTAGTCCTCACAGATATGACAGTACTTGCTCCATACGATCAAGATGGTGCGTAGTTCGTAAATTCACAGAAACCCAAGTACTAATTCGACTACTCATAGTTAAGATGCAGAAGCCGTTCACGATAATTACTTTATTGATTCAGGATTGTCAGTCGCTTGCAGTGCAACTGTTGCATGAGGGTTATGCATCATCACCATTATGATTTCACGCATTTGAGAACAGAGTTCTGTATACCATCTGGTCTACTACATTGACTACTATTATAATACATCAACGAAACCTAGTAGAAAATGGCACACAAAGGCAATCCTCAATCCCATGACTGACACCATTGCTGACCTCTAAGCGACATCGCACCATGTACAATCATACTTCCATCGAACGATCCCATATTCTCAATGATGATCATGTTGGTGATGTCGTTGCTGCTGCTGTTGCTGCCTCTGCAGGGGACGGGCTTGCTGCTGCTGGCGATGGCAGACCCACCCAGAGGCAGAACAGTTGAGAATCACATACTAGCTTCAATAACAGCAACAACGTTGCTAACACAAATAAATGAATTGCGGGGCTGCTCTATCAGCTCCTCTGCAACAGAATCAAAGCTGTCCTGATCAAAGCTGCCATGATCGTTGCGAGGTTGTGCCATCGCTGGGTCTATACCAGTGCAGTGGATCCTGTGGCGGTGTGTGCGGCACATATTGTCGATCATCTTGGCTTGAACCTCTGGCGAGGAAGAATGACAATCCGCCAAGGGACGATGAAATACATCTGTGAATTTCGCACCTACGTCGTGCTCCATGTCCTGTACCAAGCTCTGGCGGGACCTGATACTTCCCCGTCATCCAGGCCCAAAGACAATGGTGGAAGGCCATTGCGGTGAGGGCGATCAATGTCGGTGTAATGGCCAGGGATGGGCGTAGGTGATATTACGAACAATCATGTACTATCTGGAAACGAGGCGGAAGACGCTCCAACTTCGTATCCAGGGGACCAAGGCAGGACAAGATCGGAACCGGTCTTCAAAGTCACAGATCGCTTTTCTATACAAAGGAACGAGCAAAGTCAGAAGAAAACGAAATCCTCCATCACTAACAACACTCTCTTTGTATAGAATGAGTCTGCCTCCTTCGAATCATCTCTCATGCTCCGATGTATCATCCAAATGTCATACCCTGAACTTACACACCACCATTATCACATCGTTTCAATACAACCACTCCATCTAATCTGACATCGCAATACCTCTGACCATTTCCTTATCTTAGCAATTTATACCACAGCCATCTTCCCGCATCCTCCGCGTCTCCCAATGCTTCCACTTCTCTGTAACAGGAGTCCTTCCACATCATCCTCAAATTCACAACATAATTCCGAAATACCTTTGTAGTACATCTTCAAACCGTGACAGTCGGATTGATTTCAACAATGAATGATTGCTCTTTCATTCTTATTTGTCGTATGCCGTAGCAGTATGTCCAGTGATTAACATGCACAATTTGACTCGCTGCAAATCGAAACTTGCACTCCTAAATTGCTCACCAAGACAACAATAACAGTTGAAAGCAACTTTGAAATTATCTCACAAACCTTTGTGGGGCACGTAAACCTGTCCTTGGGCAAAAACCAAGCAACAGTTTCCGGGATGTCTTTTGGCGATGGTGTGCAAAATCTGTAAACCAAGTCGATTCAGGTATGCCAGCCATATACAATTGCTGCATGGGAGCAAGTTATCTTTTGGAGAGCCTGATGCACAATGTCTGCGATGAAAACAATCATTGAGATGATTTATTTACCACAGAAATGAAGGCAAGTTGAGGGTCTGAGTTTCTGTGGGTTGGATCAAACCAGGCGATTTCCTCATAGCACAAACTATGAATCTGGGCGGCCTTCACTGCATTCGTAGCATTGGGATTCACACACATTGCATAATTGATAGCTATAGGCTTATCATGTGGCATGACCATCTCCAGAATGCTTGAACGGGTTGCCGTAGCATTGTACACTGTGACAACGATTAGGCCTGTTATGTCGACAACAAAGTGTTCATATCGCCAGATTCCCAGCAATCGATGCAACCAATTGGTCCCTGGCTTTGTTTGAATGCGTGGTGTAGTACATATAATCATCACCGGGCGGTTTCGATGATTCACACATATGATCAGATTCCTTCTTGGATGCCTGTGAGGGAAGCTCGCATACAGCGTCTTCCACGGACACAATTCATACCGCCCGATAATCAGGATAAAAAGGTTCCCCCACTGTAGGAGTAAATAAATTTTCCCCTACTCATATTCGAATTGTTGATGTGGAGGAATCTTTTGATTGCAAGTTGCGGTTTGCTGTCCAAGATGGTTGCCGAACAGGATGGTTGTCTGATTCTGAATTGTAATGTCGAGAATGATTGTAATTGTTGGAAATCTTGTTCAGATCATCATCGAGATCCTCGTCGTGGATATATTGCGTGCTTCGTCTGCTGGTGAATGGAACAGGAGCAGCAGAAGTGCGGCACCTTGTTGGAATGATTAAAAAGAGGGCGAGTGATGTGTACCAGAAATTACAGGAGTGACTAAAGGAAATGTCAATGAATGTAGATTACATGAATTGAAGTGTTGGGTAAGGGAAAGAAAGAGTTGATATGATTAAAAGCATCGTCGTGAAGAGTGTTTTTATCCTGTCCACCATTCAGGAGTCTTTGCTTGTCCCGCCACGTACACTTCCCACGCCTTGGATGGATGGAAACTAGCAAATAACACAGGGGGTTGACAAGGAAGGCGCAGGGTTGTGGATTGGCTTCCTTTGACGAAGATTGCAAACTCAATGAGCTAAAATGTTCTCCTGTTTAACACATCATTCTGGCTAACTACTGATGTGTTAACACTATCAGCAATGACCCTAATATCCTTATGAAACTCCCGGCTGTTCCGGACTGCTCTGACGGCTCTGACGGAACCATTTACCCTGTGATGGAGAATCACTGGCTGTACGTGTCCCGGGCGACGGGTCACGTTGCATACGTACCTGATGTACGGTGTGGTTACATATACCTATCATCAGAACAACACGTGTGTTACTCTGATCGCAGGGGCTGCAGTTATGCTGATGCAGTTTGCACATTGCATGGCGATGTGTATACATTTCTCCGGTCCAGTGCCAAACTTTACCTCTCCGGTTGTTGCTATATATCGGATGCCGCACTCTCCCCAAAGACGTTTAGTTTTGAGATATTGTCACTTATTACACTGCAGTCTTCGCTGCGGATTCATCACTTGCCGTTGCATTTGCTTCGCCATTACCGTCTTTTACAGGTCTGAAATATACTGTCCAATCTTCACACTCTCGAGTACGATGCCCTCCCCGGTACCGGTGTGAGCGTGTAATATCCAATGTGTGGCGTTGATTCAGCATACCTCTTTCAAGATCTCCTTTTTGCGTGCATCGAATGCTATGGACCAAATCTTATTACGCTGCATTGCGGTGTTCCTGTATGTCTCTATTATCTGCCGGTGTGGGGCTTCACCTAATGGTTTCGCAACACATCGCGTTCCGTAACTTACCATCTCCAAGTTTCTTGCACTAATAAACACCCATCTATTCCACATTTAGAGCTCCAGGTGTCCGCCTGTTGCAAATACATGACGCGTCATGTCTGAGTGACTAAATCGATGGATGCCGCGACTGCCGGTGACGATTCATCGAGGTGTAGACACCGCCTGCTGTTGCAATTGCGAATGCCTCTGTCTCTGATTCTTTTCGGTAGCTCGCGTTAGCAGTGGATTTGTAATGATCACGCGGGCTGCCGGATTTGGGATGGGGGTAGGCATGTTTTCAAGACCACTGAGCAGTGGGAGTGCTAGCAATGATGGAAACGTGGCTGGATACAACGCGACGTGTTGAGTATGTCTGTAAGGTTTCTTCGGGTGTTGGTGTGCTACGACCGCTTTTACCTGGTGTGGCGGTTGGAGTATATATTGAATGTTCCAGTGTAGCAGACAGGGTGCAAGTCACACGTTGAGTGATATCTGCAACGCAAGAAATGTTCAGCCAAGATGAGGCAGTGGAGGTCTGACCTTGGATTGTAGAGGGTAGGGCACTCCCTTGTTGAGAGGAATCCCACTCACCAGCCGGTACGGAAACGCGTCTCTTAACAGGCGGAAGTTCAGAATTCCCCAAAGACCCACGCGGTTGTTGATTCTGATGATTAGCAAGACTTCGAACATTTCGTACGACCGGAGCCATGTCAGGGTGAGGTCTTTGGGAAGGCATAGTCCAATATAGATGTTCGAGGTTAAATAGGTAGGAATAATTCCTCTGCATGCATATGCAACGGAAGGAGAGGTAGACTTCTATCTGAGCAACCATGGAGGGATTCGACAAAAAAGGGAGGCGCAGTGTAGACCACGCTAGACTCTCAACCCTGACAATACTCGGGGACGAGATCCCTTCAAAAGTATTCAATTATCTGGTCAACAGCCATCAGATTAAACTCAGATTTAACTCAGATTGAACTCAGCAATGATATTCACGGTAACAGCAACGTCTGAAGGTCCATTTGCACCACTTGAAGGGTGTTTGTACCTTCGTGGCGCAATCATCATCGTAGTGCACTCGTTCCTAGCACAATACCTCGAACCGTCGATTATGTATATCTTCAGCTTCCTGGTGGAAATCTCCCTGTGGCAGAGCTAAAAGCATCCCAAAGCGAACAATGACGTATTCTCTATACGATGACATCAGTTGTGAGTGCTTTTTCCATTTCTAGGCGTTGGTAGCCGGGTTGGATGGTGGCACAGATGGGACAACTTGAGAACTTGTCACTTTGCTCCGAGATACACGAGTTGTTAGCGGTAAAAGTGGTATGTGATGCCAAAGCAACTCCCAGAGTTGCAAACTGTCCTTACCACGTGTAGTGAATCTCGTCTCGAGGCTTCTCATTCATGTGATGCCTGGTGGTTGTCCAAGATGAAGGCTGGGCCAAGTTATGTTCATTAACCAACAATACTCCGGATCTGAACCAAATTGCAGGAACTCGAGTATATATATCCCTTCTTCCCGCCTACACGTTCATTCTCTGTACCTCATGTATTGAACACAACGCCAGCACAGAAATACACCGTCGGCATCCTGAACAATCTCGACAGCATGTGACCTGCACAGACCAACGCCTCTCATTCCAATACACACCCGATAACCTACACAACTTTGTGCGTTCAGTATGGGCTTTCTTCCACAGCGTTCAACTGTATCATAATGCTAACGCCTCGGATGTAGATTCATTTTCAACTCACAGCGATGGCACCAAAGGGCACCTGCAGAGAAAAGGGGAAGGCAACTGCCAGGGCAAAAATGCCGACAATGGTTATAAATCGACGCCTGTTGTTGAATCGGGACTGTATAAAGGGATTCATCCCGGAACACATCTGTGGACCCATACGGATATTCCATGATTTTGGCATCAAGGCTGAGATGGCCTGTGACCTGTTATATGATATAATCTTTCTTGATCCAGTCACGACTTGCCACTTTCCACAATTTCAGCTGATGTGGCCACACCGCAGGAGCAGGAGTCCACATTTTCGGGAGTGCTGGCCAGCCTTCCGCTCATATATGAGGCAAATGTTTGACAAAACCCGCGATCGAATGAACAATTGGAGGTAGGATCACCCCAGTGTCTTCGGGGATCATGTCGATCGCTTTTATTGGCAGATAATCTGCTCGCCAAAGTTTAAATGCACCAGCGAGTGTTTCACTTGGCACAGTAGCGATGATCTCATGGTAAATATCAAACCGCCAAGGTGCCGGCAGTACAAGCCAGCAGACTTGCTATCTGTTGGACCACTAAATTAGGATGAGACAATCGACGATGATGATGATGATGAGACCTGGGCAGATCCCGGAGCACCGAGCGGTGGAAGGAACCGTCCTGGCAATGGCAATGACAATGACAACTGGGAGGGTGAGGAGGACACGCATGGCAGTGAGAAAGGGACCGGGCAACGGATGGGAACAAAGGACGGCAAGGCGAAAGGGAAAGGGAAGGGGAAGTCAAACTGTAAAGGGATAGGTATTGTTAAACAAACCCCAGGGGGAGATGATATCTCTTGTGTCATTGCTTGGCAGTTGCAGAAGGAAATGAATGATGCAGACTCGAACAGGGAGGGCTAACTTGAGCGGGTATATTCAGAGCCGGAAGCATCGCCCGCCTTGTCAATTTCCTCAGATGATGATCCGACTCTACTGAGTCGAACCGCGAATATGACGCAGCACGTGATCCTGATGTGGATATGCGCATGGAGCATGATGTGGATGCACCCTACGCCATTCATTTAGACGGCGATGTGGATATGGAAAGGGATGCTGACGATGAAGAGGTGCAAGATGAAGAGGAGGAAGATGAGAAAGAAGAGGAAGAGGCGGATGAACATCAGGAGGAGGATAAGGATGAGGAGGAGGATAAGGATGAGGATGATGGCAAAGAACCTCGGATGATTGGCCATGGAGAGATGGTATATACTACGGCTGAAAATGTAGATAGCATGGTAGACAATCAGCCAATAGTGCTACCTGAGCAAGGCTAGGAGATGTGCAAGCATACCCCACAGCCACCACTTCGGGCCCCCGACTCACGGCCACATCCCCGGAGACCTGCCCACGAGCACGAACCCTCTTGACCCATTCTCTCAGTGGGCTGAAGGATGTGGTCCTTGTGACATCGCAAAAACCTAGCCCGGCAGTGCCAAGTCTCCGACAAGGGGAGCCAGCCGGAAACGCCTCCGTTGTGAATGTCGATCCGCAGCTGCTCGGGCAACAGTCTCCCCGATCTCCCTTTCCCCGACTTCATTCTCCCCGATGTCCCATCCCCTGAGGCCCACCCGGATGGCTCTGTAGGCGAGGAGTGCAACAGTCCTCACATTGGTGGGGAGGCGATGGTTGTTGCGTTCAGGTTAGGGTCGGGTTCTTGTCTTGTTTGTTTCCTTTGTTCTAATCTATTTATTCGTGGCATTGATTATTACACACGTCCCTAGGTTTTTGGATCACTCAGTGGTTATTCTATTCATGGTATTATGGGACATCGCACATGCAGCGTTTTTGCAACTCCTGGCATATAAGGAACCTCTGCGTGATGGTGTATGAGGCTCAACAAATCTCTCTAGTTGGCTGGAAGTCAGGTGAGCTTACACACTAGCCTGCTCAGGCCTCGCACCAACGTCCGTCCTTTTCTACACTGAATACTCCACTCCTGACATGTCGTCGACAATGGCACAGCAGACCCCGTTCTGTTGCCCGAATAGTCATGCCGAAAGAAGTTCACCTTAGACAGCTGGTGACTTAAACATATGAAATTACACCATCCTGGACACGTTCAAGTTGCACACCAGAAGAATCTGACTAATCTCACCGCGCCCCGACGCGTTGAACCCGCTCAGTGTCGTGAACATTACACTAATAAACATTCAGTTGAAGTGGTGGGCGCGTTTCCCTACCTCAAACATGTTGAAAACATTACAGACTCGGAGTCTCAACCACCGCAACCTGCTCTGCGGGGGGTGGAAACCTACCCCGGCACCGGCCCTCCGCTGAGCGATTACATTGCTGAATCATGGGAACGCAACGCTCAAGGGAGCCTTGAGACGAAACTACAGAACAATCCCTAATACCCGTTTGCGTTGCGTGAAATGTACAAATATATTCGGTGTGGGATCAAGAAGAACGGTCTGATGATGTACTATGACAATGTGTTGAAGGAGGAACACACCACTCTGCGTATCCCAAGATTCAAAAATGGGGATGGTGTTAAGAAGCTCGTAGCTGGCATGCCAGATGATAAGGCTCTCGGGCAGTGGGAACTACCCACTCCTGAGGATATGAGATGGAATGACAATCACCAACGCGCTATCAAATACTGGAGTCGAGACATTGTCAAAAGCATGAGATGGTTGATGAGGCAGTCACCCTACGCCGAGCATCTCATTTACCCCTCTCAGTGTTGCTTTAACAGCGATACGCCACCAAAACACATCTATGCTCAAATGCACACTGCGGACTGGTGGTGGGATACACAGGTAAGCAGAGATACTCAAGGATAATAACGTGGCAATTGAGGTTAAGGCAACGTGCAGACTGGGGGATACACTGGTTCCCATGATCTTCATGTCCGACAGAACACATCCCTCGAATCTTGCTGGCGCCAAGATAGAGTTTACTCTATATATGACAATTGGCAATCCATCTTCGAAGATCCGACAGATGCCCTCAACACACAACGTCATACTGGTTACTTTCCTGCCGATTCCAATCAAGACTCGCAATATTCCTCACAAGCGGCTTGATGAGCAGCGGCACACAAACCGAAAGGTGCTCAACAATGTACTCAGGCAGGTGCTCCAGCCTCTCACCTTCAAACACAATCCCAACGCCAGGAGCGGGTATAAAACGTTCTCTGTGCAGATGGCAACTTATGGAATTGCAAAAGGAGGCATACGACAGATGCAAGGCTTCAATGACGGCACTCGTGAAGACGCGAAAGGTACACGAGGAATCAAATGCTGCAACTTGGATGCTGTCCATAATGCGGCGCCATATGACTGCCTGGCGGGATTGTATCAGCCACGAGATAGATGATTCCAAGGAGTTGGATGCCGACATCAACTTTCCAAACATCCACTTGATGTCTCATTGGGTGAAAATGATTTGTCAATATGGAACCTTGCAACTGTATCTCACCGAGAAACATGAACAAGCACACAAAACGAACCTGAAGGATGCTTGGAATGCCTCCAAACACAATATCAACTACCTGCCGCAAGTGATCATCTGTCAGCGTCGTATTCTCTGCTTCGAGATCAGAGAGCTCAATCTCGAAGCTCTCGCTCGGCGTCGGGAGAACAGTGCTGCCGCCAGCAAAATCATCCCTTCCGGTGCTGATCTGGCTGCCCCCCTGGGCTACCAGTCATATGCGAAGCCCGGATTCATGGGGCCCCAAAACAGCGGGGATGGAGAGCATCCTGAGGCTATGATCAAAGACTTCGGAGCATTAGTCAACAATGCACAAGACGCAACACACCACGTGGCAATACACGGTGAAACGCGGGAGTATATCAAGCACATGATCTGTAACAAGACATATATATCAGATGAACATCTGCACGTAAAGGAGCCCTGTATTTACCGTGGTATTAAGGGTCAAGTCGAGGGTTGAGATGGTAGACATATAGCTCAGATGTCTCGAGGCACAGGAAGCCACAGCTGGCGCGGAGGGGATCGAAGGAACGACTGGGTAGGGATAAAGTAACCCCCGGGGAGGTGGTATGGCGGGCTGAAGGGGAGTCTCCCGTGGACACTGCAACGACTATTCAAAATCAAACTCCCATACGAGGATGCAGCTTTTGTTGAGTACTGGTTACCCCTGGCTCTGACCGCTATAACTGAAAACGGGTGTAACTTGGAACCCGTCCCAAAATTTGTACACTTGAGAAACGCACCAGCAGCCGTTGCTTTGCAAGGTGTCAGCATGCAAAATATTGGCGGCTACGCGCACGTCATTCCAGAGATAGCTACTAATAGTCAGTCAGGAGAACGACGGAATGAGCGATGGATTGTCAATAGCCACATAGACCTAGCGACTTGGAATGATGTGTATAATTAGTAACGATGGAATGGCATTGCGCGCAGGTAGAAGGAACGTGACGAGAGATTTTCGCAGGGTCACACATCGCCTTGCAATCCCGTATATTCAGTAAAGCGAGGATTGCATTTTGCGCGGAGGAAGAAGAAACCCGAGGAGACATTTCCGCAGCGTCACCCATCGCATCACAATCCCAATGCAAGCGCGTACCAAATGAACCCATTCCGACGTATGGATCCAGTTGACCACAACACCACAGTGATTGTTCAAAATAGGAGACCGACAGAACGAGGAGACACGGTGAACCAGAGATCAGAGGTCGATATGGAACGGGATGTGTTGAATTTACGCCGAGCGCACAGTAGTTCGCCACCAAGGTGTCTCTGAAGGATTTGATGGAGCGCGTCCACTCTGCCGGAGCTACCCCACACGGATCGAATTTTTTTTTGCTGATGACACTGAACTACCAATTACATGATAGCGATACATGGAGTCCTATCATAGCCAGAATGATCTCCTTAAAATACATGTCTCAACTATTAATCCCAACATCGTGATCTCTCGACACATCCCTTCATGCATGAATTTGAAAGATGTAATGATAAAATAATCAAAACACCAAAACAGAGCCAACACAGAGCCAAAAAACTCCGAATTATTACTCATCCGTCCACCATCCAAACTGCCAGAAACATCCACACCCACACCTCAAATCTCCGAACAACAGTACAGCCAGTGCATTCCTTCCTCCCAACGACTAATTTGCAGCTGGGCGACAGCTTGCACACTTTCAATTGGCCAGAGAGGCTGCAGCGTGACCATTCATGATGTGATTCTCCTCGTATAGCCATGTCACATCCTCATCAGCCACAACACTTTGCTCGGAATCCGCAAAGAGACCAACAGCATGGTTTCGGATGACTTCTTGGTGTCGCTGATGTCAGCAAATCCTCATTTGAAGATTTCTTCCAAACTTCTGGATGCCTGTTTTCGTCGTCATGAAGCATCTTGGAATTTGGCACGCAGTCTCAACATCATCATCTGGATCCTCTAGGATATCTTCACTCACATTCTGGGGGGAGGAGTGAGGATGTCATCCAGACATGGATTGCTGCGGCCACCACGTATAGATGTCTCGGCACCAGCTGTATCGTCTGCTTGTTGGCCACGATACACAATGCAAAAAAGCATTCGGTTTCAATACATCATTGCCAAGATTACTCATCCGGCAGCAGATTTGTAATCTAAGATTGGGGTACCAGTATGGGCGTAGGGACCGTTATCCCCATCAGGCTCCTCGAGGCCGCCCCAAAGCTCCGGTATTTTCCGCCCGGGGTATGGCAGACCAGAGATTGCCACATTCAGGAATGACAAAGCGGTCATATCCAGGATTAATGTAACGATCCGAAGTATCGAGTTATCATCCCCAGGCCACTGCCATAACTGTCGCTGAGGATTGCTGTTACCTACCCTCTTCCAAGCAATGTCGGGATCCACATATGCGATGGTAAAGCTACATGGCTCGACATGGAAACCAGTTGAGGCGTTACATCTCACCTGTATTGGCGAATACCTGTGACCCAAGTTTTCTTCCCAGTTGACTTCTCGATCCAAACATCATCAGGAAGAGGAAATGAAGCATTGGTGCAATGTAACACATACCAACGTGCACAAGGTTCCTCGTCCTATTCAGTATTTCTTCGAGCCTATGCTTCCTTGTGCAAAGACCAACCTCTGCAACAGCGTCCAGTGCTTCCTTGAGTGTCTGACCATCACGGTTCGTCGCGTCTGCCATGAAACGTTTCCAAAGTGACCATTTAGACTCCAGATCACTAATTCAATTAAGGTAAAAATCGATCAGGTGATTCCATTGCTCGAGGCTGGCGCTTATCATCCTGATCAATCTCCTGGTCTGCGCAATCTCCCAGTCCCGCTCCCTCACTCCATTATCTATCCATTGTGTTGTCCAGGGACCCATATCCCGCCAAATCGCCATGGTGTTTGCTGCGATTTGGCTGACGCCAACAATTGCGTTCTCGGCCCAGACGTGGACTTGAAGAGTAGGATTCGGGATTGTAGTAGCATCTTTCACGACTGATCTCGGCATCCAGCACGCATCACATCACATTTTGGATTGTCAATGGTGGTCAATGATTGAGTGGTGGATATTGAATTCTTGTTACTCTATAAAAGCCTCAGTAGTGTTGAATATACGGACGAGGTTGATGCGATGCAATAGCAACCGGGAGAAGGGTGTGTCGAAGGTTCTTGTAATTGTATGTAAGGTGGGCAGTGAAGGCGAAGCAATATATAGGCTTTGAGGGTTTTCTTGATTTGGTGACATCATCTTGGCTGCAATTCAGGAAGCTGGCAATTTGCTTAGCATCATCTAGGCAGCCTGATTCGTCGACTGAATGCTTAAGTTCATTACAAAGACAACTAAACTAATGCTCTGCAGTCTTATCTCACTGGATTGTTCTTCCTCTAGATCTTGTATCCCGCAATGACATCGGTGGGCCGTTGTCTAAGGATAATGCGCCGTGCATGTAAAGTACTCATGCAACATAAATTGACAACCATAAATTGGGCAATGCACATAGGATGGTCTTGTGAGGGTGCACGACGATCCCCATGACGAGATCAAATGCAGATGCATTATGGTTTTCAAGATCCATGGAGTGTTGAATTTGAGAAAGCGATTAAACACTTGGCCAGCGTGTGAAGGAGGATGCGAGAAATGATACGAGAGTGGAAAGACTCTTCTGTGGAAAATATGAACAAAGGTGTGGCCTTTTGCGAGGACAGCCGGCGTGTAATAGTTTGACTACCTAGAGGATACTCAAGACATTTGATCACTTTGTTGGGACATTGCATTCTCCTAACGAACCATGGATCTTTGTCAACAGTGTCGTTACTGCTCTAAAATGTACTGCTATATCGGGGCTTACATCCCTCATCTCTGTCGCAACCACAACGAAAGAATTGTATACGAAACCAACCAAAATACAGCCTAATGATGGTTTCACGATCAGGCACAATAGTATTCTACATTCATTCGTTCATGAACATCAGTGCGACCCTCGATTGATATGTCTGACGATGAATCCATCCATACAGATTCCGACCATGACATTGCGTGTATCGATCCTGAGCAACCTCAAGCTCGGACACGTACTGAAGGTACTCCACACTTGAACAACCCTGAAGGCAGCAAGCATATGAGTAACATATATCTTCGTATATTCAACTGTGAAATTGATATATGGTCACTGCTTTCTTACAAGGAGGAGTATTGATTAGCGCACTGGTGTGTCAAACAGAACATGAGCAGAGTGGCTATCAACAAGCATTTCAGGAACCCTACGATGGCAACCGTCAGAACCTTTACTTCGTCCCACACTGTATTCTTGATGTTGAACGACATGTCCTATATGATGGGCATCGACTCTTGGACATCCAGCAAAGTGTGTGACAATAGTTTGGCTGATCCAAACAACTTTCGCCATGACGATTACACACGTTTCATTTACTGCAATCCTGCTGAATATATTGATTTCCTCTTTCAACAGCCTGCGTGCTGGGAACATATGTCATATTCTCCAGCGTAGGAATTGAATGATGCTGAGGCAAGTTTCAACTCAGAGGTGAGCTCAATTGAGAGGTGGTTGAATTAACCTCTACGTTAATTGAATTTCGTAATAGCTATGAGGCTAGTAACCGCGTCATTAGCAATGGCTGCCTCTTGGAGCTACAATAGTCCCCTGATTTGTCAGATCAGACCAGACACTTCTTACAAAGTAATCAGGCGACAAGGAGGATTGGCTAGTTTACATGAGTTTCAGAGACATCGATCCGACAATTACATCAAACCGTTTGAATCTTGCAGCAACCCTTGTCGCCCTTCTCCCTGTTCCTCCGAGATATCACTTGAAAAGGGCATGGAAAATCAACTACCACGAAGAAACAACAAATCAACAATCAACAGTTCCTACGGAAGTTCTTTGGGCTTATTTTTCCTTATCAGGACATGCTATTCAACACTGGAATAGCAATGCTTTGTGCAGTGACTCGGATGCGGCAATGATATCCTGTCATCTGTGCTTGGATGGCTGACTTCCTCGACAACCGTCACCTAGATTCACTCTGGCAGCCCCAGTGCCCTTTGTGAGACGCACTGAAATATTGATTTATGGAATGGAATTCAATGCTGTGTCAATTGAGAGAATATCGGCTATACTTGTACAATGTGATACTTGCGACTCAGGCAGATGAGAGGGAGAGATGGGACACAAGCCAATATCACAAAGATCAAGAGGTTCGAACCTCAGAAGACTTCTTCTCGAATATGGTATGCATCCCTCTGATGACCATTGTTTTTACCTCTTATTCAACATACCATCTAGCACGGTATGCATAAGGATCTGATGGAGTGGGTATGGTCCTTCCGTGTACGACATTCCATGATCAGCCAATTCCACCAGCTCTTGGTCATGATGTCTCCATTCCTGGCTTCGCTCGATTCAACAAGCCATATAGCCAGATGACACAATGAGGTGGTATGGAGATGAAAGCCCTCAGGCAAGCCATTGTCCCATTTTGTCCGGCAATTCTTTTAAACCAGTCCGCGAGCCAATCAATTCCCTTTCCAGATGCCCTGTTGTACAGCAAGAACTTAGTGTATTCTCCACTTATTGCAGAATACTGGTACAATTCTGAGGCCACGATCCAAAACAAGGAGATATATCTGGGGCCGCAACATAGTCATGAGTGTGTTTCTAGTCAATCCTCCGCTAAAATATCTACCGTGTTGGTCTCGGAAACCTTGAAAACGCAGCTTAGTTTGCACAGACAGGACGAACAGGGGGGTGACCCCGCTTGGAACATTCTGTCTGCCACTGTAAAGCGTGGTCGCAATGAAGAAGATTAAATGCAGATCGAGTCCGATGTTCCACAACAACTTGATGACTAATTGGAATTTCACTTTACAAAGATATATCTCCTCAACCACATCTCTGACCATATCGGCCCGCTTGGCAACTTGTTCTATGTAACCTCTGAACTCGCCGAAAAAGCGTTGAAGGATGTTAAACGAGTGTACCAACAGTCTAATCGTCACGAGGCCACCTTCCAGAGGGTGTAACCGACACCACGAAAAGAGGTGTTGCTCTACCGAGAGCTGAATCCTAATGCTCGGAAACATCGTCGCGACGATGCTGTAACTCCAACCACAGCACCTCTCAACCAAGTGATGAGAATCCCCCGACCAGAAATCAAGACCGTCGATGACATCACCAAGTCGTGTGCAACGACAAATGGCGTGCCACGGAATCTCATAGCTTCCTGTTTCAAGAGATTTGCCAACATCACAGACTACATCGACCACGATCAGTATTTCAGTTATCTAAATGACTCAAATACATTCGGTCCTGCGCAGTAGTAATTTCATTGATTTCGTCTCAATCTGACAAGCAAGTAGTGCATATGGTTCATTGGACTGGTTCCACAAGGTGGAGAAAGCATAAGCCACCGAGAAATGATACAGTACTTTGGTGGTTGGGGACTGGTCCAAATAGCTACTTAATGTCTACTGCGAAATGCATTCCTTCAGCGTTGAAGTATCCTTTCATCGCAGAGGCTACTCAATCGAACATCAACTGGCTTCCAGCCTTGGTTTAGACGGTTGCGACCAGGCGGATACGTCAGAGTGCTGGTTTGCTGATTATTGAGGAGAGGCATCAACCTCCGTTGCAACACTTGCACAATGGATGCAGCCGTCATAATCCCCAGTTCCATGTCAGAAGCACATATATGATCAGTATAAGCGCAATCAAAGGAGCTGTACAACGTCTTCCGCTGACACTGCAGGCAGCTGGCTGACGGTTGTACTTGAGCAACATGACTGACTTGATTGGTTTCAATTGGTTTTACATGTACATTATGTAACTCGCTGCTTGAAGTATTCATTGCAGCGATATATAGAAATCGGATGAGATCTTTCCCTGGGTGCTTCAATTCTTGTAATGGCAGTTGTGCGATCCTGTGTATAATCAATGTCTCAAGGAATTCAATAGTGATGAGTAGTCCTAAAATTACTGAAACAGTTCAAAAAACTTTCAAAATGTTCAAAATCTAGGGGTCCAATGTGAAAAAAAGAAGTGCAATAAATTAGCTTATATGACTAAACATGTTTTCAGATATCACAACAACCCAATCACATCATTGGACACTTGGTAGCATGGTGGCAGATGAGAAATAGGTTGCTTGGATGATTTGTTGAGACTGTAGAGAAGAATTGGTCCATGGAGTGCATTTTCAGAAACCAATTTAACTTTTTGCTGATGTAGCACAACTTAAGGTGTCCAAATATTATGCTGAAGTGAATCCAACAACGGATATGCTGCTTATTTCTGCACATATCCCCAATTCTTTGGTCAAGTTGCCATTCTATATGCAGTGGGACAAGGGAACAGATATTAGTCCTGAGAATGAGTCATCCTATACTTCCCAATACAATGAGGCATTTCTGAGGTTTATGGTAATTGGATACTGTTCCAAACATCGACGTGTGCCGGTTATTAAACCTTCAAGCATCCAGAGTAGCAATTTCGTCCACTCTGCAATGGCCTCAGGTTCCTGTCAATCATACCTTGATATATAAGATTTTTCGGGGGATGAGGAAGTATACTTAACACCTAACAATGCGGCGGAAGCAACAGTTGTACAAAGCAATTGCGCAGCACGCTTACTGACCGCCGCCAGGCTCAATATGAATTCACTGCCTGAAGCTGGGAAAAACTGTGAGAAAATTATTTCAGATCTCAATGGTTAAAACTCCAACCAAATGCAGATGAGCAGTACGTTTTGGTTACCGGCCATATCCAACGTGTGGCGGCAACATGAGGAAACGTACTCAAAGTATGCTGATCTCGCCACTGTGGCAGGGGACATAGTGTCCATCATGCTACATGCTGCGGGAGTGCAGGCAAGGTTTTCCCTTCAGCGAGATGTTATCGGCTGGAGTGAGCGAAAATCCACAGGCGAAACTGTTCGGGAATGCTTTGAAGTACTGAACTTTGCTTGAGCCAGTACCAGGAATTTTGGCGGATTACGACCAAGCATTGATTACATCAAATACAGCAAAAGACTCGGACATGTAGAAATACGCGGCAGAATGGACAATGGGCAGAATGGTCAATGTCCTCAACTGTTTGGAGATGAAGCAGGTCAGTCAAAACATACATGGTAGACAAAAGGAATCTCATTTTCCAAAGCAGCAGACGACCGCCGTGGGATACATTTTTGACACTGAATAGATTGTCCTAGCATCCTGGTCACTGTTTCAATATTATAGTGCGCCTGCATTGGAATTGAGAGAAATATCACCTTTGCCACCAGCATAGTCAACAAACGACGTGCTTGAAGGACAAACTGAAATATTCAATATCCACCGAATTAGGAGAACAAACCGTTATCCAGCTCGATGTGATGAGCACAGTGCACCTGAAAGTCTTTCTGACACAGAAAATTGTCTGCACTGGTATAGGGACTTGGATACTCCAAATGACAGTGAAGAAAATTCCCCAGGAGACATTGGATCTAATGGTGGGCGAGACAATCACCTCAAGAAACTAGAATACCCAGAGCAGCGGGATGTGAGTGCCGCACCATATATTCCCGGATTGAATCGGCCAACACCCAAATCAACGACTCACGCTGCGACTTGGTGGTGATGGTCTGTGCAATAGAAACAAGGAGGAACAAGAGAGCGAAGAATAAGTAGCACAGAATGTGTCAATGTGTCACCAGCTTGGTTATGTAGCATGACCGGGAGTTTCAGGTAGAGCTCAATTCTTGGTGTATGGTGAACTGTAGCTTGTCGATATCGGTTGATACACAAATATACCGCAGGCGCAATGAGTTGGTGGCCGAGATATATGCATAGTAGTTTTGTGAGATAGAACATTGCAACAACGTTATTCTTCTCGGCTTGCAACATGGCTGAATCTCAATCTGTCAGAAACACAAACAAAAAGTTTATATAATGATGAAAATAACTATCAATGGGAGCAGATGTTTAATAGACAATACATCAAAATCGGTGTCAATGGAGTTTCAATGATTTGTGGTTTTGATAGTACTGTAATTCACCAGTGATTGGGTCATAGTTATGCATAAACAAGGTATTGGCAGCTTTTGTACACAAAAGGGACAGCATTACAGTCAGCGCCGCATTCTAATAATGAGCGTCAGGTGAACGTCATCAATTTCCAGCCTTGCAGCATGGGTAATTGATGTTCCGAATGGCTGCAGACATCCTGTCAGAAGATGTTGTTCGCTTGTAGGGGTGAAACCAACAGCAGCATGCTCCCTGTCGCACGCGGAATATGAAAGTCAATGGAGCATCAACACATTCACATGCTGCATATTTGGTAATCAAGGTATTGCGCAGATCTTCGCACATATAACAGAATTATTCAACATCTTGATAGGCAAAAATACAATATATCAAACGTAAAACACTGATTACAGATTAATCGATATTGCAATCTGCAAAACATACAAAATACAAATTATTAGTCATTGAAAACCCGATAAGTTTGATAAGATACTATTAACAAACTGCAACACAAGAAATTTATTTCAATCAATAGATGGACCCACTGGGTTACCCGCTGACAACCTACCCGATTCAGACAGATTGGGGGTTTACAATCAAACTGTACTCGAGGTGACAATTCCGGTATAGTGATGACCCAGACAGTCAACTTGCCAACAGCTCTGTTGGAACCTGGACTTGGACATGATGTGCCAGCCGGGAACGATTCTTAAGACTACTGACAACCCGCCCAATCCAGACAGGTTCCGAGATGTCCATTCAACCATACTTCGATTGATATTTTGGGTATAGTACCCACCCCAATGATTGATTTGCCAACAATTCTACTCTGACCCAAACCCCAACACCAAGCTGCAGTCCGGAACTCTTGAGAACACCATTGATACCCGCTTCCACTTGGTGTCCATCCATACAGTTACCATTGATAACCATTGTGACCATTTGATTGGTTTGACATCTTGTAGTCCCCAGTAAGATGTCTCCTTACATCCCATTGGTTCTCATCATGGGGATCACCCTCCCCCCTCTAATTACCCAATTGTTACCTTGGTGTCCATCTGGAGTCCGCCACCTATGTGGTGGCTGGGTGTGCTCTGTCAAACATGATCGCCACCGGGTCAATCGCTGACTCTATTTTTCTGCCTCCATACTAGCCATCACTCAGCAGTCCTCTTCTCTCCGGCAGTCTGGGCAATCGCTCAACAAGGTTTTGTTCAATAACTCTCCACTTGCACCGTATGACCGATACAAAGCAATACCCAGTGTGTTTTCTATCGCTGTACTTTCCCGCCTGGCAGATTCCGAACCCACTTGTCGGCTTCCTCCCAGTGGGGTTTCGACCTATTCAAGCTACTCCCTTGGCAAGCTGAATGAATCTCAGCTTTAGCTACATCTATATTAGGGGCACTGCTCCATATGATAGGTTGTCCAGGTTTGGGGCTGTCGAATCTGGCACAGAGAATAGGGCATGTCTGATCACTGACTCAGTGATGGATGGTTGTACTCGCCCTGCCAGGTGTAGTTCGAAGTACAGCTTGTCGTCATCTGTGGGGAAAAGACACTCCCTGAAGCTGTTCATCTTTCTCGGTGATGGTATTTGCCATGTTCACATGTTTATCCATTTGCTCTTCGACAGTCGCTCCGTCCCATGGGTTGGCAAACTTTGCCGCCCTGCAGACCTCAGCTCCTATCGGGTTGTTCAGGTTGTCTTTCCACATCCTGTCTTTTCCTACCCGAATTGACATCTGCAAACAAGACTCGGCCTGGGCTGACGCTATAGATCCACACCTCCTGATCTTCTCTTTTCAAAGTTGGCTTCTCATCCCCTGAAGTGTGCCATTCCACCACCTCTGCGAACGAGCGCAGATTCTCATTTTCCCTGTAGTGGTGTTGAGTATATTGCCCATTGCATCCTGGCACAACTCCGCTTCCCCCTCAATTTCATCTCCCATTCTTTCCACTCCCAAGTGCTCCCTTCCCCGTGTTCATTCTATGAAACATTTCTGAGCCTGCTCATTGTCCTTCTATGACATGGCACCTTTGTTGCACCCCACAGCTTGTGTGCCTCCCACTCCCTGCTGATTCTCCATATCTCTCTCCCATTCTATGAACTTGTGGTCAGACCTAGTGGCATGTCTCCCATCCAAAATCATACACTTTCCAAAATGTCGGTTGGCCATGATAAGATCATGGATTGACTAGCCCTGACTGACTTTCCTCAACCAGCTGTCTGTGGGATGGTCATTGTTCACAATTACCAGTCCATGCTCGTGTATAATTTATTTACATTAAGTCGCATCCCAGCATTCTGGGCTCCTTGGATCGCAGAATGTACTGTGTTCGTTCCAGTATCTCGATGGCACCATCCTACCGCCCCGTTACCTCAAGATCATCTGCAAGCGCAGTCTCCGCAATGGTTACTCTCCAAGCTCTGATTTTCTCTGTTCATTAATGTTTACGATCCATATCATCAGTTATCCTGTTGGTTTGAGGTTCAACAGAATGAGATCATCACTCCTGTTCTTGTTCCTGTAACGGGCAAGGACTGCGAAGGTAATATTGCGCACAATAATGTCATACCAGAAGACAAAACATGATGCTCCATATTCGTTTCGATGGAATCAAGACAACACAACTGTCGATATTCTGTCAAAGTCGGTACTTGTTCTTCAATATATCAGAACGAGTAACAAGACAAGAAAACATCATCTCCAACACCAACCAACTTCTCTTTATAGACATTTTCTGTGCCCCCCTCAAGTCCTTCTTCTTGCTTCAACGGACTATCCCAATCTTCCCCTGTGATTTTGCTCACCATCAACACAACTGTGATCAAAAGAACCACCCCACATCATCTGCTGTCACAACATATCAAACCACATCCTTATCATCCTAAATTGAACCGCCACCACTACAACACATTACTACCCTATCCCCACATCTCCCAATGTCGCTGCTTTTCTGTAACCCCAATTCCTTCCCATTCCCCCCATAACTATTCCTTTGTCAATCTCCTGTCCACTACCCAGCAACACAGTGACAGTATCATCTCTTTAGGTCTGAGGTCCTCCAAAGACATTCTCTGCAAATTCAGGCTTCACAGAATATTGTTGGTGGAACTCTTCCACTCCTTGCAGGCTGTCCACAGACTGTGTACATTCCCACTTCAACGAATCATACCTAGTCAATGATATGAGATACAGCAACTGAATGGGGTAAGCCCCACTATGGTCAATGTGCGAAACATGATATTTCTCCTTGTCATCGACTTCTACTGGCGGCGGTTTATATACTCAGTGTCCCACCATGGGGACAGTAACGAGGGGATCTAATACCGATACAGGTAGTACCTGATGAATTCCAGTTCACTCAGGAAGTTGTAATTTTAAAGAATCTGGCGATATTCCAAGGACAACTTTAAAAGTTCCCAATTATTTGCAGGCTAATCTCCGGGTGGGTGGTGCTGTCCGAATGTGCCGGGCATCAAACCATACCTACCTAACATCCTCAATAGTAGGTCCTGGGATTCGACTTCGGTTTGCTGGCTATTGCTGCACTACTTGGCTTCATTTCATCTCCACCCACTGGTCTTGGTGAATCTGTTGGATCATTGGCTGAACTTGGTCTGTATCCAGTAGTCGAAGACCTATTTCTTTCAAAAGTTCCCCTGTGAAGAAATCCTGGAAGCTATTCCATGAACTGGGAACAACTGGGTGCACATTGTCAATTCATATATTCTGTTATTCACAGCCGGTTCAGCTAATGGTAACCGCATAACACTGTCATCCTCTTGATGGTTCAAAACCACTCTAAGATACAAATGCATACTGCCAATCATTCGTTCTGTGTGGCTGACCGTCTCTGGGTGGAAATCTGTCGACCTTTTTCGGTCATTACCCCGATGGTTGCACATCTGTCCCTCAAAGGTTGACGCAAACTGTTGGTCACAATCTGAGACAGCTGTCAATCTAAGTCCATCGAGCTGTATCACCTTTTGTAAAACTAGCTCAGCCTGCCACAAAACATTGATAGTTGTATGACAAGGGATGAAATGTTGCATCTTCGAGAGTCTATCCCCTACTACCGAAACTGTGTCACCCCCTTTGTGTTGTGACAAACCTGGTGAGACGATTGATTGATTGAGTCTGAGTCCAAGATGACATGTAGCCTATATCGTAGCCGCCAGCCCTAACTCAAAGCCAAGTGATGACATACTCCACAAGGATTCGGTCTAACACTTCTCCAGGGCGTTATCACGTCCGTCAGAAACTAAGCCATTGAGCAAACAGACAGAAAAAAGACAGAAGACTTAAGCCAAACTTTGTCATGCCCTGAGCTCCTCCCAAACGACCAATCTCCCGCTCATGCCACTGGATGCATGAATCATATTCCTATTCCTAAGCTCGGTACTCAACTGTGCTGTCGGCTTCCACCGTCTTGAATTCCAGTCAACTGCTCCTGCCTAGATGACACACAGTCTAGCTGGAGCGTTATTGATTCCCGTATGCAGCCTCACGGTCCGGGCTGTACTGTTGGAGTCGGAATTGGAGATCCTTCCCCGTGTCGATGTTGACATCCGCTCTACAACAAAGTGGAAGATCGTCGTGTTCCTTTTCAACACAAGTGCTCATGCGCAGTTGTACGGTGGTGGATATGTATGTACGCGAAGGTGTGTCTGGGTCCGTATCGAAATTGGAGACTCTTCCCAGTGGTGATGTTGACTTCCGCTCCACAAATGAATTAGAAGTGTTGATCGTCGTTTCCCTTGTAAACGCAAGGGCTCATAGCCGGTTGTCCAGTGGCGGATGCTCACGATGTCGAGTATGTGGCGGTGTTGGTCTCGGTGTGCGTGTCGGTGCGGGTGTCGATGTCACTGTCGGCCTCCGTATTTGAGATGCTTCTCCATAGCGGCAATTCAAATTGGAGATGCTTTTCCGCAGGTTGCTCTTCCTCCTCAGCAAGCCCTAGGAAACTCATTCCCGCAGATCATGGATCCCGATATGCGGCCCCCCGGGTGGAGGAATGGCGATGTTGTCATTGAAGGTTTAAGGTGAAGGTACACACTGAACAGCTAACAAAGCTTCCTCGACCTCACAGTGGAGGAGTCCACGGACTTTGTAGATTGATGTCAACAATTGCCACCGCAGGTCTCTCGGGTGGCTGTAAGGGCACGTATGCCAGCGTTAGGCCTCGTAGGTATACGGATGGTAAGTATTGGAATACGGTTGCAAACGTGGATGCGAGTGATAGTAGGTGTAGATGTATAGTAAGATTATCGCTAGAGATCTATGGCTCGTGGCGAGCTGACAATATGGAAAGGCCGTTACCCGGCCCCGGGTCACGTGCCGCCATTACATTATGCCCCTCTTTAGGCGCAGACCTCCTGGGCTGCATAAACCGTACAAGAGAAAAGGAAAGGAAAGAAAACATTCAACAATCATGCCGCGTACGTACTGGTACACAGTCATAAGTCCCGCAACCGATCAGTACCGCTCAGGGTGACCATTCGGCGGATCCGGCGCATGGGGAAACTCAACCTCCACTGGGCTGCCATCCGGAGGCGGTAAAAACCCGTGCCGACGCCATTTGTACCGGGCCGAGATCCAATGAAGTAATGAAGTATGGAGAAGAGAAGAGAAGAGAAGAAACAGAAGATAGGAATGCCCAATTGATTACTTTCCTCCTGTCCTGAGTTCCGAAACTCTGTTGACCCATTTCCTCCGCTCCCGAGTCTCGGACCTCAATTCCTCCTTACCTCCACTCCCAAATTCATCCAGCATACAACGTACCATGTGGTTCATATCTCGGCGTGGTTCTTGATCGGAATCATCAGGGTAGTAGAGCTTCCGCTCATGCCTTGGCATCGATGGGAGCTTCCGCAGCAGGCATCGTTCGTAGCCATCGGTAATCATCCATCGTATACGTCAATTTCATCGTGTGTACTCACGTCTCATTCGTCGACATCTAAAACGTAAGCTTCTCCAAAATGGTTATACTTATCAAGTTCGAGCGGGCCTGCGCTCTCTTGATGCTCCGTGCAGTGCTTCACTGCATGCTCTGTGGAATATTACTTGCAGCCGGTAGTCATCGGTAATTATCATTGAGTCGGTAATCGTCTTTCGATGCCCGCTTCGGTGACCATCCGGTCGACTTAATAATTGCGCTCTCGATTGGCAACTTCAGTTGAGTCTTGGCTCACTCTCAGTAGACTTTTCGGTGCGTGTCTCGGTAGACTGCTTCCAGGTGGGCTTTTGACTTGTCGATAGGACTTGACTGATCTGACACGGCTATCTCCCTTTTTTGAACATCCGTTGCTCCGTCGACGACTTCATCATCATATGGATTGTAAATTGCCATCGTGGCTAGGTTGCAGTGTAATTGCGATTCGGGATTGTAATCGGAATCTCTGTGATTTGACACGTTATTTGATTCAGCTTTCATTTTATACAGTTGACTCTCGGCAGAGACCATCTTCGGAATTGGCTGGCGTAATATCGGTGAAATAGTCGATCATCACATGGCTCTCGTCTTGACTTTGGCCATTGATGTGAGCATCCGCTCCTGGCATCGTCATAGCCGTCGGTTCTCATTTGTGGCTCGCTGGTGACCATTCGAAGGTGGAAGAGTGCGCCAATTGCATTGGCCGTGGGCGGTATATCATTGATCCATATCGAACATGTAAGCCTCGCAGTAGGTGGTCATACTCCCTGTGATAGGTGCGCGCTTCTGCTCTCAGAAAGCCGCTTTGTACATTGGATATGCAGATCTCGGCATCTATTGATTCGCCATTCGGTAGGGACTCGGTGGACCGTTTCTCAGTGGCAGTCATTCGGATGATAGCTTGGGTGCGTTCCTGGTTGACTTCTCTGTGGCAATCTCAGTAGGCAGCTTCGGCAAATATTCGTTGGCTCTCGGTAGTCATTTGAAAGGCCTTGGTGATGGTCGTTTGGTATTCAGTTCGGTATGCTGTTCCCTGATAATTTCTTGATCCTTCAGTACGCTATTCAGGAAGCATCTTGCTCAGTGGCTTCGTACGATAGCGCTCCCGGTAATCCTCTCGATCTCCATCTGAAGTCCTCCAGCAGTGATATCCGTCGCTGTGAGGTCTCGGTGATCATCTCTTGGTTGTTTTCTCGGCTGTCTCTCATGATGCCATTCGGTAGGCTATTCGGTACGCTCGGTGGTCATATTCAATCTCGGTTGGTGTTCCTATTCG
>Ga0307515_10002127_pt1 | contig 43419 bp, 32 predicted proteins | sample 17_EM_MG_FD_194513 | JGI IMG/M metagenome (GOLD analysis project Ga0307515, IMG submission 194513) | Populus trichocarpa ectomycorrhiza microbial communities from riparian zone in the Pacific Northwest, United States - 17_EM | ecosystem: Host-associated > Plants > Roots > Unclassified | place... | reverse complement strand
CTAATGGCTATGGATCTTTTAGAGCGGAGCTAGGTCGCGCAGCGTGGAAGCTGATCCACACAACCTTTGCGAGATTCCCTGACAAGCCGACAAAAGACGAGAGCGAAGCGCTGCGGTCATTTGTACATCTCTTCCAACGGCTATACCCATGGTGCGCTACCCTCTACTGATACTGGGAAGCTCGTATTTACTGACACTGCCCGCAGTGGAGAATGCGCTGAACACTTTGGGGAAATATTGGAGAAATACCCACCCCAGGTATCGTCACGATCCGCGGCCGCAGCGTGGGGGTGCTATGTACACAACATTGTCAATAGGCGGCTGCACAAAGACGAATTCGACTGTTCCAAGATCGGAGATTTTTATGATTGCGGGTGCGCGGAGGACGAGGCGGAAGGGAAGAACGGCAGCCCATCCGATAAGCCCGAAATGAGCGAGGAGCGCAAGGAAAAATTGGCAGGTCAAGGGAGAAAGGTTGATGACGATGTTATCTCTGGCAAGAGACCCCTGAAGGTCGAGCAGGAGGGGTGAGAGGACCATCACAAGCCCGAGAAGAGATCAGTACATGGCTGACAGGAACATGGACGGTTCAGATGGCAGCGAGGCGGATGATTCGAGCGATCAGCGGTCCGCACTGTTCCGATGACTCCCGCTTTAGTTTGCAGGTTATTCACGGCTTCACCAGATGCTTGCTTGGAGATCTGATGGTGGTGGTTAGGAGCGCGGCGATTGCAGCGAGTGTAGTAAGGGTAACTAGCGTGGACGGCAAGGGGACGGCAAGAGGATAGCATGTGGTTAGCATGCCAAGACACTATTGGCATGAGAAGGAATTCATCCTCTGTCAATAGATGTATATGTTGTAGATATGTCCGTGTATACATGCGACACTTCGCCCCATGGGGTGTTGCACTGTTCGGACGGGGAATGGGTAATGCGCGCGATACGTTATCTGGCAATGCATCGCTCCTCGAACGGCATCGGCAGCAGCAGCGAACCTTGCGTCTCTGTATCTTTGTATTCTTGTGAGTGCCTATTCGGTCAGGACAGCCCAGGGCGACCGGGGGTTGAACGCCCTCTTCCTTCGCGGGTGGGCCTGAAGGTTCGCGTGACTATTTATAACCCTGGCGCGCGAACGCGATCTTGCATTAAGGCGCGCATTGCCGGTCAGGGGGTGGTGTGGCTTGACCTGTAAAATAGGTTGTGGCCCAGTATGAAACTGCTCATCAAACACCACAACGACCCACCAAAACTCAGCTCCCCCCACCGTAATCGATACGCTGCGTACACGGGGCATCCATCCTTTTGTTGGACCTCACCGCATCTTCTCCATTGACGTTGCAACACCTGTACACCGCTCATTATTACAAACAACTAAGAGTCCACAATGGTTTCGTTCTCCTGCGAGGTATGCATTCTCCCACGGGCCAGTAGTTCAGTTCCCTTGGCAAAGGCCCCTCGCCTCCTGGATGGTCATGATAGCTTACTCCTGCGTCGTTTGGGTAGAATTGTGGGGATGTCCTCACGAAAAAGAAGCTTGATCCTCATCGGAATCAATGCCGCGGCGCGTCTTTTACCTGCTTAGACTGCATGGTCCATTTCAACGGGACCGAGTATCGAGCTCACACCGTAAGCCAGCGCCCTGAAAACCTCATCTTTCGCGTTTTTGTTTCCTGCGACCACAACAATTCTTGAAGCAACTTACCCAATGCGGATGCGGATGGCGGAAAATTTCATCATTCGTTCAAAGATAATAGGGCTGACGGATGACCCGACAACCAGAGTTGCATCAGCGAAGCGCAAAAGTATCAGGGTGCCCTGTATAAGGAGAAGAAACCTAAGTCACAACAACAAAAACAACAGAACGGTACTTCCCAGGCTCTTGTGCCGCGAAAAGCCTATGTTGAAGATGCGCCGGACCTAGATACAGGTGCCGTCGCTATCGTCGACGCTCCTCCACATGCCCCTAGCCCTCCACCAGCAGCCCATTATGGGCAAGCGGCACTTCCAGATGTGAATGTGTTCGACTTTCTCGTAGCTTCGGAAACACCCAATCAATCGAGGGTAGCACTTCCACCACCAGATGAGTGTCATATGATTGAGGACGACAGGTATGCAGACAAGAAACCTGAACAACCAGGTACGGAGATAGTCCACGTAGAGGCTCGTCATTATGAGGAAGAATACGGGAATGACCATCAACACTACGCTGAGAGTGGCTTCACATACGGCGCTGCACCCATCGAGCCGTCATTCCAACGCTACGATTCGTATGCCGACCTTCGCGAGCAAGAATCGGAGTACTATGATTCGGCATACTATACCCCGGCGCCCAAGCCGGACCGCGAGCGTAAAAATGCTCGTGAGAAGGATACTACTGTTTCTAAAAAATCAGATAAAAAACGCAAGCGCCAGCTGGAAGATCTCGATATGGCTCTAGTATGCGCGCAGGCCGAACGAGACGTAACAATGACCGATGCACCACCTGTGCTGCATTCTGGTCTCACAGGAGGCCTAAATAGACTTTTAACACGTCCCGATTTCCCACCAAGCCCAGATTATTCCGGTGGAGATTACGTCGAGGCATCACCCCTCAGTCCCATCAAGCGGGCCAAGCAGTCCACCTCCAAGGCTCTCGCACGAGTACAGCGCCAGTATGAATTAGAAGAAGAGCGCGAACGCAAGCGGGAGCTTGAGCGGGAACGGGAAAAAGAACGAGGTCGCGACCGTGAACCCAAGCCACGGAAGGCATTAGGTGCTACGACTAAAGAGACTAATGGCAAGCCAAAGGCTCTGCGGAACAGAGAAGACTCTGGCCGTGACAGCCGCCGCACTCGTGACCGCCGCCGTCGACGCCGCGCTTCGTCCACCGCGTCTCCAGAGCCGGGCCGCAAGCCCATGAAAGCCATTGAGTATCACCCTGCTCCTTCTGCATCTCCAGGGCCTGGTGAGAACGGTAATGGTGCCCTGATCCTCCACAGCAATGGCGTGGCCAAAGAATCGCCGACTGCTCGCGCTGAGCTCTTCATGTCCTTCGTGACGAAAGGCCCAGAGTCAGAACGAGGATGCAGCGTCAACAAAGCACTGAAGCGATATCATCGTGAGCGGTACGATCGCTGGGATAGAGAGCTGGGTAAAGGCGAGGAAGAAAAGGAATTGTGGAAGAGCCTGAGGCTGAGGAGGAACGACAGGGGCGAGGTCGTCCTATTTTTCTAACCTAACAAGCAAGCATTTAGGGCCCGGAGGAGTTAAAGGAAACCCGCCTAGGGACAAATGAGGTACTTCGACTTCATTTCACTGTAGACATGGTGCGTGTGGGTTGGCCATTCTTGATCTTTGGCTTGGTTGATACCCGGTTGTGTAACAAAGGGGGGGAAGTGTGAGCGATATTTCTACCTGATATGTCTCGTTGAGCATTTTAACGACCGATTTTTACTTACGTTTTCATTTCTTTCTCCTTTTTTTTCCTTCTGCATTCACGGCCACGCTTCCACCTAATGCTTTGGGCTGGACCCGTCCTGTCCTTTAGTTTCGGTTTCACATGTACATGTTTAGATTTTTTAACGCGTAGCAGAGTTGCACTTCAGTACAATTCAATCGTTATTCACGTCGTCTAGATTTTGCGTACATATATCGTTGTACAATGCATGCCTTGAAGCTCCTAGCCTGCCCTTTTGGATCCCTCAAACTCCTTATATGAATACAAGTACTCTTACACTCACGCCCATTTCGCATCCATTCTAAGCTATCACCCGAAACAAGACTCCAGCTTTCAGCGAAAATAGATCAAGCCAACTTTTCAAGGATACTCGTCATACCGCATATCCGCGCAGCGTAACCAGCGCTCCAAAAGAGACAAGCAATACATCCGCATTGCCGCCTCAGCCAACCCCACACGCATCCACTAACTTGTCCCCTTTCCGACCCTTCTAGCTCTTCACGCCTATGCCTCCAGTTTTTCACCAACCACCTCCCTCCCCCTCACCCCCACCACCTCTCCACCGCCCACCGAATCGCAACCGCCGCGCCCACAACCAGCACCACCGCCGCAGCCACCATACCCTTAATGACGCTCCCTCTCATCTCCAGCGCATCCCCAACCTCCAGCCGCGTCATCGCGCGATGCTTCTTCGTCAGGAACCAGCCCTTCTCGTCCGCCCGCGCGCCCGCGCGCCGCCGCCACGCCGTGCTCGCGGGGTCCTGGTACGGCTCCGGGTCCAGCCAGGCGCGGGGCGACAAGTAGGAGGCGAGCGAGGCGGAGGCGGAGGAGGGGGACGGGTGCGCGGCGGCGCGGCGCTGGCGGTCGCGGCGGTTGACGAGGAAGAGGGAGAGGAGGAAGGAGGTCATTAGGAGCGGGGAGACGAGGATCTAGAGGGTGGGTGGGGTCGTTAGTGCCTTGATTTCGCCTTTTTGTGTTTTTGCTTTCGCCCTTGTTGGGTTGTGGGGATTTGGGAGGGGGTGCTCACGCGGGTTAGGGGCGATTCTTGCTGCTCTGGCGCCTGTGAGTGTGGAGAGGTCGGTGGGAGGTGCGAGTGGGCGGGTGTGCTGGAGAGGTTGAGGAATGGGTCGGTTGATTTTTTGCGGCGTTGTCGTGGTTTTGGACGGGAGGGCGGGCTTGGTGCGGGGTGGTGCGGGGAGAGCGGCTGTTGGGTTGTCATTTTTCTGCACACTGCTTTGACAGGCGGTTAATTGCGTGAGAAAGTGGGATTCGGTGTGTATATGAAGAGCTGGGGTTCAAGCGCGCAGAAGGATGGAAGGGTTGTGGAATGGATATAGGATTTCATTGTTTTCGGGAGATGCGGAAGAGCGTCATTGTTCGCATGTTATCGATAATAACAGACCGCGACCGAACACGAAGACGCCGAGCCCCCGCAAGCCGAGCCTTCAAAGAAAGCGCGACCTAGAAAATTGTTCGTAGCAGTGCAGCTGGCTGTGGAAGTTTTCTGGGTGAGCTGGCCTATTAGAAAATGGGTTTCAGCGTCCTTGCCGAGGTCTAGGTAATCAATAAGCAGATGTAGTCCTAAATCTATTGGAGAGGCGCTGAGGAGTCGCCGAGGAAGTCGCTGACCAACAGTATCTTCATTACGCACGAAGCTGAAGGACGAGTATCGAAGCTGGCTGATCAGGCTGATCAGGCTTGCCAGTTGTCCTCGACCAAGGCAGCCCTTTTATCAAGATATTAAACGTGCTGGCATACTGGCATACTGGCGTGCTGGCTACTGGTGGTGCTGTTAGTGGGCATGTGCATGTTCATATATGCACAAAGGAGATTCCCCGGGCTTTCTATCTCCCCACTCCAACTCATCGGCGAGATTCATCACACCTTTTATGCAGGGCGATCACCCCAACCTCGTATCATATACTTTCTCGACACGCGTAATGTAGCTGCCTTGAGGCCGTCTGTCTGAATATATATTTATCCACCCAGTCGCCGCCGGTGTGATTCTCCCCAGGCTTCTGTAAGCACCAGCAATATTACTCAGCATCGCTTTACAGCCGTCGGACGAAATCGCGCGGCCTTCGTTCAATGCTGCGCCTTCTTCGAATCCCCCTTGTTTTATACTCTCAAAGCTCGCAAGCCTCTCTCGGGATCGTATTTCTCTTGGTCGTGAACCCTCTCAGTCCGTGAACTGTCCGTTGGTTAGCAAATTTCGCAACTTCCATTTCCAGTTTACCAGTGCTCGTATCATTGGTTCGGCCGAAATGCCCAAGAGCACCTCGCCCGATCTTGCTCTTCGGAAGAAAATGCGAAAGGGCACACATAGCTGTTTTGAATGTATGTTCACCAAATCGGATTGCATGCCGTTTCTTTTGGCCCGGTTGCACGGCTTGCAGGGGGGGGTTTAAGTGAAAAACCGTGCCAATGCAAGCGACGACCTTCCCTTTCAGCCACATATCATGTGGCTTTAATTGGACCAAAGGCCTACATATCGAGAAGCACTAAAGGTCTTTGGACCGGTTCTGATGGTTTTACAGGCCGACGCAGGAAGATCCGGTGTATTTTTCCATCCGATAATCCTAACGTCTGCTCAGAATGCTTTGCTCGCGGGTCTCGATGCATCGACCAAGAGCATGCTGCTGCGGATGTCATCGTGGATCATAGGAAGAACCTCCGTGAGCGGGTATCCCGCCTAGAGACCTTAGTAGATTCACTACTTGAAGAACGTACCGATAAAGGCCCAGCCGAGACTGTGAGAGGTCATACCGCGTACTCGGACCCGCTCCCACCCACACCACTCTCTTCCGAGGCTTCTTCGTCCGCTCCAGGACCAATTCCAACGGGGCACTCTGGAACTGCTCCGTTATTGTCCGTATTTGAGGATGCGGTACGTGTACATTCTCCCTCATAAGCGTTCCATTACTAAGTTAGGCCATCTAGCTCAATAACACTGAGAGCCATTATGCGACGTCAGAGGTATCATACTCAGCTAAAGATGGAGCCTCAACCCCTAGCAGAGTAGTTCCGGAACCATTCCGAATTACCTGCAGCGAAGATCACCGTCTTGCGGATGATTGTGGTGAGGAATCCGAGTCAGCCTCGAAGTTGAAGCGTGAGCGAGCGAGGCAAGCTCTTATAGAAGTTCTACCACCGTATGACCAACTGAACGCTATTCTAAATAGCAATAGCGAATGGTGGGCGACATGGCGGAAGAAAACTACCGGAACATCCGGGAATTTAACCCTTCCCCAGTATGCAGCACACGCCCTATTAGATGGTAGTCCTGGTGCAGTAGGCGTCTTAGTACTTAGTGTTGGTGTATGCTCTGAGAGCGATGATACCGACCGTTACATCAGTACTGTCGACCGATGGGTTCTATCAGATGATGAATATGCTGCAACACTCGAAGGGATGGAGTGTCTCATTCTTGAATCTAAGTGGTATGCCGATATTGGCCAGCCACGCAGAGCTTGGCTGGCAAATCGTCGCGGTCTAATGTACGCTCAACTTATGGTATGTGTAAAACATTGTAATGCTCTTCTCAGTGTTCCATTTACTGATTGTATCAAGGGGCTCCATCGCAAACGCACCACGTCAGCAGCCCACGAGAGCATTTGGTGGTCATTGTACCATGGCGACCGCTTTCTCTGCTTGCTCCTTGGATTGCCTTACGGGGTTAGCGACTCGCACTGTGACTTGACCCTTGTGGGGGTCGTCGAATCCGGCCCCTATATGTCACCTCTGAACTTTGCGAATAAGATCTCCATGATGGCCGGAAAGGTCATCGACAGGAACCAAGGAATTGGTGAACAGTCATTCGCTTTTGCCCTTGATCTGGACCAAGAAATGGAAGATTTGTTCAAAAAACTGGACCCTAGATGGGTCGAAGTGTCAGGAGCCATGATAGATGGCCAAACCAGTGCTGCAGATCTTCGCGAGAGACTCTTAATCCAGATTTTGTTCCATCAGATCAGAGTATACCTTCATCTTCCCTTCATGCTAAAATCCGCAAACAACCCACGCTTCGGATACAGCAGGACCGCCTGCATAAGTGGATCCCGAGAGATGCTGCGACTATATCAGATACTCCGTTGTGGGGCAGAAGAGCCACTTTACGAATGTAAAGCCATTGATTTCCTTGGATTTACAGCCGCTGTTCTACTCATGCTTGGCATGTTTGGCGATGGTCCTTCCATATCAGCCCCGAGTCCACAAGAGCAAGAGAAGGATTGGCGATTGATTGAAATCTGCATGGACATCTTCCGCCGAGCATCAACAGAAAAGGGTGGCAAAGTGGCAGCTCAGAGTTACGCAGTGTTGGAAAAGATTCGAAGAGCAAAACAACCCAACTGCGAGGATAAAGAGGAGCCGGATTGTCTCTCTAGTTTTGTCATCCCTTATTTCGGTACCATCTCAATTCGTCGCGGCGATAAACTAGTGCCACATCCCAAGGCGAACAAACCAACTCCTACTTCCTCATCGGCTTCCATCACAGAATACACACCACCAGTCGATACTGACAGCATGTTTGGTCAGACTTTGGGCTGCGTTAGTCAGGACAACTTCAACCCAGAACCCTTTGTTGCGTACGATGGTTTCTATCTGCAAAACAACAACATCACTCAGCTCAACGAAGACGGTATGGGCGCTTTCCCACTTGCTACGAACAACTTCTCTTGGCAGAACATCCCTATGGACATTGATCAGGACTGGAGTTGGTTTTTGAACGACGGCCAAGCGCAGATGCCGAATCAGCAGCTGAATCAGGACTTTGCCCAACAGAATTACATCGGACTCTAACCGAGTACTCTCAGGTTACCTTTTGCAAAGTTCCAGGTTTACAAGGCGTTTGATAGGGGTAATTCGCCCAGAATAATTTAATTGTCTGAAATCCTTAATTGCAGGATTTCGAGGGATTTTTGAAGGGCAGGTGGTCAGGAACGGCGTTTTTGTTTCTGTACGAATAACTGCTGTAACGGAATTGGAAGTTCTCCCTGTCTCAGTAAAATTTCCTACGGTTGCATGTACAATACCCCCGGAAACGATTATCCACTCATCTCAGCTCTACGCTTGGGTTAGATAGCAGGCTATTAGAAGGTTCTGTTGTCACCAAACGTAATGTCACAACTAATAACTGACGACTGACAACTGACGCGCTGCAAACTCCATGGCTTTTAGGACAAACGCAGTTCGTACGGCCATCCTAAGTGTCTAGATTTATTGAACATTTGTGCACTCCACATAGCAAAAACTTCCTCCTTGGCTAAATTCGTACACGGCGTACGTCATCATGCTGCCCCGCGCCAAAACCACGCGTGAGTGACTAGGCAGGCACACTGCCACTCAGAAATTCTGTTCCACGACTTCTCTCAATCCCTACCTACCACTTATTATCTTTCCTTTACCCTGTACCCCCCCTTGCTCGGTAAGCATACATGTCCGGCTTCCACCCCTTCAAGGGAAGAGTGAGCAGGCACTTTGGCGACAATGTAAGAGCAGAACGAGCATTCCCGGTTTTCCCCGGATCCAGCTCAGACTGACATTGGGCCTCCATGGGCACCATTAGCTCTCTCCCGACGATGCGTATCTAAGCTGTAGGTACGTGCCCCCTTAGCCTCCGAGCACTCTGCTAAACGCGCCGCAGACCACGACGTACGGTGTATGTACGCTTGCACCCCCCGCCTTCCCCCCGCCGAACTCCAAAGCGCAGCTGAGATATTGACTCACATGGTAGTGACGAAGCTGGATGTGGACAGCATACGGAATGACTGGCTGACTGACAATGTCTGTTCCCGCACCACCCAAAACCCACTGCCTCTAGTTCAACCTGGCTGACCGCAGTGCTTGAAGGCCATAGTATTCTGGGAAGAGTAAGGCCGCGCTAACACTCCCCCCTCCTGCTCCTCCTCCGCCTCCACGCTTCCTGCCCAACTAGCTAAAACCGCGCTCTTCCCGCTCTCCCTAGATACCTCGAGCATGAGAAGCTCAAAGCCTACCCGCGGGCATCCATCTCGCTGCTGCGCCCCAGCATGTCGTTCATGCTGATGAACACGGCGGACCCGCTGACGCTGAAAGACGTGCTGCCGAACTTCAGCACGACGACGCACATCTTCCTGCCGATCAACGACTGCCGCAACGTCGAGCAGGCCGAGGGCGGCTCGCACTGGTCGCTGCTGCTCGTCAGCGCGCTCGACGGCGTCGCCTTCCACTACGACAGCCTGGCCCCCGTCAACGAGCTCGAAGGCCGCACCGTCACCAAGAAGATGGCCGAGCTGCTCGGCAAGTCCCTCCGCTTCATCAACATGGATGATACGCCCCAGCAGGAGAACGGCAGCGACTGCGGCATCTTCGTCTGCCTGCTCATGCAGCACCTGCTGCTCAGGCGCCTGCTGATGGCCAACGCCAAAGAGAGGATCAACATGAGCATGGCGGACCGCGACGTCAACGCGTCGTTGGGCCGGAAGGAGATGGTGAAGATCATCGATAGTTTCAGGAAGGAGGGCGAGCGGCGGAGGTCGTGAGTTAGCCCCTTTCCTATTTTTTTTCCCCAGCTGAGGCTTTCACGGGAGCTGTGGACGAGGCGGCGGGAGAGGTAGCTAACGTGGTGTGCAGACGCAGCGCGAGTCCGTACCGCAAGGACAATCCCAAGTCAAAGAGTCCACCAAGGATAGGCGATGAGAATGAGACGAAATGAAATGAACACAAGGCATTCACTTAATTTTGCTAGCCGTAGGAACCATTGGCGTTTTTCTCGACGCAAGGCGCTAGACCTGCTGTAATTTACAACCAGCGGAATGGGAGCTGGATGTCCAGATTCACGCTATCAGAAAAGCCTCATATAAGGCAAGGGAGTTAATGATATTTAAATTCGACATGCTGTACTTAATCTATACTAGTACGGAGTAATTATATCAGGAGCATAGGCCGGAGATGTTATTATGTTATACCATTTTTGTACCCCTTTTAGGCCACAATGGCCATCTAACTGTGATCATGACCATACCGTGATTGGTAAATAAGGAAAGAGGAACAACGCTTCACAAAGTAAACCCGTACGTCGACTGACTAGTTTAGAATCTAGCCCGGGCCTGCTCCAGCCTCTTCGCAACCTCCCTGAACTCCTTCCTCATTGCCGCTCTCTGCGCCTCAATCTTTTCGAAACATGCAGCGTGGTCAATCGAATGTTCCTCCGCCAGGTTAGCAATCAGTTCAAGGCCATCGCGCTCATAATCCGCAATGATATCTCTAAGCGCGGTCTCAGAGTCGACAAGGTGCCGGACAAGGCGCTATGGGGAAGCCCGCATATTAGTGGATACGAATTTAAGAAATGTCAGGGACTTACTCTCGATATGCGAGTCAGCATATCAGCTACTGCGCGCTGATGCGGCTGCAGAGATGCCTCCCATTCCATCTCTTCTGCTAGCTCTGTGTCAATTTTCTCGAAAACCTGTGTAGCCGAGCTGGAGCTGTGGCTGCTGGGAAGTGGTGAGGAGACTATTGCCATTGGAGATGCTTTGGCGGGGAGATATTCTCCGTCCTCGGTGCCAACGAGTGTCTCGTCGAGGTCGCCGTTCGTGTTCACCTGCTGTCGAGGTACTAGTGTTGCAGGTAAGGAGAATGAGTCTTGCAACGGCAGCATTTGGGCGTGTTTCTTGACCTGACCGGTCAGGAGTTGTGTAAAGGCCGTTCTTGGACGTTGTGGCTGCTCGATGGGCAGGATTTCGAATGGATCACTGACTTCCTTCACCTTGTCAGCGTTCGCTTTCGCCTTTTCAACTACGGTGTTAGTGACATGTCCCGATATGGCTCTCGAAGCTGCACCTGGAGATGCTGGAAGAGCTTTGCTGTTGCTTAACTGGGCATCTACTGGGGTGGTCTTTGATTCTCTTCGACCTGGACGCAGTAGATCCTTGCTGTGAAGAGCAACCTCTTCGCTGTGTGTTAGATGACCACTATCATGAGACTCATGTGCCTCTTCCTCAGCAGGCATGCTCTCAAGGAGTCTTTTAATCATCTGTTTCGCCGATGGCTTCTCAGCAACAAACTTTGCTATTGGACAGGGGCTTCCTGATTCATGGACACGCACAGAACCAGGATTGTCTGCAAAGTCTACGATAGAGCGCGTTCTGCTATCCACGCCTCCTTCTACAACATCTTCATTAGTGTGCTGGATTATCTTAGCAATCATCGATCGCTTTAGTTCAGGCGTGCTTGGGTGAGGTGCTTTAGCAGGGCGTTTAAGGATAGAAAAAGCCTTGGTTGGTTTTGAATGTGATGGTAAGGTCGGCAACCCCGGGGGTGGGTCGGACTGTAAAACCACTCCATCATCCTGCACATCGCCACCCTCAGATGCCTCGCGAGAATCCCTGGGTACTTGTTGTTCTAGCTCCCCCTGTAATCTGTTCCCAGTAAGGAGTTTATTGACGAGCGAGGGTCTCGTGGAAGGAACAGGCTGAGTTGCTGCTTTCTGACACTTTGCTTGCTTCTTTTTGTTCCCAACCTTAGAATTTGCACTAGCTGTAGGCTTGGGTCTTGATTTTTCCTTCGTTGTAGATGCTTTTTCGGTCGAGGGCTGAGGTTTCCGCTTGGGTTCGATGTATTCTGATTGGTCGCTCTCACCAGTCGACTCTCTTAACTCAGAGTGAATATGTTTGACTACTAGGCGTTTCGCTCGTTTTCTTAGTTCCCCTGGCTCATCTAGCGGAATATCAAAGACGCTGTTTTCGTTATTATTACCATCTGATGAAACTTTCCCCTTAGTAATCTTCACTGGTTTATTTCCCACAGTCGACCTCAGGGATTCGCTTGCATCTGGTTGCCTCGACTTCGTAACCCGAGAAAGTGCGCCAGAAGCCGGTGTTCGGCTCTTTTGAACAAGCCGTGACTCCTTTACGATTGAAGGTCGGGTAGTTTTCTTAGTCCTTGGGGAGTCAACCTGTGGAGCTACTCCCTTCGCAGCTTGGTTTACTAGACACTGTATTTCAGAATGCTGAATATTAGCAGCTTTTTTGCGTTTGGTTTGGCTTATAGTAGGCTTCTTCGTAGGCTTCCCGTGTGCAGGCTGAACATCTCTATTCTGTTCGATTTTGTCTCCCGATTCGGGCGGTTTACTGATATCAATTGTTTGGCTAGCTGAGATCTTGGGTCCGAAATTGTTCGCCGATTGCGAGTTAGAGATCTCTTTCCCTTCCATGACCATCAGTCCGGCCTCCTGAGCCTCAGAAAGATTTCTGCACAAGATCAAAATTTTTTGTACGTGATATTCCTTTGCGTTACAAAGGTACGTCCAAGATTGCGACCTCAAATCCAGAGTTAGTGCAGCGGTGGTGTACTCCGTCTGGGATCCTCTAATAGTTCGCACCGTTGACTTTGAAACCCCTACATTTGTAACATGAACTAGCGGAATGTCAAAACACTGGACTATCCGTGTTCTGGAAGGCGGAACGACACAGGTAAGATTCCCCCCTTCAACAAGCAATACTATCAAGCCAGTCTCTTCAGTGATATGAACACCGTCTTCAGCGGTAATTTCGAAGGCGTAAAGCACCCCGGGGTCCTGGCCACCGTTATTTTCGATAAATCGTAGCTCATGTAGATCATCGAGAAAATCCTGAAAATTTCCCATCCAATGTTGACTGTCGTGTGTTGGAAAATCTGCCATAGCAGACGGAATAGCGTCCGCTGGCCAGAAACATGCGTGTTGCATGCCAGCTAACACCATTTCCCGAATGACCATACCCGCTACTAACTTCAGATCCTCTGATTTTGTAAGGATTATCTGGCCAATGCCTTTAAGCACATCCGAGAAGTTCGCTAGACAGTTGGTAATATCGGGCGATGTTTCAATCAAACGGTGCAACACCAGCCCAATCTACCATCATTAGTCAGTCATTACTACTAGGTTTGAGCGTCGGCGGTTGTCTGAGATTCGGGAGATAGAAGGGGTAAAAATCGTACCCATCGCCGTGTTCGGTCAGGGAAGCTGTCATCTGTGAACGAGCGCAGGTATCTCTCAGCGATTGTGGGCCTTGCCACACCAAGAGAGTCGGCTCGGAGACCTTTCTGTCTGAAGTCAGTCTAAGACAGATCATCACGTTACCCCACCACCACTTGCCATTAGTTCATAAAGACGCCGGCATGAAGGATTAGTGCCAGAGCGATCAAGCGCTTCTTCAAAGTTGTGTTCATCCATCACGCCTATGCGACACGACCAAGATCAAGGAGATGTGAGAAGACGTGTGATCAAATGAGTGGGTTGATATATGGGAGGGGAGGCAGCGAGGTGAACCCGAGTGTTGTGGATGTGACATTGCCGAAGTCTTCAGACGAAACCGTTTGTGATCTATATGCGGAAGGAGCCCGCGAATTTGCTGAAACGCTCACCTTGACGATACGGTACAAACCACGGCATCATCACATTTGCCATCCCAGCGGATGACTGCCAAATCCCTCTGTTCTCATGATTGACGACGTTTTCATCCTATTAATATTCATCTAGAAAATTTCAACCTTTGCGGCGGCGCACCATGTAGTCGCTCTGCTTGAGTTAACAGTCATTCTGCTGCTAATGCCGCGCTCCATCTTTCAAACAACTCAATTCTATAACTAGAGCGTGGTTTCGCATACGACGTCACCCATTAATTCGAGTAATAGGATGCGTCATCTGAAGGGTTATTGGTAGCTAGCGAGCGAGGCCTCCTAACCCAATTCTATACCTCTCCGGATGACTAACCAACCAATAAGGCTCCCTCTACTATCCCTTCGACCATGCTTCAACAACCACGAACCATGCTAATTACCATGGGCCGTTGCACGTTTACGTTCAAAAATGGGTTATTATGCCCTTGCACTTCTGGGTCTTGCACCTCAATGGTTGGTGCCAATACAACCGAAGAACACTGCGAAGACTGTGGCCATCTGATGCCAATACATGCCGATTATGGTAAAAGCATTGCCTTTGTTAAAACATGTCGATGTTGATACTTATTTATAGTGCCGCCTTCTCTCCCCCCTAAGCCATTAAATCCGCCGGAGAAGCTTTCTATCGAGGATGATCTACACATTTGTCCCCGTACCGACACTGTCCAGAGGCTTGCCACGATATTGGATGAGGAAAGGGTTGTTTATGTTAGAGGCACGCCATCCTCTGGAAAGACTACACTTGCACATCTGCTATGGAACTATTATAAGAAGCGTGGGGAACCTGTTGTTTACCTTAATGGTTGGCATGATGTTAGCAAACCGACGACTTATCTTATTAGCAAATGCGAGGCATCCGGCTATTCTGGAATAGAAGATCACACCCTTTTATGCACAAACGTTGTCTTTATATTCGATGAAGCCCAACAATCCTATAACGACTTGGATCTATGGCTTGGAATTATCAAGACACAGAGTGGTGGTCTTGGCGGGCCGAAGATTTGTCTCTTTTCATCATATGGAAACCCTGCCACCGGACCAACCAAGTATCCCCTTGGAAGTACCCCGGTCCATTTTGGCGCTCAGCAACGCATCTCTATTATCCCCTCTTCTTTTGCAAAAAATGGACGTGTTTGTCTATTCTACAGTCAACAAGAGTTTGAAGATGTGGTTAGTAGGACATGCTCAAACCCGACTAGAACATTTGCCCTCGATCCCGCTGCTCGTGAGTATCTCTACTCTATTACAAACGGGCATCCCGGTGCCACTACTGCACTACTTAAGTTTATCTTCTCAGTATGTATAAGCTGTGTCTACTGGAGTATTACAACTAACACTATAGACCTACCGATCTGACCTCAAGAATTACGTTATCGAACGTGTTACAAAGGACCTTCTTATCCAGGCACTAGACGACGAGTCTAAGGTCTTTCGTATGCTAGAAAATAGTCCTGTGCAAAGATCGTTCCCCTCAGGCCAAAAACTCACCGTTAAAGCGGCCAATGTGCTACGGGAGGTTCTACAACATGGCAGCATCCATCGTCAACTTAATGATCTAGGAATTCGGCTTTGCTATGAGGAGGGGTGGGTTCATGCAGAGGCAATGGATCTGTATGCAGAACATATTGTTTGTGTTCTACCGTCTAAACTTCACGAGAAGTAATAGAGTTCCCCTCAGGTTGTATTTATATTGCATTCTAACGCATTACTAGATTTATTGAGTATTATCTGGGCTTGCGTGAGGTTGCCTATCGTAAGGAGGTAGAGCCGAAGGCTCTATATATACAAAGGGGTGCCAAGGCACCCTAGCCGAAGCGAATCAAGGAGCAGGCTACACCACAGTACTCTTATTTTAATTAGTAGAGTAGTAGTTCTTGCCATATTTTATCCACGTTAAAATAACGCTATATACAAACCCTAACCTAAAACCCCATTAAAGGCCCCTTGAGCGCCTCTACCAACTTAAATATAACTATAAAGCTCTGTAGGAAGGCCTACACGAAGCTCTGTGGTGGAGGGTATTATTCGTTGTCGTCGTCGTTGAGCGGAGACTCTGCGTACGGCTCTGCGTACGGCTTTACGTGGCTGTAATCGTAATTATTAGAATTTGTAGGTGCCTTTGTGATGGCTTTGGGGTTAATAAACAAAGCTTCGTGCAGAGCCTCTGTACGTAGAGCCATCGTATGATCGTACGCAGAACCGTGCGTAGAATCCCAATCTGGCTGCCAAGCCTTTCTTACAAGCGCTTAAAGTACGATAATAAGCTACCTACTAAAAATTGGGCATAAAAAAAGGCGTAGCATTCTTTACTAACCCTCCTTTAGTACTTCTAATTACTAGGAATTTCTATAAGAGTTGTAAGTATCTATATAATTTGCCTTAAAGTAGGTATACGTATGTATGTATATATGTATAATCTATTATAGCCATGCACTATCTAGGGTATGGGCCGTTACGGAGCGCTATCTAAATACTTCCTACCACTATAATGCTTGCTCTAGTTTAGAAGCCAACTATAAGAACTATATATCTATTACCTAATACTATACTTAACTAAGGAAATAAAGGAAAGTAATATATTACTATTAGAAGAAAGTTGGAGTTTAAAGGCGAGCCTAAGTAAGTAGTTTTTAACGCCTTGTATCCGCAGGGCTATTCCAGCGTTATACGCTTCTTAATCGGGAACGCACTAGTAAAGGCATATATAGAGGAGGCTCGCGGTATAATCAGTTAAATAATTAGAGGAGAAATTCTTAAGAGTCTTTACTTATTAACGTCGGCTTCTATACTCTTTATATCTTATACGCTTAAGTATAAACATCCAGTCTCCTTTATAAATTTAATTATAGCTTTAACTACGCTAATGTCTGGCATTTAGCGCTTAATTAGGCCGTTAATATTCCTGCCTCCTTTTTGTCTACGTAAGTAGCCTCCTAATATATATAATAGATCCCTAAATTAATCTCTATACTACTCTCTTAGTTTAATCCTTTACTATACCCACCTCCTACAAGAGAAGAGGAAGTGCTATATTAATTTTATAAGTCTATAGTCGCATAATACCGTCTCTAATGCATTAATTTTGTGGAGATATTCCTTTAGAAATGACTTATCAGTCTATAGCTGCGTAAGAATAGCAGCTTTAAAGCTAATTAGCTGCTAGTATAATCCTATAGCCTTTCTAAGGTAAAGTGCTACGTTAATCTTCCTTATAAACTTACCCGTATTAGATCTTCCCGCTAAAAGCGGTCCTATTATTATTTTAGCTCTTTTTAAGGCTTGCGTTATAAGGTACTATAGGAGGCCGTCTCTCTATAGTAGCTCCTCGCTCTCTAGTCTTATTACTACTTTAGTAAGCTTATTAGCCTTCTTATTTCCTATAAATCCTAAGTGGCCTAGAATCTAGTATAGCGTAACATTATTTAGCTAAAGCTTCTTTAAGATCTCTATAACTATTTCCTAGTAGGCTCTAGCCCTCTAGCTCTATACTAATAGCAACGCTAATTATAAGTTAGAGAATATTCTTATACTAAAAGCAGGTATTAGAAAACCTACTTAGTTAATAGCCGTATATATAGGGTCCTATAGCTAGTTAGCTGCCTCGCTAATTGCTAGAAGCTCTATAAGGTAGGCGTCGGCCTAATTAGAGCTCGCCACTATTTTTAAAAGCGTTGCTATAGATAGTATAGCATACACGCTAACTCCTACCCTGCCATTGCGTACTAATATATTAACGTATATATTAACCTACCCTAGCTTATAGTCTTTAATAATAGCTTAAGTATATTCTTCGTCTTTATATATTACTATATTAGGCTTAGCCACCCATAGCGGGCATATATATGGTTTAACCTCTAGCACCCCTTTTACCTAGACATCCTCGCACATTTTTACTATCCTTTAGAGCGGCAACCGGTGCCGTCTATAAAGCCTCTATCTTTAAATCATCTAATAGGGATATAATTTACCTAGTTTATAAATTAATACCTAGAACGCGATAGCCTGGTTATACAGCCTTTACTTAAAAAAGAGCAGGCTAGCTTTTACCTCTACTATTAGCAGAGCGACAGTACGGAACCCCCTAATAATAGCTTATACCGTAATCCTCTGCGCCTACTAAAAAAGCTATATTAGCTCTTATATCGCAAGCGGGTACTATATTAGCAACGTATAGTCTACTACTAGTAGGACTAAGCTCTTAGCTAGCTGCTTAACGCTCTTAGGCTACAGTCCCTTTAATCTACGCAATGCTAGCGCTACCTTAGTGGCCTTACCCGCCTTATCCGCTAGGTATGCCTTAAACCTTAGCTCCTTATTAAGAATTACCCTAAGGATTTTAATATCCTATATCGGGGGGATTCCTTTTCCTTTAAATTAGAGCGATATAGTAGCATCCCTACCCACTTCTTTATATCTAGTAAGGTAGATAAATAACATTTTCTTTACTTTAAATTAAGCTCCACTAGTTCTTTCCTATTTCTTAAGTATCGGTATAATCTTACCCTAAATAATCTACATGTTTTCCTTTACCGTAGGGCCTATAACCTATACTAAGTAGTTGTTAATAAAGGCTATAGAGCTACTATTTCTAGGTGCGCTTTATATAAGGTCCGCGTTAAAAAATAGAAAAAGTATTAGGGCTAGTGCTAATCCCTATAAAAGGCCCGCCTATAGGAGCGCCTATACCTCTAATATATATCCATTAACTAGGATATAGGCTTAACGGTTTATATAGAAGTCCTATACCCATTATATAATCGTCTAAGGTATCTATTACTACTATAATCTCCTAATTTCCGGCTCTATAGCTATATTATTATATGCACCCTTAATATTAAATAATACTAGAGATAGCGTCTTTTTTTGTTTTTATACTTTAAATATATCTTTATAGAGATATAATAGCGCATATATTATTAACCTTTGCTTTTTAGCTCTAAAGTATATCTTAGGTAGTAGGCTATATTCCTTTACTAGGTATACTATCCTCTCCACTACTAGCAATTTAAGTGCTTTTCTTAGCGTTAGGAGGAGGGAGATCGGCCTATAGTTGTTTGCTACTATATAGTCCCCCTACTTTAGTTTTTATAGCGGCATAATCTTTACTACCTTTTATTCCTATAGTACTTTTTCTATTTTAAGTAATTTAGTAAAGAAAATAGTAATCTTACCACTTAGTACGGGCTATAGTTCTTACTATACCCTAGCTAGTAGGCCGTCCCTTCTAGGAGCCTTATCTGGGCTAGCTCTAAAAATAGCTGCCTTAACCTTATATTTAGTAATAGGCTCCTACGGCAATTAGTTATAGCTAGCTATAGCGTCCTCCTCTTATTTATATAGCGGCGGGACCGGAAAGAATGCCTAGAGTAGTTCTCTTATAATATTATAGTTCTTTATAATAACCTCCCCCTATCCTCCAGCCTTCTTAATTGGCGGTATTCTAGTAAACGCGGATATAGCCTATAGATTAAGGTATTTCGATGCTTTTTATATATTGTTACTATTACTAAGGAATTCGTCTTAATAGAGCTTTTTATATCGCCGAATAGTCCTATAAAAGAGCTTCTTCGCTCTTACTACGACATCACGTAGCTTAGGGTCGTCCCTTTCTTACCTCCGCATTGCACTATTTCTGTTCCTCTAGTATATATATAACTTCCCTAACGTTATAAAATCTTCGTTCTACCATCTTTTTATATACGGTAATGGCTTGGCCCGCTAGCAGTGTACTTTAAGGGCTTTATTAACCTACCTATTAAGGTAGTTAATTATTTCGTCCATATCTTCTATAGGGAATTCTATCTCTTTCTATCGCTCTACGTCTTCTTAAATCTTATCCTAGTTTGCATTCTTAATAAGTAGCCTCTCCTAGCTTTCCTATATGTCTATATTAACCTAAAAGCTAGTATAAATAGCTCTATAGTCTAATCCGTACTTATACTCCTAAATAGCGCACTTTACTAGTTTATTTGCTAGGCCTAGGGTTATAAGTATAAGGTCAATTATTAATATTCGCCCCATATTGCTTTTAAATATAGGTACTCTTACTAGAAGTAGGCTCTAAAGTAACCAATCCGCTATAAAGTTAATAATTAGCGCACTTTCTTTCTGCGTTAATATAGTACTAATATAACTTCCTCCCTATAGCGGGTTATGCCAATTAAAGTCGCCTATAATTACCACCTCGGTATATAGGTCGCGCAATAGTTCACCTTAGATTAGACCGTTAATTATCTCTAGCCTACTAGAGAGCTCCTCTAGGTTCTTTTCCTTAGTTTTCCTTAAGTATCTGTCTAGAATATATACTAACATAATTATAAGTCTCCTTTAGCTAACGTGCGCCACTACTACCGTAATATCTACTAAATCTACCTACAGCTATATAGCTGCTAGCTTTCTAAATGCCTAAATATATAACCTAACTAGGGGATACTACTACTTCCTACCTATTAGGACAAACCTTATCTACCTAGGGTTTAAGCCAGCTAGTACCACTTCCCTATTTAAAAGAAAGTAGTAAGGTTCCTAGCCTAGAATAAAGTAGAAGTCCGCTAGCGCTTCATCGTTATATAGCGTATACTACACTTCCCTATACTTCCTTATATTCGCCTAAATAATTTAAAGTTCTCTATTTATAGCGCTGTTATATAAGAATCCTATTTATCTCTTTCTTATATACTAAGCATTTACGGTATAAGGCTTAATAAGGACCCTAGCAGTTTACATAGTATAGATTAACCGTCTTACACCAGAGATAGCCTTCCCTCCTATATATTTTATACATATTAGGTCGCGTATAGTCTCTAGCTCTATATCTAAACCTTTTATATTTATAGCATGCTATAGGGGTACGTCTCTCTTTAAATAGTAATATAATAATCGCACTTCTCCTAAATAACACGTTGTCTACCGTAAGCAGCTTCTCTATATCCTCCTTTATTGCCACTTTAATAATCGCCGACGCGTATTAGCCGCGCGGCCTTAGTTATCCGAGCCATCTTATTATATATATCTTTACACTATTCTCTATCCCAAAGCGCTCCATAGCTAACTTACTTACTTTTCTACTATTAATATCTATTGCTAAAGGTACTTTAACCTAGTTTGCCTTAAATATATACTACTTAGGTCTAACAAGCCTTACCCTAGGGATATATAGTTTAAGCTATTAAGTAGTCGTCTGCCTAAACGCAGCTTCTTTATCTTTTTCCACTAAGAATCTAATAATGCTCGCGCTGTCGCTTATTTACTATACGCGGAAGTTCTTAAGTATAGCTCCCATAAGCCTATCGACATCCTTTATGCCTTATATAATAGTTTACTTTACTACTTTAGTAGTAGCTACCTTCTCTAATGCCTCCCTACCTACTTAGCTAACGTCTATCACTAGCTACCAATTGGGTTCCTTAGAGTTCCTAATATTCGTTATTTATAGTAAAGTTATCTCTAGCCCTACCGTGCCTCTACTAGCTGCTACTAATGCCTATAATTATGTTAGAGCTAAGGAAGTATTTAATTACACTTATAAAGACTAGATAGCTTTCTAGAGTTTAGCATTTTATTTTTTAAGGCTTTACTATTCTAATTTAATATCTACTAGTTTATTTCTAATACTCTTAATAATACTATTCTAGCTTATAATAATGTTGCTCTACTATGCTATAGTTTCTTTAAGGCTTTTAATAAGTTAACAGAATTCTTTGCAACTAATACCTCCTCCTTTATATTTAGGAGAAGTAGAGACTCTTACTATAGGGAATAGAGGCAGTATATGCTGCGTAGCTTATAGTCCGATTTATAGTGCGGTTATCTGCTGCTTATACTCTGCTGGTCTTTAAGCAGCTCGTGTCCTCAGCGACTACTGGGCCTCTTATACCTTCGCGCTCGGTTTCCTTATACGTCTTAATAGCGCTGCTGGCGGGTCCAGAGGTGTTGTTGCTAATACACGTTTAGGGGTTGAAGCAGCTATCGGGGCTCCGGGGCTTCGTTTGGTGGGCTGCAGGGGCCACCTTATAGCGGGAACTAGCTAAACGAAAGACTAGGATTCGATTAAAAGAATGTCCGAGATGAATATCCTCCTCTTTCAAAAGTTTTTTCGTCTGGCGGTCGCAAAAAGTAGGTACACAAGGGGGTAACATCAATGCCTCAGACGCCCCCCCTGCTAGTATGGAGAGGAAAATAAGCGAGCCCCAAGTAATATAGCAGGGCTGGGTTATTTTGTGTATCATACTAGCAGGGGGGGCGTCTGAGCAATTCATGTCACCCCCTTGTATATTAGCCCTCTTGGTTCGCTAAGTACACAATGAAATTCTCCTCGCTTACCAGACCTTCTAAGGTGTAAAGTGACATCACCGTATTAGTCCGTCTGTACCCTGTCCTAGCCCGCACAACCTGGAATCAACCCTCACAGCTACTTTATTGAAATGTCTTCAGAACATCAGCTGGATGAGCTCGGCAGGTTAGCAACCTACTTTCTGTTCGCCTAGCGAGCTAACGCGAAGCAAAGCTTCTTCACCACATCCCTAGTCAAGGTCATTGCTGGCCACAGCAAGAAAGAATACTACGTCAATTCTGGCGCTCTGTTATCTTGTGGATCATCGTCATTAAACGCCTTAGTTAATGGAGGCTGGAAAGAATCCAAGGAAGGAGTTATCGACTGGACAGAATTTGATTATGAAACAATTGAGCGCTTCCTGATCTTTCTGTACGCTCGGGACTATCCCGCTCCAGATCCGGAGCCTAATGACATGGTATATGATGAGGAAGAGGAGACGGGAGCACCTGAAACAACTGAAGGTGATTCATTCACAGTTTATGGCACTAGTGCATCGGGTAAATCTAACTGAGGAGCTATGGAAGAACCTATGGCTGCAACGGATGAACTGGACACCGGTGAGGGTTTCTATCAGCTGAATACACTACCATGGTTAATTACTCAAGCTCCAGATCTCCAGGAAGCAACCGCAGATTCCTTAGAGCCACGGCCTCTCACCCCAATGAGTAGATGCGTGTTTGGACTGCCGTTAGAGCGACGTCCCACCGCTGCAGGATTATTCACCCAAACGGAATTTGAAAGCGATAGCTACTTCGGCATAACACTCCTTGCGCACGCAAATATGTACACATTCGCACACTGTCACCTTGTGTCTGAGCTCGAGCGCTTTGCATTGCAGCGTCTTAACCAAGTCCTTATATCAATGGACTGCACGCAAGCTCACGCAATCCCAGATATTGCACAACTTGTCCGCCATATATACGACAATACGACAGTCCGTGAATCGCAAGAAGAGCCGGCCAGGAAACTCGTATCACAATTCATTGCTCTCAACTACACGAATCTTATAAAGGGAGAGCTCCAGACCCTGGTTGCTGAGGGAGGTGATTTCGTTCTTGATCTGTCGGACAAGATATCCACACGACTGCGGAGCGGTGGTAGTAGTAGCAAGTCATTGGAAAGCCAGATCGATGAGCTTGAAGCGGAAGTTCGTGCACTAAAGACGGCATGCACAGACCAAGAAAGCAAAGTTCAACGGCTTGAACAAGAATTAACGGAGTGGCGTAGCTGGAAGGCCGGGTCATCAAAGAAATCAAGATGGAGGTAATGATGTACTTTCATGTGACTGGCCAGCAACGGCCATAAGTAAATTGTATGGAGGAAGAGAGTCTAAGATGGATAGTCTCTACTGTAGAGAACGGCACCAACTGCTGCGGCAACTGTGGCACCAACTAGGGCAGTAACTGGGGCAACTGGAGTAGTACTGGGAGCAGCAACTGGAGCAGCAACTAGGATAGAAATTAGGGCAGCAGTATAAATACTAATTACGTACTATTAAAATGTAAGGTTATAAGTTGCTTAATTCATAGCTATCTACTACGGGACGCCCTCTACTTGTAGAGCCAGTAACTTTACCACCTTATCCTATTATATAACCTTCGACAAATCTCCCGGTCGGGAGATGGCTTGTTTCTAGTTTAGTTTAAAACTTAATTAGTCTACTTAGTGACTCTACCAATGCCTAACCTAACCAACAGCAGCCTCAGTGTTGTCCTTATGTCCCGCAAGTGAGCGCCTAAACCTAAGACTCCCACAGCCTCCTTGCCGTTGGGCGCATGGACTGGTCGTTTCGCTCGTTGTTTCTGCGACACGGCTTGCCGCCACTTATAGATTGGGGACTGTGGACGAGGATGTAGGCACTGGACCGTTTGGGAGTCCCTAGATTCACTAAGAAGTATCAGCATTGAAAGGAGTGGTCCGCCGTTGGGATCCTGTAACGGCGCGTTGACTTTTGAAGCTGCTCTTACCAAGACTAGCTTCCTCCTCCGCGGGATGTCACGTGCAGCTGCGGGGTACGATGTTTTGCCAAGCTGGAAATCACCGAGACGCTGGATTAAAAACAGGGATCCCAACCCAAAGACAGGAACTACAGGTCGAAGGTTTTCTTGAAACGGTTTAGCGTGATGGTAAGATCTCGGCAGAAGGTCTACACAATCTCATCTTCTTCATTTCATTTTAATTCATCAAGTTCCTTTTGAAAATCAACAGCAAAGAAAAGAGCAAGACCTTCGGAGATATTGCCTTTATTAGTATTATTCCGTGTTCTTCGATATGTGATCCACCGACATCGTGGCCATTCGCAAACAATTTCCTCTCGCAGCGAATCGCAAGATTTAGGATACAGGGACCGCTACGCAATGCAAATTCAAGGATTAGCAGCCACGACTAAAGATTGCGATAATTACGCCGATGTGGCGGCAAGCACGTTAATCACATACGCAGGCGTATGCGAAACGTGAAGGAAATTTTGCTTCGCTAACTGATGCCAGGGTGTGGCTGGCTCGGAGGATCCCTCATTCCACGCCCGATTCATTTAATGTATATGTGCGTGGGCGTACGGCCGTATTTCGAGCCGACAATGACTAGGCAACCTAGTCGCCTCCAAGCAAATAATATTTATCATGCTACCTTAACCATCTCTCAGTATCCAACAGCATGTAAAAATGGCAGAGGCAGAGAAGACAGGTACTGGACCCGGGAGGACGGGAAGTCCTGTGACGGTTGAGCCTAATATTAGCCCAGTAAGGCTGAATATTGTCATCGTAGGGTATGATCCATTTAATTCATGACGTCTTCATTATGTACAGTTTAGTGACTCTAATCATAGGTTATGGCTGTGCCTCTTTATATCGGCGATGGATACTACAATCATAACGACGGCTTTACTTAAGATATCGAGCGATTTCAACGCATTAAGTCAATCCGGATGGCTTGTCGTGACCTATCTTTTAACATATAATTGTAAGCGCTCCACCTGATGGTAAGCCATCTCATAAGTTGATACTAACGATCGATACCAACCCAGCCTGTCTAATGATAACTGCTAAACTCAGTGATTTGTTGGGAGCGAAAACAGTCCTTCTTGTTTGTAATATTGTCTTTCTTATTTTCTCAATGGCATGTGGAGCAGCACAGACGATGAATCAATTGTAAGCTAATCCTGTCTGCGTTAAATTACGGAGATATTTGGCTAACTGAATCTCTAGGATTGTCTTTCGTGCTTTCCAGGGCATAGGAGGGTCGGGGCTTTACTCCCTCGTCTTTGTTGTCATCATGAAACTCATAAATGAGGAAAAAATCGGGTTCTATTCTGGAGTAATCAGCTCCGTTTTCGCTATTGCAAACCTCCTTGGCCCTATCCTTGGAGGTGTAATAACCGATAATACGACTTGGAGATGGATATTCTTCTTAAAGTGAGTTTCTAATTCTACAAATTATTCACCCTCTAGAGATATCAATGCTCACTTTATTTAACACAGCGGCCCAATAGTCGGATCAGCATTTATTATCCTAGCTCTCGCCATGCCGGGGATCGCCGATTCCAATCAGGAACGTTTCCAAAACTTCGACCTCATAGGGGGTATGTTATCGGTTGTATGGCCAGTCCCTCTGCTGTTTGCTCTTCAAGAAGGTGGAGTTCAGTACGCCTGGAATAGCGGCACTATTATTGGAACACTAACAGGTGGTCTTGCTGGAATTGCTGCCTTCGGATTCTATGAAACCTGGATTACGTACAAGACGAACAAAGAGCCTATCTTTCCTATTAAATTCCTCAGAGACCCAGTGATGTTTCTACTATTGATGTAAGTCACTCCTTATCAGGTTTGCAAATCAATCAATTCAACTCAATTCAATTTCCCACACAGAACATAATCTACACTGTGCAGAAAAGCACGACCCAAAATCTGCTGCGTGCATAAAAGTATGACCTAAAATCTCCTATGTGCTTTTCTGCACGGTGTAGAATATGTTCTGTGGGGGAAACTGAATTGAGTTGATTGATTTGCAAGCCTGCCCCTTATATCCTCATGGACTTCTATTACTCTAATGCTGACGAAAAGTACAGGTACATGTTCTTAACGGGGTTCTCCTTCTACTCCTGCATCATTGAACTTCCCCAACGCTTCCAATCCGTCAATGGAACCTCCGCTGGACGAGCTGGAATACTCCTCCTCGCTTTGACTTTGATAACGCCTGTCGGAGCCATGATGTCTGGGCTGGTTATGGGCAGATACATTCCCGCCGAATACATTATGATCATCGCAAATATCATTATATTAATTGGAGTAGCCCTGCTGAGCACTCTCCCAGTCCACCACCCCATCCCACAGGCAGAATTTGGCTACGAGGTGATCATGGGGGCCGGGCTAGGGCTCGCCAGCCCACCCGCCTTCCTCATACTTAAGACTTCAGTCACAGACAAAGACATTGGTAAAAGGGACCCCCAAAGATCCTCTACCCGACCCACTATACTAACCTACCTCACAGCCTCCGCAACCGGCGCCCTAAACATGTTCCGCACGCTAGGCGGCTGTATCGGCGTGGCTATCTGCTCGGCACTGCTGCACTCGTCGCTACGGTCCGAGCTACCGACGTTCCTCTCCCCCACCCAAGTCTTCGCCCTCGACAGCTCCATCGCTAGTCTGGCTTCCCTGCCTCCCGAGACAGCAGCGCGGGTGAGCACGATCTTCGGACGCAGTTATAACAAGCAGTTCTGGGTCCTCATCGCGTTTGCGGCCGCAAATGTGGTCGTGGCGGTGTTGTTAGTCTTCGCGAGGAAGAGGAGTGGCACATTTGGGCTACCTCCGGATTTGAAGAAGGAGAGCGAGGAGAATAGTTCAGGCCAAGGGCCTCAAATAGAGGAGCTTGGGGATGGTGTGGCGGTAGCGGATAATGGACAAGAGAAAAAAGTTGAGATTCTTAGTCAAGAAGACGCCCAGAGTGTTGGGATGAACGTAAAGATATGACTTATGAGGAAGAACTAATATTCAAAATCTTAGCATTGTAGAGCGTTACTCACGAAACGGACTCTTAGATCGGTTATTTCAGGATTTACGGTTAGGAATAGAGGTTCTTTTTATAGAAAAGGTACAGTATATAGGGATATATACTACCTCTAAATCGTACAGTAAAACTAAAACCATCTCCTCTTGATGTTGGAATTAATCTTGACTCCTTCGGATTAGACAGCAGTGGCATTGGTGCAACTCAAACATTCAGCTCTTCGTTGAATATAGGGTATCGACCGCTTCGCTCTGCACTTTCGATCAGACAATACTGGCCAACACACATCAGACGTCTTGAACGCTTTCGGATGATTTGCCCAGCACAAACAATGGCCATGGAGGACCGCGCCTACTTCGACTCGCACGAAGAATAATGTAACCTCAAAGATACCACCAGGCCATCTCACAGCGTATACAAGAACTCGGGCTTCCGATCCCCAAGCATCTCGATCTCCTTCTCGCTCTTCCCTTCAACCCAATGATCCCTCTTGCCCGCCAACCTCTTCTTATTCTCCGCCGCAAGCGCAAACCTAGTGACTATGCTGCCGCCCAGCAGGAACAAAACCATGTACGCGAGCACGGTGCCGTGGCCCGGCTTGAACCGCGGCTTATCCTTGCCGCGATAGATGTTGCTACTCACAACGCCGTTCAGGTTCCCCCACCCGATGACGAAGCCTAGCACGATGCCGCGCTTGTAGACGCCCTCGACGTTGTTGGAGGCCCAGGAGATGGTGTTGGCGATGCACGGGTAGATGCCCAGGGCGCCGAGGAAGGTGCCGGCGTAGTTGACGCTTGCCTTGCCGGAGCCTAGCAGCATCGCAAATCCGATAATACCTAGAAAGGTCACGAAGATGTTGCAGAGGCCGCGCTGGCGCGTGCGGTCGGCGATGTAGCCGATGGCGATGGTCAGTATCGCCGCGGCGACGTAGGGCGGCACGGACAGCAGGTTCGCCTTGGTCGACGTGTATCCGAGATCGTTGATGATGGTCGGCAGGAACAGCGAGAAGGCGTACAGCGCGCCGTCACAGCCCATGTAGATGATGGCGAAGGCGTACGTCTTCCAGTCCTTGACCGCCGCCCAGAAATACGACATCTTGAACTCCTCGTGCTCGGCGGAGGACTGCTTATCCGCGCGCAGACGGCGGATCACGCGTGCGCGGTCATCGGCAGACAGGAAGCGTGCTTCGTCGGGGAAGTCGTGCACCATCCAGTACGAGGCAATGCCAACAAAGATAGTGGCGAGTCCTTCGAGGATCTACGTGTAGGCCGTCAGAATTCTCCAATGTCTGTGTTAGAGAGAGGTTTTGCACTTACGAATATCCAACACCATCCATGCTTGCCGCCAATGCCGTTCATTTGAGCGATTGCCGCAGCGAGAAGCCCACCGAATGAACCGGCAACTGCAGCCGCGGAGAAGAAAATGGCAGCTCTGATACCGAACTCTGACCGCTTGTACCAGCACGAAAGATAGTAATTTACGCCAGGGAATAGCCCGGCCTCAGCGAGACCTAGAAAGAACCTCTATATATGATAATTTAGCGAGGGGATCTGCCTGGGGTTTTGCAACGTGACTACATACAGCAGCTGCCAGCCCTTGGAAATCGTGTACGAGGCCCATGGTTGTCATGATAATACCCCATAGAATCATAATGGCCGGGAGAAATATACTAGGGCGAAGACGCTTGAGGAGGACATTTGTAAGAGGCTCAGACAGAGAATAGGAAACGAAAAAGAGCGATAGCGCAGCATTGTATTGGCCATCCGTCATATGGAGGTCTTTCTGTAGACCATCAATTTTCGCATTTCCAATGTTGGTTCGATCGAGGAAAGAAATTAGGTAGAGGAAGCAGAGCTACTGATGTCAACATCTGCAATTGATTTTGGTCACGAAGCTTGATATTAATACCCATGGAATCAGCTTCAGATCTAGCTTCCATAGTAGTTTGCGGTCCTATAATTTGAAGGCGTCAGTGTCCTTTCTTCTTAACCAGGCGTTGAGAAAAGGCTCTGAGCTTACATGCTCGGCGCGTTCCTCCTCGCTCAACCCAGCGTCAGGGTCAGGAACGTCGTCAATGGGCTCAGACAGAAAATTGCCCTTTTCCACACCAACCTTATTCTCCTCCTCGGAAGGGATGCGCTGACTGTCTGAGTCTGTAGGTTTCATTTTCCCTCGCGGATAATTGAAAGCGAAGAGTGGGAAAAGATGTAGAAGTAAGCACTGATAAACATGAGGGAGACAAGCCTAACCATGGCAGCATTGCACTCGGGCAAACACGGCCCGCCAGTCGTTGGAGCGGATGGGCATGATGACCCGTTGTCTTCAGCGTTATGGGGATAGCGCTCTTCCCGGGTTCTCCAACTCCAACTGGAGGACTTTTTGTGGGGTAAGCGCGCCCGATTACGTCGGTGCGATGCTGGAGCAACAAGCTTAAAGAAGCAACACGGCTTGCTCGCACTAAAAGCAGCCCAGCCGTTTGGCGTCCGGGGCGTGTGACCCGAGGCGAATAAGAGCTTGAAGATACCGCCACTAACCGGCACAAGACCACAGCAACTTGGCCGGGAAGCCCCCAAAAAAGCCATGGGTAGCAAGCCACCGTGCCACCTTGCTTGTTCCCGACGTCTCCATCGGTATCCGACGCCTTTCTATCGTGAAAAATGTTGCAGCAAGCATTCCTAAGAATTGAACAAGCAAAAAATGCCATCTAGTCTGAAATATCGTGCAAGGCCTCTGCGGGCTTGAAGCAAGGGTCAATCGGCGGCTAAGAATGCTTGAGCCGAGGCCTTTTCCTTCCAGTCCTCTCATATCCTGGTTGGTTAGATTGACCCCACCCTTTCAGAGCCACAATATTATGAATGGCGTTCAAAGGAATCTTGCTGCGTGTGTTTAATGAGCTGACGAGTACCTTGAATATCATATCGGACCGTATTCCAGTAAGGGTACAGCACCGTATGATATTTATGTTCCTGCTCCCAGATTTCATGTGGAGGCTGCCTTGTAGCTGAGCTCTAGAGCCTAGATTCTTCTTAACCAAGTTCTATATTTGTGAGCCCCGCGTGGCTTTTCTGAATGGCTGTGAGCAATATATTTTTGAATTTAACTGGATGAGCAGGAGTTAGAGATAATACGAGGTGAGGGGAATTTCAAAGAATTCATCGCAGCGGTTCAGGCGTCTAATTTAAAACACCGGGGATATTTCTCTTTGAATTGAGTTCATCAGTTTACTTCTGAGCAAAGTAAGCACGTTTTAAAACCTACCATTCTCACATAACAGCTGCTCTGAGAATAACGTAGCTATCGGCTGTAAAAACTAGGTCAGGAGGGAAGGACTCATCCCTTCGCCTGGTAAAATTCGTCCCACGGTTATCGATAAGAGTAAAGCAATTGGATCAAGTTGAGATGCCCAATTATAATTTTGCTAGTGCACGGATCACCAAAAGGTAGGACGTTATTAGGGGATACATGAGGTAGACGGCGAAATATTGACGACGACACGTAATTGTCACTGGGACCACATTGCCACCTCGATCGACAGTAGCTCAAAGGGTCCAAGGCCTCTAAACCATGTGATTAGCAAGAAAAGAAACCTATGATCTCTATCTAAAGACTTATTTTTCACCATTTGGTTAGTGAGGATTCATTTTATAGATTACTATAAAGCTCTGGGGCTAGGCTAGAAGAAGTCTTTGAAAAATGGCTTTCTCTAAACAGCAACGACGTTGCCTTGCAGCTGAAGCTCTTAGTTCCCAGCCCTGATATCGTGGCACCATTATTTTATCATACTTCTGCTCTAGTAGTAGTGAAATTTGATTTAGAGGTTCGCCGTTGCGGTTGAGAATGGAAAGCGAGGCATCCTAGAGGCGTTCCTGAATACATTCACCATTTTCGCGTGTTTTAACTGCTACTCAAAATGAGTTAATTCTACATATATACATATACAAGTACCTTAATAGGTACCGTTGGTTTTTTTCTAAATGCAGCTGTATCTTACACCCTTAATAATATTGACCAGACCGCAGCATTCCGATCCGCCCTAAGACCGCATGCGCATCAGATATTCCATTATCTTTCTAAATCAATGGCCAGAAATTATCTAGCTGCATTTATTGCGAATCGTCTCTATATCCTCAACTTCACAGTTCCCCTCTCTAACTCGCCAATATTCCCACCACCCGATAGTGTCCACTGGTCGCTTACAAAACTGTTGTCCACAGTTCGCCTCAGCATACCACTCGCGGCGTAGTATTCCATAATTGTCCTCGCTTCCTCTTTACTCAATCCATTCAGCCTCAGCACATCTACGTTTTTTAGACTGTCCAAGCTGCGCTGGTCAGCCGGCTTATATGGGTTCCATGTAGGAAGGCTGTCGGAGCCTTGAGCCCTTGCCTCGGCAACCTGAAGTGAAAAATCGAGAGCTGGAGAGGAGGGATTGTTCGAGCCCGTTATGGCGGCGAGGACGATACCGCCATTGGGAAGCGTGGCGGTTCCGGAAAGGTGGTCCACAAAATGGCGGACGATTGTTAAATCATGCGCGTGGATAGGCTTAATGTCTGCAGACATATATGTTGAGTTGCGCATAATGTGACCAAGGCCGTCTATTGCAAAGACTATAGGCGGACGATTAGGCTGCATCAACTCATCCCACAGTGCGCGGAAGATGGGCCAAGAATATTCTGGATTTGTAGTGCCTAGCCCGGCAAGCTTGTCGAGGGTCGCATTGGGTGGGACAGTGATAGGGAGATTGGGTTTCGTTGTGAGTCGAAGCTTGGAGAGAACTGCGGCGTTGGCTTTGGCGATTTGAGAGAGGAGGTTTGCAGTGTACATGTTTTGGGTATATTGTGTGGGGTTACTTCCTGGTAATGAAGCGTACTCAGTATGTCCGATGACTAGTTCCTTTGCTGGGGAAGGTCAGCATTTACTTCCGTAATTATAACAGCAAGATTGGTACTTGTCAGAGACATTGCATAACTGTAGGGTAGAATTTACGAAATCTTATGCAAGGTTGAAAATCTAACATACCATCTGGCAGATTAATCACCACCCAGTCTTTCAGGAATGCCATCGCTAGAGCTTGTAGTATCAGAGTGCTCTTCCCGCTGGCTCGATCTCCAATAAGAATCCTCCTTATTGTTTTCTTCCCCTCCGCTGCCTCAACTTCTTGAATAAATTCTGCTATCTGGGTGCTCTCCTTCCGCATCAGTATAGCCGGTCGCCGAAACAAATTCCAACCCTGTGTCGTCTTAAATGCTTCTACCGCTCTCAGTGAGTCCACCACAATTCCCGGGAGACCTATCACGCGGCCCTTCACACCATTAGTGTGCATATTTGTGGCATGGAGATCTTTTAATCCTTGGACTTCAAACGCATTAGTGTTGCTAAGCACAATTCGTTTCCGCAGTGCCTTGCGCTCTCCGAGAGCTGGTCGCTTTCCCACATCACGAACAGGACTCTTCTTCTTGATCTTTACCGAGTTTTTCGTTCCTCGTTCTGGCGGAAGATTTGCTCTGTTTTTTTTTTGCTGGACTTGTGCGAATTGGGCCAACGAGGTAGAGAAGGATGCGCTGCAAGGATATGCAAGGAGGCCGCGGGATGTCATTGAGGTGTGAGCGGAGATATCTGAGGACGCCAGCGACAGGCGCCGGAAACATATAGAGGAAGACATCTTAGGGGAAATTAAGGAGAGCTAGAAGCCCTCGCAATGGCGGAATGTTTCTAAAAATCAACGGGGTGGTCATAAGGGTCTTTCTTCAAACTTCAGGAGAGAGCCAAGGGCCAACTGTTAATCCGGTTCGCCAAATTTCTTTAGTGCCAAGACACGATTTTCCATATTGCTATCATTTACCAACTTCTTTATGCAAGATATATATTGCGCCTGAATTCTGCCATGACTGATGTTACTATGACCGAGCGCCAAAAATCCCCACAAAGCCCTGCAGCATTAGTAGACAGCATCAACGGAGGCGCAATGGATGTTTCCACTCCCGGTGGAGTGTCAATATCTGACTCGACAAGCCACAGATTGTACGTATTTAAGCAAATTCAGGTTGTCCTACCTTAACACATCTACTAGACCTGTTACCGTGAGCAAACCTACACCATATACCTTTGATCTCGGTAACCTTCTCGCAAACGATCCCAATCCACTTCCGTCAAAACCAGACGAGGCCACTCTCCAAGCAACTGCTCGCGATGCCACCCAAGCGCTCGTAAACCAGCTTCTCTCCACTTGTGAAATAAAATCTACCTCTGACGGCGTACTCTTACACCTTCCAACCCCTAGCACACCGCTACCCCGCGAAAAACCTGTACCAATTGAGAAACCACCGACGAAATGGGAGCAATTTGCCGCAAAGAAAGGTATCAAAGACAAAAAGCGCGGGGAAGGAAAGATGGTATATGACGAAGCAAGCGGGGAGTGGGTACCGAAGTGGGGCTATAAGGGCAAGAATAAGGAAGGTGATGATCAATGGCTTGTCGAGGTTGACGAGAAGAAGGAGAGGGAGAGTGGTGAGCCTGGTGATGGGAGAGCTGAAGGAAGAAGAGAGAGAAAGGAGAGAATGAGGAGGAATGAGAGGAAAATGAGGGCGAATGAGCGGAATGCCAAGAATAGTGGTTGATGACCGAATGAGTATTATTGCTGGCCAAACAATAGCAACTGGGACGAGAAAACTCACCCCTTTGAAATTTGGGGAAGCGCAGATCAACACAAATGCTTTTAGCGTACTGGCACTATCTCTAATTATCCAGCTGTAAAGCCGGGGGACAGTGCCTCTCATTTCTTTCGGATAATTTCTGAAAGTCACCAGAGGAAGAAGGAACACTTATACAATTCAGTCTAGGGTTGAAAAATCTGTTCAGGCGGATGGCTTAGGGCGTCCCAACGAGTTTATATATAGGATTATATCTCAAGCTCGGAGTGAGACAGCAGAGCTGTAAGAGATGGATGCATAGTGCGCCGGCGTAAAAAATTAATTCCATTTTAATTCCCATACAAGTGTTTTAAAACGAAATAACACATATTCCTCCTAATTCTTCCAACACTCTGATCGCCCCCTCCCTCACCTCTTCCACTATATCTCTGGCTTTCTTAATCTCTCTGACCAAACCTACCCCGGCACCAGCGTACGTTGTCGACCTTCCATCAACGCCCCATCCAGCATCCCCATTTTGCCAGCGCTTCATCGTATAGCTTTTTATTCTCCTCTTCATCCAACCCACCCAAGGCTTCCACATAGCTCCTATTTACGACACCTCTTGCATTATATCCTTGGGACTACCCTATCGTCCTTCTCAAAGAATTATAGATTTTCGTCCTCACAGTATTCTGCCCACCATCCGAAGCTCTAACAACCTCATCCCGGTACCCAGCCGCAATATTCGCCTCCGCACTCGCCAAGAACCTCGTTCCCATAGCTACACCCGCAGCTCCGAGCACAAGCGCAGCCGCTACACCTCTCCCCTCCACAACGCCACCTGCAGCCATCAGGAGCGGCATCTCCTCTACCGTCCCTCCCTTTGCCAGCGCCTCAACCGCATCAGCAACTTCAAGCAGCAGACTCACGATCCCCGCGCCCCGCGCCAAACCATGTCCGCCGGCATTAGTCCCTTGCACAATCAGCACATCCGGCTCGCACGCTCGGGCGATTTCGACCGCATCTTTGACACTGCCGACTTGCATCCACACCTTCGTCCGCGGCACGGCTCTCCTCCTCTGCTTCGTCCAGCTCACCAGATCCTCAACCGAGCGAGGGGAGAAGAACCACGCCGCTGCGGGCTGGAAGCGGCCTAAGAGCGAAATGGAAACGGCTTGGTCAGCGCCCTAGTTTACGAAACCGACGCCGATGGGAAGGCCGGGCTGAGAAGGGATTGGCTTCTCTTGGAGCAAGCGCTGTGCGGATGTGAGCTCGGATTCTAGTGTGCTGACGTAGTAGTAGTTACTAAGAAGACCGAAAGTAAGGATATAGAGGTCTATAGGCGACCCATAGGCGACTCGTAGGCTACTGCACAATAGGTTCAGTAGGTGAGCAACCCGAGAGGATATTTCTGTCGATTCAGGTTGAATTTAGCCTATTACCCTATCCTTGTTCTCATTTCGGGTGTACTACTACCCCCGTGTCTGTTACATACCCCCCCTCCCTTTCCTATTCCAGACACCTACCTCATGTATAAATAGCTTCTTTTCTTCATAGTTAAATAGACAGAGTCCTTATTCTTTACTTACTCATTAGTGCACGGACTACCGATCGACAGTTATAAGCCCGGGTGACTTGCCATATTGCACCTATTCAACTGATTGATTTGACTGATCGTACCCCTCATTAAATACTTCATTCGTCTTTGCAAGCACCTCTTAGTATAACTTCTCAACCTACCCAAGCTGTCACCATAACGGTGATATTATTAAACCAAGCTAATTGGGACGAATGGATTAACCTAATTAGGCTTTAAGCTCGAATAGGAGACGTATAGAAATACGTCAACCCCTCAACTAAATAGGCTTAGTTGCCCCGTTTACTTAAACTAGTCTTTCCTAGGCCTTAAGATGTAAAGTTAGGAACGACCTTATATACAGCTCTCTTTAAGGACAAGAAGGACGAGCTTTAAATTCTCCGTAAGAGGCATAAAATAGTAGAGAAGGAATACAAGAAGTAGAAGGTAGCTTTAACCTCCCTACGAAGCTACATTACTAGTGTAGTCTCTAGGAACCTTAATACCTATATACTAGGTATTAACTCAGTATATAACGCACTGGTGGCTCTTAAGGAGAGGGTTGCCCCTACTAATATAGTACGCGAGCTGTACCTATCTACCTAATATACGAAGGTTAAAAAGGGCCCAAAGAATCAGAACTTCGAGGCCTGGCTATAGTAGTAAAAGAAGACATATAACAACTGCAAAAAGATTAAATTGCCAGATATAAACGGCGACCAAGCGATTAGAGACTTTCTGCTAGCTATAGAGCTAGCATTACCAAACTAGGCCTTAACGTGGAGGGTCAAATTTAATAAACACGACTGGGCTAGTAACTAGATAATATCCATAGATTAACTAGTTAAAATATATCGGAACTATTAATAAATAGAGACTGCCTAAAAGAGAAGAGATTAGCTTAGTACTAATGTAGTAGGCTTCTAAGGCGAGTTAATTAACGAAGCTTATAAAGACGAAGCTCCTAAGGATAAGGCTCCTAAGGATAAGGCCCCTAATACACCATCTAGGACGTTAAAGAAGAAAGACGCCCTACCGTACTACTGTGGAGATGTTTACTAGTTTCTGGAGTGTCCTTATATTAACGAATTAGTTTAATTAAAAGACTAGAAATTAGATAAAGCCACAGCTATAAAAGTTAAGGAAAGGATTATAAGCGTATTAAATTAGACTAAGTCAAAAATTAAGAAGATAAGGAAGGAGGCTTTAGGTAAGGAAGCTCTATAAAAAGAAGCTATATAGAGCCTAGACGGAAGTTAAAAAGAAGACAACTACGGTACCTTTACTGTATACTAAGTAGGCGCCTATAACGCAGGTTCTAACTATAAGCTATATAATAGTATAATTCTTAATAATGGAACTACGATATATATTATTAATAATTAATTAAGATTCGTTGACGAGCTCTAACTAAGTAATAACTTTATATACGCCGGAACGGGCCTAGATCTGGTTAAGGGTATAGGGATAATAATAGTTATAATCTAGACGCCAGCAGGCCCTAAAAGGATCCTACTAGCTAACGCAGCGTATATACCGGCGTTCTATATAAATTTGGCCTATCTAGATAGGTTTAACGATAAGAACATATAGTAAGACAATAAAAAGAACCTACTATATTATAAAGACGATTGTAAGACGTTTGCCTATTACGGGCAACATTATAACTAAAATACGCTTAAATATAATAAACTAAAGGCCTTATTTGCAATTTAATTGCAAGACCCCCTTCCTAATTAGGAAGTAGTAGGAAGGCTCTAGTATAAGAGATTAGGTCATACAGGACCCAACGCGATTAAGTATTTACCCTAGGAGATAGGTGGTGTAAAGCTTTAAGGACCAGTAATAATTAACTATAATACCTATGCTGTTAGCAAGGCTTATAAAATTGTATTAAGAAGAGCACCTACTAATAAGGCAAAGAGGCCCTTCTACCATGTGCATATTAACCTATTTTAAGAGATTATGGCGTATAACAGTTATATCTGGATAATACATTTCTATAACGAATTTCTGTAAATAAATAAGGTAGAGACCTTTACTTATAAGTCGTCGTTAACGTAAGCAATTATATAATATTTAAATAAGGTAAAGCGTTAATATAATTAGAAGATTAGGGTCATCCGAATTAATAGCGAAACCTCCCTTAGTAGCGACTTCTATAGTTAGATAGCCCAAGAAGGAATTATAATAGAGTACTTGGCCCTATATATAAAGTCTTAAAATAGTTCTACTAAACGTTCTAAAGGGGTAATTATTATTAAGTCTTATTATATATAAATTAAAGCTTAATTACTAGAAGAGCTCTAGCTAGAGATTATTAGAGCTATAGCGTATTTAATTAATAGGACACTAAACGCCTAGCTTAACTAAATAACACCTTTTAAAAAGCTTTAGTTAGTATTAGGGCTCTTACTATTAAAACCAAATATAGCCTATCTACGTATATACGGCTATAAAGCTTACCCGCTTAAATATAACCTTCTATACACTTAAAAGCTTAAGCTAAGGGCTTACATTAAATACCTAGTTAGGTACTAGTTAATAAATATCTTTAGGGTCTATATACCTAGTAAAAAAAAGGTAATTTAAATAAGAGACGTAACATTTAATAAGCAGTTACTCTATAATAACAATTAGCTAAATCTTACAAATCTGCTCCATAAACGCGCTAATTAAATTTTAGAGGTAATTAATATATTATAAGTTAATAGGACGCTTTAGAAAGAGCTTAATAAAACGTTAGATAAGGACGGCAAGACTTTAAATAAGATTTAAGTGGATAATAATAAAAATCAATAAGTAGATTTTAGTGGAAATTAAGACTAAGTAACTAATTAAGATAATAATATTATTATTCATTGCTTAACGTCCGATTCGGATCCCTATTGGGCCCACGCGGACTACTCCTTATATATATATGGGGAGAAAACTCTATTTAAAAAAACCCCGTGATCCATCTCCCCGCCTTTTAGAACTCGTCTACAAGGCGCCTGCGAGGCGCCTGCGAGTCACCTGTGGTGCTCTACTACCTTACTTTTTGACCTCCTTAGGAACTACTGCTGCCGTAACAAACCCACGGACGCGCTAGTATCGTAAACTTTACTCTACTACTGTAGAGTTATTAGGGGGCGCCTAATACCTACCCCCTTGCCTTTTATTACTATTTCCCTTATAACCCGGAACTGGTTTAGTATATTTTAGCTAATAAGCCACTAGGTAACCGCCTTAAGACCTTTTTATGTTAAGAGCAGTGTATTATAGTTTTCTATGCCAGCTGCTAAGAGCATTGCTCCTTGGTTGGTGCGTAAGGGGCATAATAGTATTACGTGTTTTGGTGTCTATCTTGGCCAGTTATATTCGCATCTCGGGCTACCTACTAGGACGCCTACCTAGTAGAGCCAGTCTTTTAATCCTATTATTCCTGTTTTTAGGAGTGTTGCCATTATAAGATAATAATATAGCAAGCTTATAAACCTTAAAGGACAATTTTCTACCTACCCTAGATAAGATGTTAGAACCTTAATTAATTCCTACTAAAAAATTCTTATTGTAACGGAACCTTGTAGCAAGTACTACGGTGGGTCCTGTTAATGGGCTAGGTGTGTAGGTAATGCGTAAAGTTAATAACGTAATAACAACTGGTGGAGTGGTTGCCTAACAAATTAACTCTAATTATATCCTGAGAATTACTATAAGGAAGGAACTATCTAGGTAGGGACTAAGGGTCCTTAAATATATAACCGTACTCCTATGAAATCCTTCTTATACGTAATGTACGTAATATATATAATATACGTGACGTTCCCTCTATACTTTGCGTATCCTATATATTATATTATATAACCTTAGTTACCATTCCTCGTTATATAGTTTTACCGGCTCCATCCTAGACCGTGCTTATATTAACTAACTAGCTTCTTTTAACTCCTCTCTAAGTAGTTATAACATTATACTTAAAGCGTCCGTAATACTATCTCCCTTCTCTTTATCTTCGTCCTTAAAGATACCTAGTATTTTTAGGTTATTCACTAGAGGTATAATATCCGTCTAATTAATTTAGTTAATATTATTGCTTATAATGCCTTTAAAGGTTTCTAAGCCTCTTTCTTCTTTATAGGTACAGCGTCGTGCTCGTACTATTACTTTAATACTATCGCTGGGTGAAATAATACCATCTCTGTGTTCTCGTTATACGAAAGAGGGGTTAGTCTGTGTTACGCTGGCGAGTCCCTCATCTCGGCAACCCTCTTCTTATTTAGAGTGCACTAAAGTAAATATTTAATTATCTTGCGATATTCGTTCTGTTTCTAATACTAAGTGTGCGCGTCCTATAACTCTTAATAGTCTTTAAGTTCCCTAAGTAATTTGTTATAGGGTCTTGTGTTTAATCTGCCGCTGTAAAACTTAATAGTGAGCTCTTAAGCGCCCTGGATGAACTACGTCGTTTACGGGAAGCGGAGCAAGAGGCTGCGGCTACTTAATAGCGTACCCTTAAAGCTTGTCTCTCTACTTCTACCTGTCTTCTTTATCTTAAGAAGGTTTGTAAGAAGGTTTATTCTAAAGAGTGGAAACTTATAGAATAAGGTTTACTAGAACTTAGTAATAAAAGAACGGATTTTCTTCTAATAGAGAAGGAAATAACTCTAAGTAGTTCGGCAATCGCTCCTCCTAGGTCCCCCTTAGGTAACTTATTCTTTAGTAATTCTTTTTTAATATTACCTAACCTATTCTCTTCTAATACTCCTATACCTTTCCCATAGTGTTCTTTAAATTCTCTAGTGGTTCCTAGGTAGTCTTAGTATAGCCTATCTACTTAACCTTATACTATATTTTATCGCCAACGTCCTTATAACTAACGATCCTTAAAACTTACCATTTATCTTCTTCTTGTCCTCTATACGTATCTGCCTTGTAGACTAGTAGCTTAACTTTTCCGTATACTGGCTTTAGTATTGCGATATGCTATATAGGGTAGATCTTTATCTTAGCTGGTAGGTTTAACTTAAATATAACCGGTAAAATCCTCTAACTAATTTTAAAAGGTCCTAGTCTAACGTAATCTAATTTCTTACTTAGTTATCGACTCTTAAAATTTTTATATAGTAGCTATACTTTATCTCCCTCCTTAAGATCTGGTCCCTTAGATCTCTTAGCGTTGTAGTATTTCTTTATTCTTTGCTATACTACCTTAGCTATTTCTATGAAGTTCTTATAAAGATTTATTAATGTCTCTATTCTCTACTTAGCCATGCTACTTGTCTTCTTTACTTAATATAGCAATAAGGATATTCTTAGCTCGTATCTATAATTCGCCTTAAATAGTAACGTACCTATTCCTTCTTATAGTGTTGCATTGTATGCAAACTATATAACTAGTAATAGCAATACCCAATTATTCTATACGTGATTAATATAGTGCCTTAGATACTACTCTAGTGTCTAATTTAATCTTTCCGTTTAACCGTCTGTCTATAAATAATATGCGGTAGAAGTTACTACTTAAACTCCTTATTCCGCTAAGAATACCTCCTAGAATACTGCTATAAATCTTAGATCTCTGTCCAATATAATCTTGCTTAGTACTCCATATCTTATAAATACTTCTTTAATATAGATTCTAGCGACATCTTCTGCTAATATTTCTTCTATATACGCTATAAAGTATCCCCACTTTATAAGCTTGTCTACTATTACTAAAATCGCGTTATAATCTTGTCCGGTAATAGGATCTTTTGATTTTAGCAACTTAATAATAAAGTCCCATAATATAACCTCCTATGGTCTCTCTAGTATTTTAATAGGTTGTAGCTCCCTATATAGCCTATGCCTCATTAGTTTATTCCTCTAGTAATCTAAACACTCTCTAGTAACCTTTCTAGCTATCCTTTAGATTCCATCAATAATATACTCCTCTTAGAGTCTTAACACTAAGCCTATAGCTCTATTATGTCCTTAAGTTAATCCTTTATAGAAGTCTTCTATAAAGTACTCTGCTATACTTTTTGGGATATACTTTGCCTCTTAATTTTCGTATATATCCGTCTGTAGATCTTCTAGCTATACTTCTAGAATTCTTTATGCCTAAAAGCTTTCTGGTATCTTGTAGACTTTTTCTAACTTATCCTCTTAAGTTACTATAATCTTTAGGTAATTATACCTAATTAATCCATCTATATCTTTTCGCAGTAAAGCCCCTAATGGCTTTTTATTATTTTACAGTTTAGCCTTTCTACTTAACGCATCTGCTCGTGCATTGTCTGTACCCTTAGTATATTAAATCTTAAAATAGTAATCTATAAGCGTTTCTGCCCATTTAACCTATCTTTAGTTAAGTTCCTTTATTATTAGGAATCCTATTAGGTTCTTATAATCCGTCTTAACTATAAATAGTTTTTCTGTGCCTTATAAGAATGCTCTCTATTCCTTTAGTGCTGTAACTATACCTAATAACTCCTTATTGTAGATGTTATAGTTTAACTCTAGTAGTATTATCTTCCGACTATAGTATGCCACTAGATGCCATTTATCTTTATATCTCTATATAAAGCATACTCTTAGTGCAAAGTCTAATATATCTATCTTAACGACTGTTTCTAGTCCTAGTTAATAGATTTTAAGGATTAGTTCCTAGGTAAATAACTCTTTAAGTTCTTTAAACAACTTCTTTTACTTCTCTACCTATACCCATAGTTCCTCTTTCTTTGTTAATTAAGTAAACGGCTTAATATTCTTTAACCATTATACTATAAACCTCCTATAGTAATTGCAAAACCCTAGGAACAACCTTAATTGCGTAACGTTCTCTGGTTCTTACCAATTTACTATGGCTTCAATTTTCTTTAGGTCTATGCTTAACCTGCCTAGTTTAATAATAAATCTAACAAAATTGGTCTTTCTTATAAAGAACTTGCATTTCTTAATTGCTACTAGCATCTATTCTTCTTATAGTCTCTTTAAGACCTATTTAATATATTTCTCGTGTTCTTCCTTAGTTATTAAGTAGATAATAATATCGTTGAGATATACTATAATAAACTTATCTAAATATTCTCCTAACACGTTATTAATTCGCTTCTAGAACGTTGCTAGTACATTTGTAAGTCCGAATTATATAATTAATAGTTTATATAGTCCTTCCTTTAACCTAAAGGCTGCCTTTTATTTATTGCCTTCCTTAATTCTAATCTAATAGTACACCTATCTCAGATCTATCTTTATAAAGATTTGCGCGTTGCCTATCCTATCTTAGATTTCACTAATTAAGGGTAAAGGATACCTATCCTTTCTAGTAATACTATTTAACTATCTGTAGTTAATGCACAGCCTTAGCTTACCATTTTTCTTTAGGATAAATAATACCGGATAACCTACTAATAATTGCGATAGTCTAATATATCCCTTTTATAAGTTCTCCTAGATAAACTCTGTTAATGCTCTACCTTTTTCTTCGGTAAGCTTATAGATTAGAAAAAACCTTAGACTTATTCCTGGTTCCAATTCTATCTTATGGTCCCATGCTATATACTCCAACAGCTTTTTACTTTCTAGTAACTATAGTTTCTTGCCGTACTTATAGTATCTTTTTAGTATATGGCTTAGCCCTTTTTCTGTTTCTTTATAGGTTGCTCCTACTTAGTACTATACTAACTTGGCTTATTATCGCATCTTATGGCGTTAAGTATCCCTAATATTAACCTAACCTGTAATCCCATCGATCTTTGGATTATATTCCTATAACTAAGGCATTCCTAGTACTGCCTTATTATTCCCTAATGGTAATATATCAAAAGACATCTTAATTTATCTCCCTTTAATGGTTAACTAAATAGGTCCTATTTTAAGATTAATGATGCCTCCTCCGTAGGCTATCAGATCTCCTAAAATTGTCACTAATAGGTAAGGATGCTCCTTTTTCCTATATGGTAATCCTATTTTTTTAACTACTGCTGGTAAGATATAGTTCCTTATTGCTCCACTATCTATTAGTGCCTTAAACTATTAACCTTACCACTTA
>Ga0307515_10002126_pt1 | contig 43445 bp, 51 predicted proteins | sample 17_EM_MG_FD_194513 | JGI IMG/M metagenome (GOLD analysis project Ga0307515, IMG submission 194513) | Populus trichocarpa ectomycorrhiza microbial communities from riparian zone in the Pacific Northwest, United States - 17_EM | ecosystem: Host-associated > Plants > Roots > Unclassified | place... | reverse complement strand
TGACCTAAACTCACTGACTCTCGCTAAGTCTAATTGACACGTACACAAGAACTAAAGTGCATGCGGCTCCGCCGCGCACAACCCTAAACCAACCCACGTGATGACCGCACTCAAATCCGTCCCCACACTCCTCCAGGGCGGTATCACGACCGTAAGACTAATCCACAAAGAAATCAAAGATAGAGCTTGCCTGAAGCTCCTCCCTAATGACCAACCGTGCCTGCAGCTCCTCCGAAGCAATCAACCGTGCCTGGAGCTCCTCCGAAACTCCTCCGAAGCAATCATCCTCTTGCTCGATATCTCTTTCCTGCAAACTTCACATCCAGCCGGAATAACCCTCCAATCTGGCGTGCCACGCCCGCAAGATTTCCTCGACCAGTACTCTCAGCCGGCGCTTTGTCGTATATCTTGATTCCGTAGCCATTGACTGGGACAATCCGCAATCCCCGATCCATCAGCCGCGATTGGGAGAGTGAGTTGTGAGCTCCTTCGACATGCAAGACATTTCTCACAACCACTTCGTTCCTACGGCCTCCAGGCAACCGAAGCCTCAACCGTACATCTCCATGTCCGATGGCTTTACCTCCTACACTTCCAGCAAAATCGCGAATCTGCCGCTCTTCTCTCTTGGTATACTCCGTGTACCGTTCGAACTTCCGCCGATCTCCACAAATGTGAGTAGTGGTGGCACAATCCAAGTACCAGCTCTCCTTCGATGGACTCTTTCCGTTCGTAACTGTCATCCAATAGTTCTCAATTGATGTCATTGTCGTCGCTGCCGCTGTCTCTGTCGGTGCTCCGCTCTCCACCGGTGCAGTGCTTGGACAATACCGTGCAATGTGCCCCATCTTATGGCATCTGTAGCACTCCTGAGTATGCCTGCGGCGATGCTTCTCACTCTCCGAACTACTTCCATCGCTCTCACTGCCACTATCACGGGACTTCCGGGACTTCCGAGAGTGCTTTGAACTCCGCTTCTCGCTCTTCGTCCGCGTCTTAGCCAGTGCCAGCAATTCGATGCTTTCCAAGTCGACTTCCTGCTGTTGCCGCGCTTCGTGGGCTTTCATCTTCATAATAACCTCCTCCGCTTTGTCGGCCAGTGTATCGATCTTGTCGTACATCAACTGGGTAAAAAACCGCCAATCATCATCCTTAGGAATTCCCTTCATCAGGTAGTAGCTGTGCTCGCTCTTCGGCATTGTACCACTGCCAGTCGAACTGTCTGAGTGGGCACAGAGGTTGAAATCGTTCACATACCCCTGGATCTTCGATGCGTATTCCTGCACATTTTCGCAATCCCTCAACTTCACAGCTGACATTTCGTCTCGCAAAGCCCAAACATTCAGCTTCACCTTCGACTTGTAGTCCTCCTTGAGCTGATCCCACAGCGCCTTTGCGTCTTTCTGAACGCCATACTGCTGCTGCAATGACCGCTCCATCGCGAGGAGAATGGTTGACCGCGCGATTCCGTGCTGCTTCTTCCGTGCTTTAAACTCTGTCCCGTCCTTCGCGTCCGGTGCTTGCTCTGTACCGTCGACAATGCCGAGAACCTGCTTCTGCTCCAAGAGTATTTCGATTTCCAAACTGCAGCTCTTGTAGTCCGTACCATCAAATTTCTCAATCGTGATTGCTGTCGATTCGGCCATCTTGTCGTCCCTACACGTGTCGAGTCTGTCTGTACTCCTCCGAGACCGTGTCGATGATGCCGCAATTCCAAATCTAAATCCGAGTCGAGTTCGTCAAATCAGCCAAGTGCCCGGGCTCATAACCTGTTGTACGGTGTCCGGTGTCCTGAATCTCTCTATTGACCTAAACTCACTGACTCTCGCTAAGTCTAATTGACACGTACACAAGAACTAAAGTGCATGCGGCTCCGCCGCGCACAACCCTAAACCAACCCACGTGATGACCGCACTCAAATCCGTCCCCACAGCCTTCGATGAGAAACAGAGAGCAATTGCACTCCCAGAAACTGTCCACACCCCGGGTGTGTGGTGAACCGCATTGTACCAAGTTCCTCGAAGCTAATGACAGTGTCCTAACTCTCGCTGGAAATAACCAGTCATCCGAAGACGTCATTGCAGCATGCCCATACAACTGTCGGTGAAACTATCCAGGTGACGATCCAAATGATGGATGGATGAATAAAGAATGTCCACAAGCTATGGAAAAATGAACTAAAAGATGCCATTCACGACTCTGCTAACCATGTCTATTTGTACACGAGCTTACAATTGGACAGTCTATGCATGAACCAGCAGCAATGTGGGAACATCAGCCTAAATGCTATAATCCTCGACTCTAACAACATCAACCAGATCATAATCAACAAGGGAGCTTTTGGGAAGTACTCAAAGGTGGGAATGCTGCACAGACCCCTGACAAGGGACTTGAGGGCAACAGCAGTAATGAAAGTGGAACAACATCCCAGAGACTGCTGGACATTCACACACAGCAAAATCCGGATATATGTTTTCAACACATATTCAACTGCCAACACCCTTGACATCATGGACTTGGAAGGAGCGTCTACAATACTGGGAATCTCTCCATATTCAGTGCATGCTAGAGTTGAGCTCCCACCGATGTTGAGCTCCCACCGATGTTGAGCTCCCACCGATGGGAGTAGTAGTGAACCTGCCAGCCATCGTGAGTGAAGAAATCTTGGCACCTGTACAAGTCACGGCGGAAAATCCCATCGGTGCAGCCGAACACACAATTTGCAGCAAAATTGACTATTTCAGGACTGCCTTCAAGGCCTAGACATGCCAGATGAGTAGCGCGAATCAGTCCAGATATGGAGGCTACCCGATCACTGTGGCATATGCCATCCAACCTGACCATCCACTGCTGCACACACCAAAGAGCTTCCCATCTCTGAGCACACCCAGAGGATCGGCTTACCACTGACTGGGAACCCATTGACAACAGCATCCACTGTAAGGATGAGGACCTTCTATGTAATGTGGTGAGCGAGAACACATCCATACATTCTGTCCCAATGTCCACAGCAATCAGTAATTGGGTATAGGTCAACTTAATCATCCTGAAAGTCTAACCGTACAACCAAGAGGAGTGAATGCATGGAAAGATATCAGAAGTGTTAGCAACAGGTCTGGGTAACCTGCCAGTTGTCCAGGTTCGGACTGAAAAACCGGGTTGGTTCTGTTCCAAACCTATTGAAACACCCAACTTGCTGCTAGTTGATGGTTCAAACCCGGACCCGCACCCGTCAACCTGTCGGATTTGCCAGGCTTGGTTAGACCCGGCAGGTCCAATCCCCAGATCTGCATTTTGGATTGTTCTATTCATGGTCGCATTCAGATATCCTACTGTTACTCATAATATATTAACGATGGCATGTCACTGTTCTCTTTGGATGTACCAGCCGCCTTTCTGAACAAAAAATGGAGAGACGCGCTCCCAGCCCCATCCTGGAAATAAGGGTCAACAGAGTGTCAATGATTTTTGGTGTTGCATCTGGGGTAATCTGAGTGGCAATTGGTTGCAGATAGTCAGTCATAACTGAGGTATTAGCCTCCTTTAAAGGGAAAAGAGGAAGCGACACGCTCCCTGCCCAACCTTGAAAATGAGCGTCAACTCAGCATCAGCAATTCAAGGTCTCGCAACTTGGGAAATCTAAGTGGCGCATGATCGCTGACCTTCATTATGGAGGAATTGGAAGCCTCTCTAGGCAGATAAGAAAGCGACATTGCGGTGAGAGCCTCCCGGACTGTAACAACTTATTTCATTTACAATGCTGCAATCAATAGTTCATGCGCATATTAGCCTAGAAAAACGGTAAAAACATTGTATATAGAGAGTGACTGACGCATCGCACTTTGATTACCCAAAATGAATGGCCAAATATCATTGACACTCTGTTGATGCCCATTGTGATGATGGGGCAGGGAGCATGTCGCTAGCTCTTGTCCCTATGAAGGCAGCCAATACTGTGATTATGTATTCTCACGACCAAATCGCTTTTGAATTACCTGACTGACAACACCAAAATTCCTTGACACTCTGTTGACACTCATTATCAGAATGAGGCAGGGAGAGTGTGGATGTCGCTTTTGCCTATAAAGCCAGCCAATATCGCATTTATGAATGGCTGCAACCAATCGCCACACAGAGTAGCAATGATGCAAGACCAAACAGTGTTGACGCTCTGTTGACGCTCATTTTGCCATGGGCGTATCCACAATATGTTACCATTAATTTTGGCATAGTATATCATCAATGGTGTTTTGGCAGCCTTTGTACCGTCTTCATGTACTTTCTCCTTCATAACTGCATTGTTCTTTAATGATACATATAGATATATCCTTTAAAATATACTTTCAAGTGTCCGCTGATTGTAGATAATAATTCAATCAAAAATACCATTCCATTCCATCAATGCTCATTTTCACAGTCAGGTTCGCTCAATAGGCTGCTGTCATCTGCAAAATGGATGTCAGCTGCATTACCATGCAGCAGATAGTCTACTAACCAGTGGATGTTCCTTCATAAGTCAGCGAATCTAGAATAAAATCTTTATCGTCCATGCAATCCTTGGCATATGCAGTAAGATTGAAAACATTGAGTGCCGGGAAGAAGACAATATATATACACATATCCGGGTGGCACACCTTCAATTTTGGTTGTGAGCGCTCCCTCATCGGCACCAGGTGGCACAGGTGGCATTCCATCTGGATGTGGCATCGGTTCTGGTGTTGGCTGTCTGAGTTGCTCTGGTGGAGGTGCACGCATGCCTTTGCGCCTCCAGCGGGTCTCAACACTTTGTACTGTGAAATTTTGGCAAGGAAGGCAGCCATCCGTTTGATGGTCCCAAGGCATACCCGGGTGTCTTTCCATCGCAGCTTTCACATTTGTGTGCCCCAGAAACTCAACCCACTGCATCCTCTCTTCTCGGACTTCAGCCCGACGTTTCTTGATCAGGTATTGCGTTTTCTCTATAGCAGAGTGCGAAAACCCTCCTATGGCCATTTTGGCCATATTCAATGCAAGGCGCATACCAGACAGTTCTAGCTGTACCAGAACTCCTTGCCTTGCCATAGTTGCAAACATGTTGAAAACCTAGGAGAAATTGGTTCCTGCATCTACATATCAGATTCCCCTATTACCTCTACCATATATGCTTCCATAGCGTCCTCTAAGGTGGGTACAACCTGTTTTGTCCACTCTCCATGATGCTCAATCACTAGAGTTGGGGGAGATTATCCCAGAGCTGCCAACATCATGAAGTTCGATTTCGTGGACATTGCTGAGAGATTGCTTGGTCGACCATGGAGGTTTCCCATTACAGGCGGCTATCAATTGGTCACGCAGGTCTCTTCATGGGCCAGCTGTATGGTATATCATTAGTTCTCAGCCGTCTACAACAATACGACGATGTGCACATCTGATCACGTGTTGCATTGCATTCTTGCTACTTCTGGTTTTCCGGACATTTCTCAACTGTGGGTCTGGGGTCATATTTTCAGTGGCTGCAATCGCAGCATCACAGTGGACTAAGTGGTGACTGTGTTGTAGTTGGGTCTCAGCGGGTGACATAGTGGATGAACCACCAGTCGTTCTGTGCGATTCCGATTCACTCATACCACGCTGAGGTATCTGTGGAGCCATGATTTCGTGGTGTGGAAGTGGAGAGATCATGATAACGAAGAGATGTGGGAAGTCCTGTGGAAGATGATAAAGAAATGAAGTGGGAAGTCCTGAGGAATATAGACTTAGCTTCAAGTCAAAATGGAATGCGTAACAGCCAACTTGCACATGTTACACAAGATGAATCCTGGTGCGTATCGCTGCAGTTTGCATGGGTTTCCAACCGTCCTGCGATCTGCACCAAGTCAGTCAGATGTTGTGTGTTTGTTTACAGGGATCAATCGAGGTGTACAACCTCCAAAATCTCATGATGGTGAGATACAAGCAGCGCATTGTTTGACGGAAAGGACGTCTGCGGATGTTTGTCTCATGATATCTTGGGGATCTTACTTGAAACTGACACGAAACATCATGGAATGATGTATGGTTAGCATTGCTATTCCCGATGTAGTGATGGTCAGAATGCAGATTATGTGTTGTGCAAATCGATTAAGCATATCAGCATCGACATTAAAGACGCAGCTTGCCTCCAGGTAGTCCAAATCTTGCAATATCCAACATGTCACCCATCAACAAAGTCAACACAAAATGCAATGTTCCATGCTCCAAAAAGAACCATTTGCCACAATCGGCAGGCATATATGGCAAATCGACACAGTGCTCCACACAATGACATCCTCCAGCGAATGAAAGCAAAAGCGGCTTGGAGGCTGAAACAATCCGATCTCTTGCAGCATTGCGCTGCTTACGATTCAAAACCAAGCTTGCACTGGGGTATTGATGAGAAACCCCACTTTGAAGCAACGATGAGAAGGACAAATAGATCGAGGATCATGTAAATAGAGAGACCACTATGGCAAGAAAGCGAGTTGACTATGCAGAGACAGCAATTAGGCAGGAGCAGGAAGATATGAGAAACGCTGAAATGGCGGGATTGACAACAACCAAGCCTGAAACAACATTTGAAGAGATGTTCAACGCCATCGGAGATAGTCCGAGCAATCTTGCAAGTTCCGACGCTGAGGAGGATCGGGAATAGCAGGATCATGATGAAGAATGTCCTGAGCAGGGGAAGCTGAGTGAAGATAACGAAACCGGCTAGGTGATAGGGTCAATCTCCAAAATGGTACAGCATCGCATGGAGCGTTGTTGGCAGAACCAGATGCAGCTTGACGAATTGACACAACCGGCCAGGGGAGACACGGCTGATGACTTCAGTAAGTGAGATAAGCAGTACCGGATGACCAAATTGGAGGTTCCAGCTGGGGTTCAATCTCAAACGGAAGATGATGTGGCCTGATCTGCACTGGCGACATCTGGTGAGCCTATGGAGACTCTTGATTGTGTACCCAGAAAATTGCAAATGCCGCAAGTGACTTGTCCACCAGGGAGTCATCTTATGAGGCTACGTTGGCGGAAACCCCAGATACACAAATCCATTCCATCCCTCCTGCCCGATGGAGTGTCCAATTCGGCTATGAATAACAAATCAATTCCTGTTCAACCCGTATGCTGTTAGCCCTGCATATACCATCCCAAGTTACTTACCACACAAAGATCGGATTCGGAGGAAGAAATGGTGATGACTCATATGTCGCCGGAGCAGTGAATAGGCAAATTGATATCTTTGACAATGTATCTCTTCGAAAAGAAACAAGTGTACCTATTTTGCTATGTGTCAGCGTTTACTTGGTTTCAGTGACCACATTGAGTGACATGATAATTTGTCTGTGCAGGTGCAAGGGTCGGATGGGCCATGGTAATGCTTTAGACTCCAAACTGGATTCACTGGTGACTAATCTACCTGATATCGTCCTGCCGGTTACCATTAAGTCAGAACACTAATACTCAATTAGAGACGAATCCCACTAACACATCATAAGTCAGTGATGTCATACAAATCGTAGATAGAGAGGTCAACGCACAACACCAACCGGAATGAATGACGATTATCATGCGGCATATACTCATGCATCCACCTGCATTGCTCTCCGCACGGACCTGGTGCACATGGTGGAGAGTTCGAGAATTTCTTATAGTAGGTCTTGCAAATTGTGGAGAATGAGCTGGATAAGGAAAGGTGATGAAGTTGGGCCAAATATATCAAAAACCAGTGTACAGATCTAGATGGAGTTAATTGCCGGCCATTGCAGTGTAATGTGATAGGCCGACATTGTTTTTCAGTCAGATACCGTGTCTAGTGGTTGATCAGAAATTGAGAGGCTTGGAAGCATTTGGATGCAAATGTTTATACATAGAAACGATTTATTGGCTGCTGATAACGACTGTATGCATTTTTACATACAATTGTTGAGCATCCAATGAGAGTTAGGATGTCATTGACATGAGTGTCAACGGAGCATCAACGATTTCTGGTCCTATATTTGCAGCAAAACAACGGTTCCATACTCAGATGCTTCCAAAGTGAGTGTATTGGCCGTTTTTATATGTAAAAACGAAAGTGACACGCTTGTCGCCCCATCCTGGAAATGAGCTTCAAGGATGCATCAAGGATTTTTGGTCTTGGGAGTCTGATAATCAAAAAAAGACTTGGTCGCTGTAACACATAATCAAAGAATTGGCCACCTTTAAAGGCAACAATGCTAGCGACGACATTGCGACTATCTCCTGAAAATGGGCGTCAACAGAGCATCAATGCTTTCCATTCTTGTATCTTGGATGATCAAACTGCTGTGCAATGACATTAAGCTGTAATCGAAGTATTGGCCTTCAGTATGGGTCAAAATGGTATTAATGATATCCCTACCACCTCCTAAAAATGAGTGTCAACAGAGCGTCAACAATTTGTGGTCTTGCATCTTCGATAATCAAAGGGCAATGCAACATCATCAACCCATTAACCATAGTATCGGTCGCCTTCCTGGGCAAAAATGCTAAAGACGATATCACTACCACCTCCTTGAAATCAGTATCAACGGAGCGTCAACAATCTTTTGACTTCCATCATGGACACCCAAAGCACTGTGCATCGGCATTATCCGATAATCAATGTACCAGACGCCTCTATGTGCAAAAATGCTTGGGACAATATCACAGCCACCTCCTAGAAATGAGCATCAACGGGGCGTCGATGATTTTTCGTCTTACATTTTGGATAATCTGAGGGCTATGGAATGGCGTGAACCCATAATCACCTTATTGGCTGTCTTTATGTGCAGAAACGCTACTGACGAAATCACGTCCGCCTGCTACAGTTGAGCGCCCATGGAGCATTGACCATATTTGTGGGGGCTCAATACATTTAACAGCAATCAACTGCATTGCATAATTCCTGAATTGAGTGTTACGCGGTCAGTCTTTCAAATATGTATTTGTATACAACTTCACAAATATGCATGCAATTTCTCACAGATTTGACTTTTTTCGCTGGTAGCTCAAGAGTTATTATTTAAGAACCTGCATTCTACATTGCTATAATGTAACTTTGCAAATCACTCGAGTCGGGTTACCCAACTATCAACTTCTTACCGCGATGTCTGATTTATAATCTCGAAATATGTCATTGGAAGAGGTTATGATCTCTACCAAAAGTGATCTTTTCTTTATTCGTGATTTGAGCGATCTTACTATCCAAATCATCTTCAATGCTTGGTGGGCTTCAATGAATGTAGGTTCACAACGTTCTGTTGCTTGGAATAAATCTAGACATGCTTCTTCTTGGCGATTTTATTTCCACTGCGGAATTGAGGAGACCGGCATCCCTGGCATCATATGCATGGTGTGTCATCAAGTTATTCATCATCCATCAGAACATGGCACCACCTCAATGGCGAAACACTTGCTGGCAAAAGCTCACATCACAATGTTAAAATAATTAACAGAGTCAGAAGTTACTGAATTGACTAGTTCAACAGTCAATGAAACAGCTTTGGACATTCTGAGGAGACAAGGAAGTCAAGGAATTAGAATAGTAAGTTCGCAAAGGAAATTCATATTGGACTTTCAGTTTTGATCCATAATATTGAAATTGACAGACAATACCCTCCAAACTGGCAGCAAAGAACTATGAAACTTCCGAATTTGGCCATGACATGTGTAAGTGGTACCTCATGTAAAGATTTGTTTCGGCTGACATACCATGGAACCCTATATCAGATCTGGAGCTACAACAGGCTTATGAAGCATTACGAACTAACCTAGTGTTGCCGTCCGCAACGACCACAACCAACATTGGCCGGTGGGAATTCTCATTGAGCATGGATACAATTGTGAAGCAATTGCCATGACAGAATAGAGTTACTTAAACATTGGATGGGTAGACATCAACAACCAAACGAGCCATAAAGTCGGTCATTGCATACAAAATGGATCATTGTTAGGCATTGCATGATGTACAACTCGCTTTCGATGAGGTTGATCGCCTATTCTTGTTATTCTCAGAGAGCTAATTATGGATGATAGGTCAAGGGCCAACATACTGGAGCAAGGCTAGCCGCAAACATGAAGGACGTTCATGATCCTATTCAGCGTACCATCAGCAGTTTGCTGGGAATTACCACTGACAATACTTCCTCCAATTACTCGATGACTCTTGAGCTGTAATCAACCATTATGGCCTCCGGAATCATGGAGCCTGTATTGAGGAACCACATACCATGCATGGTGCAAGTCATACAGCTGGCTGTAAGTGCATTGTTGAGCAGCGTTGGTGTAAAAGGCCGCACCAAGTCTTGGGAAGCCCATGAGCGCGATCAGCAATTTGGAGAGAATGAAACCATAGACATTGGGAAGAGTAAAAGACTTCAAAAAGAGGGCAATGCAAGAATCAACAAGGTGTCCGCCATGAGACCAGGTTTAGCAAACTGTGATTGAGAAAGAAAGTATTTCATGATATTTCAAAAGTCCGGAAACTGACCTTCAGATGGCAGAGAATGCTTGCTGTAATGATTATGCTAACACCTGGTCGTCGAAACGAGTCCATTGAATGTTAAGAAGCCAAAGTCCGCAATGCGGTACGATCTATTATGGATGTGAAGACAGGTTGGGATTACACACTGGAGTTGCATGAGCAAGCCTACCGATTACGAGAATTCACCCGCAGGTGGCTCCAGAAATCATAGTGCAATCCATACCGGCCACTCTTCACAATACAGGTTGAATGGACCATTGGGAACTATGCCATGGATGTTTGGAGACCATTCCGATACAGGACTCTGTGGATGTCGAAGACGTATACTGTCACATTGCATGGTGTTATCACAGTATACAATGATGTGTTCCATCATAGAGATGTTGATATGTGACCATTACTGAAGAAGAAGACTCCATCTACGGAGGACTTGTACTTGGCCATGAAGTCAGCGTGAGTGAAGCTGTCCAAATATTATGCTGCAGCTATTCCAACAATGGGTATGCTTCTCATTTCAGCACATATCCTCGATCCTTTGCGCATAGAGCGATTGTTTATGAAGTGGGACACGGGTATGGATATCAATGCTGAGGATGAGACTTCGCATATTATCCAATACCAAGATGCATAGCTGAAGTATGTGGAGATTGAATACTGAAACAAGCATAGAAGTGTGCCGGTCATGAAACCCGAATGCGTACCAAGCAAATATCTCTTCCCCTCTGCAACGGCTTCGGGATCCATTGAATCTGCCTTAGATCCACATGATGTGTCCAGCAATAATGAAGAAAACTTAATGCCTAACTATGTGGCTGAAACATCACCCGAACGAATGGATCACGCAGCACGCTTATTGACCGCTACCAGACTCCATTTGAATTCACCGCCTGGATCACCAACCAACTGGGGGCAAGTTGGGCTAAATCTCAATGATTACCACTACGACCGAATAGAGATTGGCAGTACATTTTGGATGCCGGACATCGCCCACTGGTGGGGATGACAAGAGGACACTCACTCAATGTACACCGAACTCTCTAATGTCGCGTGAGACATATTCTCTATCACACTACATGGTGTTAGAGTGGAGGACAGTTTTTGCCTTGGGCAACATGTTATCCAGTGGAGGCAGTCCAAAACCACAGGCAGGACGCTGTGCAAAATCGTTGTTGTAAAGCGGTTTGCAAGTGCCGATAATGGGACTTTGGTAGGCAATGTGCTAACATTGCATACGATGAACCCAGAAAATGACACGGAAATATAGACCATGGCAGACGACAGGAAATCGCACAGAATGGCCAAGGTCCACGACGTTTTGGAGAGGTGGCAGGGCAGGCACAACCAACGCGCTACACGAAAGGAATCTTGCGCTCAGAACTGGTGAATGACAGCCCTGCGATACATTTCGGATATGGATGAGATCGTCAACGCATCTTGGTCACTCTCTCAATGTGACGGTGCAGCTGCATTCAAATTGTCAGAAAGATCACATTTGCCACCATGTTTTTTCTGCAAAGTACCTCACTGGAGGACGAACTCAAATATTGAATGGCTGCCATATAGGAAGAATGGACCTTCATCCGGTCGAAAGTGATGCGGATGGCGCACCTGGAAGTATTTTGGTCACAGGAAATTGGCTTGTCTGGTATGGCAACTTGTGTAATCCAAACGACAGCGATGACGATTGCGATGCCGATGTTGAATCTGATTCAGAGTGAGGAGATTGCATCGAGGACCCGGAAAGCTCAGAGCGGCACGATGTGTGTGCTGCACAAAATTTTTCCAGATTGATCTGGCTAACACGGAAGTCAAATTGACAGGCTGGAAAGGTGTTGGTGATAGTCAATACAATGGAAGCGACGAGCAATATGGAAATCGAGAAAACATAGTACGAAACGCATCACGAAGTGTCACCTGCTTCTTTATGTAGCATGACCGTGAGTTTCATTGAGAGATATATTATGGGCCAATGGTGAGCAGTAGCTTGTGAATATCAGTTGATAAACAGATGTATAGCAGGCGCAATGATTGTTTTAGCAAGATAAATAAATTTTAATAATATGAGGGCAAACAGTGCAAGAATATTTCTGGGCTCGGCTTTGCCACAGGGCCAAGTCTCAATCTGTCAGGACGACAAACTATAAGTTCAAAACATTATGAAAACAATTATTGATTGCAGCAGATTTTCAATGGACAATAAATCAAAATGAGAGTCAATGGAGCATCAACAATTTTTGTTTTGTAAGTAAGGCAATTGGATCGTGATTTGGTCGCTGTTGGGTATAACTGATATATTGGCAGCTTGTATTGGCAAACCAGACAGCAACATGGTCAATGCCCCATTCTGAGATTGAGCGTCAACGGAGTGTCAAAAATCTTTAGTCTTGTGAGTATGGTAATTGAATAGTGAGTTGGTCGCTGTTAGTCATAACCGACGTATTGGCAGATTTAATAGGCAAAAGAGACAGCATCACGGTCACTGCCCCATTCTGAGATTTAACATCAATGGAGTGTCAACCATTTTGGCTTTGCATTTTGGGAATTCTAAGTTCTGATTGGTTGCAGACATTCATTGATGAGATGATGGCAACCATTAGGGGCAAAAACGACAGCGACACACTCCCTGCTGTATCATGATAAGAGCATCAAAGGAGCGTCAACAATGTTTGATCTTCCAAATCTGGTAATCAACCCATCGCCCAGATATTGGAGCACATAACAGAAATTTTGACCACCTCGATAGGCAAAAACACAATCTATCAAAGGAAATACACTGATTCCAAAATAGTCAATATCGCAAACCGCAAAACATTTCAAATTGAATCATTCGCTGTTGAATACACGATTTTGATACGAATCAATTATCAATCCCCAAACACAAAAGCCGTATATGAATCTAAAGGTCGACCTGCTGGGCGACCCACTGACAACCCACCCAATTCAGATGTGTTGGGAGAATCTCATCGAACCGAACACAAGTTGACAGTTCGCGTGTATTGACAATCCATACAGCCAAGTTGACAACGGTTCATTTTGAACCCGGACCCGGAACTGAAGTGACGATCCGGAACTGTTGCTAACAATTGATATCAGGGGAGAATCTGGCGTCAAGGTTGTTCTTAATGCGATCGTCTGCCCCAAAAGTACCTCCACAAGGGTAGCCTGGAGGGGCAGTAATGTGCACCACATAACCACTGCAGTCGCAGCCACAGCAAGTTGCAACATATCAGCAACTTCAGAGGGCAGGTACACAGCGGTTGACCTTTGGCTGAGGGATTACTTGACAGCCATCGGAAATAAATCTGTACCACCCTGCTATGTCAGCTGGTGACGACGCCAGTACAGAAGAAGGTAATGAAGATAGTATTGCTGAAATACATGATGAGAATGAGGGGCAAGAACAGGGGCACAGTATGAGCAGTGGGGAAGCAGAAGAGCATAGTGAATGGGAGGTGGAGTGAGACATGTATATGGACCAGGAAGAGAGAGAAAAAGGTCAGCAGGTATGCACACAAAGATACGATAGGCATTCATGGATAAGAGAAGGAAGAGCATGCATGAGGTGACCAGGGGTTATGACAAGTGGATAGTGTTAGCAATGGGTCCAGGTAACATGGCAGCAGTCCGGGTTTGGACCAGGAAAACGGTTCGGTTCGGTTCCAGGACTGTCCAAAAACCTGACCCGCTGCTTTCTGGCAGTTCAAACCCGGCCCCACACCAGTCATCCCATGGGTTTCACCAGGTTTGGCTAGACCCGTGGTTGGAATCTCTGGTTTTGGATTTCGGGTTGTTCTATTCCTGGTCGCATTCAGATATCTTACTGTTAATAGTAAAATATTAATGATGGTAAGTCGATGTTCTTTTTAAATGAACTGGCTGCCTTTGTGATCAAACAATGTACACAAACGCTCCCTGCCCCATCCTGGAAAAGAGCGTCAACGGAGCGTCAACGATTATAGGTCTTGCATCATGGGTAATCAGAGCAGGCATTGGTTGCAGCTAGTCATAACTGAGGTATGGGCCTCCTTTATATGCAAAAGCATAAGCGACATGCTGCCGGCCACATTGTGAAAATGAGCGTCAAATGAGCGTCAACGATTTAAGGTCTCGCATCTTGGGTAACATAAGTGGCGCATGATTGCCAACCTCTAGTAAGGAGGAATTGGCAGCCTCTCTGGGCAGATAAGCAAGTGACATTCCCGCGACAGCCTCCTGGACAGTAACAACCAGTTTCATGTAAAATGATGCACCGAAGAGTTCCTGACCGTTTTAGCCAAGGAAAACTGTCAGAGCATCGTATATACACAATGACAAATGCATCTCGCTTTGGTTAGCAATGATGAATGGCCAAAAATCGTCGACGCTCCATTGACGCCCAATTTCATCAAGGGGCACAGAGTGTGTCGCTATCTGTTTTCCCTATAAAAGCGGCCAATACTTTGATTATATATAGAAACGACCATATCACTTTTGACTTACCCGACGTACAAGACCAAAAATCATTGACGCTACGTTGACGCTCAATTTCAGATTGCGGCAGGAAGCGTAAGGCTAGCTCTGTTGGCTATAAAGCCAGCCAATACCGCATTTATGAATGGTCTCAGCTGTTCCCCAAGCAGAATACCAGTGATGCAAGACCAAAAATCATTGACGCTCCGTTGACGCTCATTTTGCCATGGGCGTATCCACACTATGCTATCATTTATTTGGCGTAATATATCATTAATGGTGTTCTGGCAGCCTTTGTACCGTCTTCATATACTTTCTCCTTCATCAAAACGTTGTTCTTTAATAATACATATAAATGTATCCTTTAAAATATACTTTAAAGTGTCCGCTAATTGTAGATAATAATACACTCAAAAATCTCGTTTCATTTGATCATTGCTCATCTTCACTGCCAGGTTCGCTCAATGGGCTGCTGTCATCTGCAAAATGGATGTCAGCTGCATTACCACGCAGCCGATAGTGTACTAACCAGTGGATGTTTCTTCATCAGTCAGCAAATCTGGATCAAAATCTTTCTCACACTTGCGATCCTTGGCATATGCATTATGATTGAAAAATTGAGCACCGGGAAGAGGAGTATGTATATACACATATCTGGGTGGCACACCTTCGATTTCGGATAAGTGCACTGCCTCATTGTTACCGGGTGGAACAGGTTGCGATTTGGGTGGATGTGGCGTCGGTTCTGGTGTCGGCTCTCTGAGTCGCTCTGGTGGAGGTGCACCCATGCCTTTGCATCGCCAGCGTGTCTGGGGATTCTGTGCGGTGCCATTTTGGCAAAGATGGCAGCTGTCTGTCTGATTTTCCCAAAGCATAGCCAGGTGTCTTTCCATCGCAGCCTTCACATTTTCATGCCCAGGAAACTCAACTCCCAGCTTCTTCTCTTCTCAGACTTCCGCCCAATGTTTCTTGATTAGGATTTGCATTTCCTCTATTGCGACGCGCAACAACCCCCCTGTGGCCATTTTGGCCATATTCAATGCCAGGCGCATGTCAGACTGTTCTCGCTGTACCCGACCTCCTTGCCTTGCCATAGTTGCTGACATGTTGAAAACCTACAAGGAAATTAGTTGCTACATCTACATATTAGATCCGGCCATTACCTCAACCATGTACACCTCCGTAGCATCCTCTAATGTCGCTAAAGCCTGTTTGGTTCACTGTCGGGGATTCTTATCACTAAATTCGTCCATGAAGATCCCAGAGCTGACAACATCACGTTGTTCAATGTCGCGGACTGTGAGGATAAATGCCTTGGTCGACTACGGAGGTTTTCCATTACGGGTGGATAGAAATCGGTCACGCAGCTCTCCACGTTCACCAGCTGAATGTAATATCATTTGTTGACGGTCGTCTACCTCGATTCGACTATACTCACATCTGATTGCAGGCTCTGTCATGTTCTTGCGTCTTCCGGTTTCACAGACAATTTGGAACTGTGCGTCCAGGGTCATGTTTTTGGTGGCTGCATTTGCAGTGTCGCGGTGAGCTAAGTGGTGTCTGCGTAGTAGTTGGGTCTCAGCAAGTGGTGTATTGGAAGTAGCGCCCGTCGTTCTGCTCGATTCTGTTACATGTTCAACTTGCTGAGGTGTTTGTGGAGCAATGATTTGCGGCTGGGGAAGTGAAGAGATGGTGATATCGAAACGAAGTGGGCAGTCCGGAGGAAGAATATAATGAAAAGCACTGGGAAGTCCTGAGGAATATATAGTTAGCTTTAAGTCAAAATGGCATGCGTAACAGCCAACTTGCTTGTTCTACAGGAGATGAATCCTGTTACGCATAGCTGCCGGTTGAACAGGTTGCCAACTGTCCTGCAATTTGCACCAAGTCGGTCCAATGTTGTGTGTGTGTTTACATAAATCGATCACAGTGATCGACCGTCGAAATCTCATGTATGTGTGATGAAAAAGGTACATTCTTCGTCCGAAACGAAGTCTGCTGATCCTTGTCTCAAGGAATCCCTCGGATCTTACATGATTCAGACCCTGATCATCATATCATGATGTACAGTTAGCATTGCTATTCGTAATGTTGTGACGGTCAAAGCACAGATTTTGCTTCTTTCAAGTCGATTAAGACTACCAACCTTGACATAAATGAAGCAGCTTGCCTCTATGTGGTCCATACCTTGCAACGTCCAACATCTTGTCCATCAACAAACTCGACACAAAATACAATGGTCAATATTCCGAAAATGAACCTTTCGCCAATACAGGCAGGCAAATACGGCAAATTGACCAAGAGTTCCACACTACGAGGTCCTCAAGCGAATCAGCGCAAAAGCGGATTGGAAGCCCAATGGGTCCCAGCCTTTGGAGCGTTGCGTAGCTGGCGATCCAATAAGAAGCTTGTGGCGGGGAAACGATGGGAAACGCACTTTCTACGTAATGAAGAGAAGGAGAAATGGATTGAGGATTAAGTGGAAAGAGATACTGCTGTGCCGAAAAAGCAAGCTGAAGACGCAGAGACAGCAATCAAACAAAAGCAGGATGATATCAGTAATGCTGAAAAGACAGGATTGACAACGACCAAGCCTGGAACCACATTTGATGAGATGTTGAACGCCATCGGAGATAGTTTCAGCGATCTTGCAAGTTCCGACGATGGGGAGGATAGGGAAGACGATGATGAGGATGGAGAGGATGCTGCGGGGGGCAAGCTTAGTGAAGATGATGACACCAGGTGGGTGATCAGCACACACTCTAAAACGGTACAGTATTGCATGGAGCGTTTTCGGCAGAAGCAGAGGAAGCTTTACGAATCGACGCAACCAGGCTGGGGAGACGGGGCCGACTACTTCCGTGAGAGGGATAAGAAGTACGGGATGACTGAATTGAAGGTTGCGGCTGTCGTTTAACCTCACACAGCAGATGATCCAGCGTCATTTGTGCCGACGTCATTTAGTGAGCCTCTGGAGACTCTTGATAACGTCCCTGGAAAATTGCAAATACTGCAAGTGACTCCTTGACCTGGGAGTAGTCATATGGGGCTAGGTTCGCAGAAACCGCAGACACACAAACACGTTCGGTCCAGCCCACCCGCCCCATCGCTTGATTGGTCACGAATTCAGCAATCCAAGCATGTTGAACCCGTAAGCTTCAACCCCTGCATGTCGAATCCCAAGCAAATTACCATATGGAAATCGGATCCCGATGAGGTCACGGTGATGGCTCCTGCATTGCGGGAGCAATCGTCAGGCAAATTGGCATTTGTGACTATGTATCAATTTGAAATGCAATACCTGTACCTATTTTGCTACGTGTCAGCTTTTACTTGATTTCAGTGACCAAATTGTGAGACATGATAATTCGTCTAGACATGTGCAAGGATCAGATAGGCCATGCCGATATTCTAGACATCACCGCTCATTGACTGACAACCAATGAACGTGATATCGTCCTGCCCATCACGATTCAGTGAGACAATTAAAACTAAATTACAGACGAAACTCACCAACAAGATATACGTCAGTGATGTCATACGACTCATCAATGCAGCGGTCAAAGCGAAATACGAAGCTGAATGAATCACAACAGTCATGCTGCATACGATCATGGATCCAACTGCCTGACTCACAGCACAGACCTGGTGCACATGGTCGAGATGTTGAAAATTGCTTATCGTAGGTTATGGCAATTGCGGAGAATGAGCTGGATGAGGAAAGGTGAGGAAGTCAGGCTAAATATATCAAAAACTAGTGGACAGATTCATATGCGGTTAATTGCTGGCCGAAAGCGCTGGAACATGATGGGCCAATGTCATTTATCACTCAGATGATGTGTGTAGTGGTGGATCAGAAATTGAGAGGGTTGGAAGCATTTGGATGCAAATGTTTGTACATAGAAACGATTTATTGGCTGCCAATGATGACTATATGCATTTTCACATACAATTGCTGAGCACCCACTGACTGTCAGTATGTCATTAAGTTGAGCATCAACAGAGCATCAATGATTTTTAGCTCTACATTTTCGGCAAACAAACAGCTGCATAGTCACAGCCTCCCAAAGTGATTGTATTGGCGGGTTCTATAGGCAAAAAAGATAGTGAGAGCTCGTTGACCAATCCTGGAAATGAGCGTCAACGATGCGTCAACAATTTTTGGTCTTGTGAGTCTGATAATGAAACAGAAGACATGGTCGCTGTAACACATAATCAAAGTATTGGCCGCCTTTAGGGCTCAAAATGCTAGCGTCGACATTGCTACTATCTCTTAAAATTGAGCGTCAATGGAGCGTCAACGATTCTTGCTCTTGCATCTTGGATAATCAAACACCTGTGTGACGATATAAAGCTATAATCAAAGTTTTGGCCACCTTCATGGGAAAAAATGGCACTGACGATATCGCTACCACCTCCTAAAAATGAGCGTCAACTGAGCGTCAACGATTTTTGGTCTTGCATCATGGCCACCCAAAGCGCTGTGGATTGAGATCAACCCATGATCAATGTATCGGCCACCTGTATGGGCAAAAATGCTAGTGACGATATCGTTACCACCTCCTAAAAATGAGCTTCAACGGAGCGTCAACAATTTTTGGTGTTGCATCTTGGAAAATCAAAGGGCTACGGAAAGGCATTAACCCAGGATCTACTTATTGCCTACCTTTATGGGCAAATATGCTACTGACGATATTGCGGCCACCTCCTACAATTGAGCGCCCACCAAGCATCAACAATTTTTGTGGGGGCTCAGTAAGCTACACAGCAATGCACTGCATCACAGTGTTACAGAATTGAGTCTTACGCAGTCAGTCTTTTCAATATGTCCTTGTATCCAACCTCAACAATATGCATGCAATGTCTCACAGATCTGATTGTTTTGCTTGTGGCTGTAGAGTCAATATTCAAGAACCCGCAGTCTGCTTTACTGTTCCGTTCCCTTTGGCAGGCGTTTGAGTCGGATTACTCAGATTTCTGATTCCTACGACCATGTCTGATTCAAAATCTTCAAACACCTCATTGCTCGAGTTTATGATCTCTTCCAAAAATGAATGCGGCTTTATTCGTGATTTGAGCGACCTTACTTTACAAATTGTCTTTGATGCTTGGTGGGCTTCAATGAATGTAGGCTCAAAGTGGCCTATTGCTTGGAATACTTCTAGACATTCGCTTTCGTGGCGTGTCTGTTCACACTGCACAATTGAGGAGACCGGCAGCCCTGGCATCATATGTATCGTTTGTCATCAAGTTCTTTGCCATCGATCAGATCATGGGACCAGCTCAATGGGGAAACACCGCGGGCAGAAGCTCAGATTGCAAAGTTGAACGAACTAACAGAGTCAGAAGTTACAGAATTGACTAGTTCAATGGTTAATGAAACAGCTTTGGCCATCCTGACGACGCAAGAACGTTGAGGAAGATCATATTTCACATCCAGGTTGATCCATATTGACTGAAATGACAGACAAAACGTTCTAAACTGGCAGCTAAGGACTTTGAAACCGCCGAAGTTCACCAAGACACGTGGAATCGCTAACCTCATGTTGGGATTTGTTTCGGCTCATATTCAACGGAACGCTATATACAATCTAGAGCTGCAACGGACATATAAGGCATTATGTGATGACCTTGTGCTGCCGTCCGCTACGACTCTTAGCAACATTTGCTAGAGGGACTATGCAGTGACCGTGGATGCAATCAAGCAGCAACTGCCATCATGTAATGAAGTTGGTTTAACTTTGGATGGATGGACATCTCTGAACACACTAGCCATAATGTTGGTCATTGTTCACAATATTGATCAAAACTGGGAGTTGCATGAAGTTCGACTTGTTTTCGATGAGGTTTATTACCTGTTCTGTTCCCGTTTCGAAAGCTAATTATGGATGATAGGTGAAGGGCTACCATGCTGGAGCAAGGCTAGCCGTACATTTAAAAGACGTTCGTGAACATTTTGTGCTTACTGACGGCGGTTTGCTTGGTATTACGACTGATAATGTTTCATCAAATTACTCGATGACACATGACTTGCAATCAACACTCCAGGCCTCTGTAATCCAGTGGCCTGCTTTGATGAACGACATACCATGCATGGCGCCTGTCATACAGCTGGCTTCAGGTGCATTCATGAACAGTCTTGGTGTAAAAGGCCGCACCAAGTTTTGACAAGCCCATGAGCGCGATCAGCAATTTGGAGAGAAGATGAGTGCATGGACATTTGGAATAGTCACACACTTCGAAAAGAGGGCAATGCTAGAATCAATAATGTGTTGGCCAAGAGACCAGGTCTAGGCAAGAGAATTGAGAATGTGCGTATTTCATGATATTTCGGAAGTTCTGAAATTGACCTTCATATAGCAGAGAATGCTTGCTGTGTTGATTACGCTGACACCTGGTCGTCGAAACGAGTTCATTCACTGTCAAATGGCCCTAGTTCGCATCGCGTTACCACCAATTCTGGATGTGAACACATGGTGGAACTCAACACTGTATTTGCTCAAGCGCCCCCACGGATTACGGGAATTCACACGTGAGTGGCTCCAAAATCCAAATTACACTGATTACTGGCCACTTGTCACCACTCAAGATGAGTGCACCATGGTCAAGTGTGCGATGCAAGTATGGGGGCCATTTCGATATTGGACTGTGTGGATGTCAAAGAAGCATACAGTCACATTCCATCACGTTATCACAGTGTACAACGACATGTTCGATCACATTGACGGCGTGATGAGAGCTTTGGCCAACAAGATGACTTAAAGGAAGGAAGACTTGTTCTTCGCTGTGAAGTCAGCTCGACAGAAGCTGTCCAAAAACTACCCTGAAGAGACTCCAATGACGGGCATGCTGCTGATTTCTGCACATATCCTCAATTCTTTTCGGAAGTTGGGATCGTTTAGAAAGTGAGACAAGGGAATGGATATTAATCCAGAAGACGAGACATCTTATACTACCCAATACGAAGAGGCCTTTCTGAAGTATGTTGAGAATGAATACTGTGCCAAACATCGATGTGTGCCAGTCAATAATCATGAAAGCTTACCCAGCTGCAATCTCATCCCCTCCGCAATGGCTTCAGGATCCTGTGAATCCTCCTTTGATCCATATGATTTGTCAAGCGATGATGAAGAATACTTAACGCCTGACAATGTGGCTGAGACGACACCTGGACAACGCGGTCGCGCAGCACGTCTATTGACCGCCACCAGGCTCTATTTGAATTCGCCACCTGAAGCACCAAAAAACTGGGGGCAAATTAATCCAAATCACAATGATTACCACTCCGACCCAATGGAGATTAGCAGTACATTGTGGTTACCGGACAACACCGACTGGTGGCATCAACAGGAGGAAAGGCACTCAAAGTACGCCGATCTTTCCAATGTGGCATATGATGTCTTCTCTATCATGCCACATGGTGTAGCAGTGGAGGCCAGCTTTTCCCTTGGCCCAGATGATATCGGCTGGAGGCAGTTATAAACCACAGGCAAGACACTTCGTGAAACAGTCGTTGTAAGGCAGTTTACTCGACCCAATGATGGGATTTTGGCAGGCGCTTACCAAGAATTGGAAACAAGAAACACTGCAAACAACTCGGAAATGAAGAAAGAAGCGGAAGAAAAGAAAATTGCACAGACTGGCCAAGGTTGACGACTTTTTGGAGATGTGGCAGGGCAGCCAAAACCTGCGTGATACCCACAAGGAATCTCGCGCTCAAAACAAGAAGATGACCGCAGTGGGATACACCTTGGACACGGAAGAGATCCTCATAGCATCGTGGTCCCTCTTTCAACATGATTGTGCTGCTGCATTCAAATTGTGAGAAAGATCTCCTTTGCCACCACCTTTGTCTGCAAAGGACCTCCCTGGAGGACGAACTCAAGTGTTAAATGTGCACCGAATCCGAACAATCAACCGTGATCCAGTCGAAAGTGCTGAGGATAGCGTACACGAAAGTATCTTGGACACTCAAGATTGGCTTCACCAGAACGGGGACTTAGACAATCCAAATGACAGTGAAGACGATTGCGCAGTGGATGTTGCATCTGATATGGAGCAAGACAATACCATCGAGGATCAGGGATACCCAGTGAAGCGGGATGTAAGCGCCACGCCAGATGTTCCACGATTGATTCCGCCTACACAGACGTCAAAGGGACAGGCCGAAATGGTGTTGATGTCAGTCAATGCAATCGAAACGAGGAGGCATAAGGGATTGAAGAAAAAGTAGGACAGAATGCCTCATTGTTTCACCAGCTTCTTTATGTATCTTGACCGAGAGTTGTAGTTATGGGTGAATTGTGGGCAGTAGTTTGTGAATACTGGTTGATAAACGTATGTATAGCAGGCACGATGAACCTTTTGACAAGCGAAATGAATTTTAGTCGTGTGAGAGCGAACAGTGCAAGAATGGTACTGCGCTCGGCTTTGCCACAGGGCCAAGTCTCAATCTGTGACAAAGACTACCAAGAAGTTCAAAACATGATGAAAACTATTATCGATGGCAGCAGATGTTGAATGGACAATACATCAATATGAGCATCAACAAAGCGTCAACGAGTTGTGGTTTGGTAACTACGGTAATTACACAGTGATTTGGTCGCTGTTATGCATAACCGATGTATTGGCTACATTTGTGGGCAAAAGACACAGCAACGCGGTCACCACCCCGTTCTGAGAATGAGCGTGAATGGAGCATCAACAATTTGTGGTTTTGTAAGTACGGTAGTTACACAGTGATCTGGTCCATCTTCTGCATAACCGATGTATTGGCAGCCTGTATAGGCAAAAGAGACAGCAACACGGTCATCGTCCCATTCTGAGAATGAGCGTCAACGGACCGTGAACGATTTGTGGTATTGTAAGTACCATAATTACACAGTAATTCGGTCGCTGTTATGCATAACCAATCTATTGCCAGCTTATATAGGCAAAAGAGACAGCAACACGGTCAGCGCCCCATTCTGAGAATGAGCGTCAACGGAGCGTCAACGATTTGTGGTTTTATAAGTATGGTAGTTACACAGTGATTTGGTCGCTGCTATGCATAACCAATGTATTGGCAGATTGTATAGGCAAAAAAGACAGCAACACAGACACCGCCCCTTTCTGAGATTGAGTGCCAACGGAGCGTCAATGATTTTTAGCTTTGCATCTTGGATAATTCTCGTTCTGATTAGTTGCAGACATTCATGTATCAGATATTGGCTGCCTTTACTGAGTAAAACTTCAGTGACATGCTCGCTGCCACATTCTGAGAATGAGCGTCAATGGAGTGTCAACGATTTTCAGCTTCGCATGTTGGGTAATATATGTTCCGATTGGTTGCAGACATTCATGTATCAAATATTGGCAGCCTTTACTGGCAAAAGCAACAGCGACATGCTCCCTGCGGCATCCTGAAAATGAGCGTCAACGGAGCGTCAACAGTTTTATTTGTTGCATATTTGGTAATCAAGGCATCACGCTGATCTTCGCGTTTATAAAGGAATTATTGACCGCTCTTATAGGCCAAAATACAATTTATCAAAGGTAAAACACTGATTCCAAATTAATTGATATTGCAAGCTGCAAAGCATGCAATAACATATCTTTGGTTGTTGAAAACGCGATTTTGATAAGATACTATTGACATACTCCAAAAACACGAGTCTTAATTGAATCTATGGATGGACCCGCTGGGCGACCCACTGACAACCCGCCCAATTCAGACAGGTTGGGAGTTTACCATCGAACCGTACCAGAGTTGACAGTTCAAGTTTATTGACAATCCAGACGGCCAATTTGGCAACAGTTTGGGTTGTTCCCGGACCCGGACCCGAAGTGACTGTCCGGAACCGTTCGTAACACTCCAAGTGGATACATATTCAGGACGAGGTTCTGGATCTTTCAAACTGTGCTACTCATCAGGACAAGTGAATGATCAGGACAGAATTGATTTCCACAAGCACCCGGCCAAGCTGAACGCCATCAAAAACACCACTACGGAGACCGCAAGGGCTCCAAAACTTCCATTTTACAAAGCACTGGCTTTGGACGATGGAAACGATGAAGTCCTCAGAAGCAGGCAACTTATTTTCGCTTGTCTAGTCCATCTGCACAGCACAACCAGCGAATAGACCATTTGACTACTGCCATTGACGATTGAAGTCCCAATTCCCAAAGGCTAATGAGTTACTGCCAGGACCCTGGCCGCACCAAAGAAAATGGCCATCACTCATAATTCTACCATTTCCAGGCTTACTGATGAGGATGGATACACCAAAATCTGTTTCCTTCGACCTTCTTCAACCACTCTCAGACAGATACATGGCCAGTAGGTTCTCATGCTCATGGATAGGGGATCTGAAGTCTGCATTATGAGTAAAGAAGTTGCCAGGGTGCTGAACATTGCCTGAACATATGCTGAGTGGAAGCTGATCACGACTGGCAGCAATCAGTCTAATGTGACCAATTTCAAAGAATCCATGCCACTCGTTCCCCACAGTATGTCATTCCCATTCCGATCTTTTAACCAAATACTGAAGCAAAAAAGGTTGTCTTGGGCTGCCTCTCGGAAACATATGCGTATATGTGTGAGAGGTACCTACATGATGGTAGTTGTGAGATCACCAACTCCTCCTTTGATGGGTCAGAGCAGGTAATGTTTGTTGCTACCTTTCCATCGCACCACATAGATTGATTTCCCAGCACCATGGACTTATACTCCTATTTAAAGTCAGGGAGACTAAAAATAATAGGGCTCAACACTAGGAAGGAAAAAGGTTGGAGATTTCTAAGAGGAAAGAGTGCAATGAGAAGGGGCCAAATAGTAAAAAGGGAAAAGAAAAGTAGTTGATTGAGGTGAAGCAAGCATTTGAAGAGAAAGCAGAAGGCATAGAGAACAAGAAGGAGTAGGGATCATTTAAAGAAATGGGGATACATTCAGTCATCCAAGGGGGGCTATCAAAGGCTGTGGGATAGCTGACAGGAAGAGGCTTACTTTGGGAGGATGGGTTGGAACAGAGGAAGGACTGGTAGTAGGATAGTTGGGCAGGAGGATAATAGCAGAGGAGTGGTCGAAGAGAGAAGAGGCTCGGGTGAAGGCAGAGATGATAACTGGGAGAGAATCTCCGACTTTGGTATAGGTTTGTAAAAATATGATTCCTCTGGAACTTAGTCAAGTACTACCCTTTCCCTGGTACTCTCACTCAGCAATATTCAACTTCAACAACAACACAAAAGTGGCAATGGTTTCCACCCACTACCAATGCGTTTTCCCAGATAGAACAGCCTGTTCCCTTACTGAATGGAAGTTCACCAGATAACAGACCATCCAGAAGAGGAATAGCCATGACCCAGGCCATACTAATACCAGATGTTTAGGACAACTTCTATCTCCTGAGGTTCTCCGAAGGAGAAAGAGGTGGATCATTGAGACGTGACAGAGTACAAGAACTGCGAAAAGGAAGCGTATTATGGCCAAATCAAGAGGACACTTATATCGGTATACTATCGCATGGAGATTTTGCACCCTCATGAACTTGTGTGACGTTTGGCCCATTTAGTGACTAGGTCAAGCCACTCTGTTGCATCTGGCTAGAGTCAGGCAAAAAAGTCTGGAGTGATCTACTATTCCATGTACCCAAGAATGTCAGTCCCATGGAAAAGAACATGCTGGAAGAGATGGTCTGGCAGGGCCTATTCGACCCCATCTGGGGTCTCTGTACGAATGGTACCTTCTGAGAATTACTGACAATTGATGTACTGCATTATAGTCTGGTGTGTGAGCATGAAGCAGTATATGTCGGAAGATGCATGGAAACCACCAAATGTCACAATGTTTCATGCAGCCATTGCTGGGCTACCGATATCTACGCTGAATGACTTTCACTCTGGGTCCCAACAAGAATTGTTGCACAAGGTTAGCTGAGACATTCTGACATATCAGACTGTACCATGGGTGCATCTGCCGACCAGTCTGGTACAGGGAGTTGCCAATCCAGTATGAACATTCATCAGAGAGTTTTGGAAAATACTGAACACTGACCTGGACTCCATCACAGATACTCTGGTTGTTGATGTCAGAGTGTAAAGTCTAAACAGTTGATCTGGAGAGGCAATTTTAAAAAGGCTGCCTGTAGTTTGAAAGTTTGTTATGGAAGTTCTCTGGAGCCTCAATAACATACTTGACAATGTGGAGTAAGCTGGAGCCATCCTGTCTGGAGTGGAATCTGGCTGGTGCAGGAATGTAGTCAAAATGATTCGGTTTGTCTGTGGAACAGTGTAAATGGGGCCATGAGGGTCAAAGGTAGACAAGGTGTCAACTTGGGCCTGGGGTGAGAACTGTACAATAATTGGTTGATATTTAACCCGATGCTCCAAGTATCGAGCATGGATTGCGAAGTAATCAATTGTCACATGCCTTCTATCCTGGATCATATTGAAGGTCATCAAGAGTTAATGGGTGATTGTAGCAGAGAGTGCTACGTCAATCTTGAAGGAGGCTCTCAGCAATAGTGCTGCATTGAAGATATGAGACGTTGATGATGGGGTTGCACAAATCATGATAGAAGTCAATGTCAACTCAGAATAATTGGGGGCTATCTCACTGCAAGATGATGGCAATTAGGACTGGCCATCATGCCGCTACGAAAGTGAGCTGCATGCAAATGCGGAGGACAGGTCTGACCCCAAGATATGTGAGTGCTGTCGACTGATAAAGGCACTTACGCAGTTTCACAACAATGTATTTGGGGTCAGATTCCTCATGGAGACTAATGCTAACAAATTAGTGTATCCGCTAAACTTACCTGCCAATGAATTCCAAGAAGCACTAGTCACCTGCTGGATCACATCGATAGGACTATTGAATTGTGATGGAAAATATATTTCATGGAGGATGAATGGAGGTCCTGATACACTGTCAGGTTGGCAACGAGATCAAGGAGAGCCTGGTCAACCATTGGAGTACTATATTGAGGATAGAACTGAAGCAAGGTTAACAGGGATAAAGGTCAATCAAGGGTACAATATACAAAGGAGGGAGACAGCATATGAACCTGTTGTTACATTAACACTGGCAGCAGTATACAATGGGAGATGGACATAGATAGGTGAATTTCTAGTGAACCTGAAGCAGCCAGGAGAGAATGACTAAGAAGGAAATGCAGCAATTTTGGCGAGAAGCCGTGAAATACCTCATTTCAGATCGAGTACTCTACTTGAGGTGGAAAACCAGAGAATGGGCAGCAAGGATATTAGTCAGTGAGCAAATGAGTGGGAAAGCAACACAATATGGGCCTGGACTGAGCAGGTACTGTTGGACGGAAGAAAAAATATAAAAGGTAGTTTAGCAGCGCTGGAGGCCAGAAATGTATGTTGATGTCCAAGACTGTGCAGAAATGTGCAAGCAGTGAAAGACGAGAGTATCTCTACAGTATAATGAATGCCTAACAATCCTAAATTTCAGTCAACAATTGCAGTGAGTGTGGATGGTCATTTCATACATGCCTAATGTGGAGGATGGGTACCACCTGCTAGCAATAGCCAGGGAATCACTCAGCAGGTCAGTAGAGGGACAAGAATGAAATCCAGAACAATCGGAGAGTGTGGCAGATTTTTCTTACGAGGGTGTGAAGTTCGATTCGGAAGCTTGGATAGTGTGGTAGCGGACAGCGGAGCAGAATACTATAAATGGACTGACATTCTGCTCACACATTACATCATCTGCAGGATCATGTAACCCCATACCATGCTGCCATTGATGGAGGAATCGAGCCAGGACAAAGACAGATTGCTGGTACACAATGTCCACTCATACCTAGCTCCGATGAACCAACAGAGAGGTGAATTGAGTACCTATCTGTAGTACTTTGGGCCGACAGGATCACTGCCAGATATACCACTGAATATCCACCCTTGCGCCTCGTTTGTTGGTCAAGATGCAGTACTTCCCATTGAACTGGAGAACTTAACATGGAATACCACCAACTGGACCCAAGGAATTGATGATTCAGCATAACTGCTGGTGGCTAGAGCAAGGCAGCTGAATGGACTGCAAGAATACATCAATGCTGCCATATACAATCTAATGGAGTCCATAGATGCCAACAAATAATTCAGGGACCAAGTTACCACACTCCAAACTGCTGACCTCTAGATGGGTAACTTCGGTTTTGTGCACAATATTGTGATGGAGCAGTCATACAGTGCCAAACTCGATACCAGGAGGCAAGGACTCTACTGTGTCACAGAAATTGGCCAAAGTGTGGGGACTTAATGGATGGTAGAACAAGATTGAGCAGAGCTCACCGGTTAGATGAATGGTAGTCCACTCAAGATGGTCTTCACTTGCAGCGAATGCATATGCAGTGCTCGAGAACTCAGTATGCCTATGTTACCACAACAGCAGGAATTGCAGGAATCGGGGGACTTTGTGTTCAATGCAGTAGGTTGCTGGACATATGTCCAAAGATGATTGATAGACCAATTTAAGAAGAAAGTCAGGCAGAAATGATGGTGGGAATGGGCGGAGAATATGGCCGGGTGTCAATACCGAGTGGCTAGAATGGAATCGCACACATCAGGTACCGGCCAACTACCGGTTCCAACATTGGTTGGCAAGACATGGGAGAAGCGGGAGGACTGGAGGAGATCTGTTGCACAGACTGTAATGAAAAGCGTTAAATGAACTACCAGCACACACCCTTGTGGAGTTGTGAGATGGAGAGAGAATATCAAAACCACACAATTGCATGGATTTGGAAAATGGAGGAGCAAGAAATATTCCTATTGGCTGAGTTGCACCCATGCTACACTGAAAATTCCTACCACTGTCTTCTAATCCGCTACTGATCTCAAGATAACAGAGCCTACAACTATTGCAGGAGCGAGCAGAATATTCACCGGTGATAACAGTAACACCAAGTACGATATGTCCAACCACCCAGTACCAGCAGGGATAGAGGAGGTGAAGAAGTGAAGAAGCTGTAACAAGACATGAGAAGAGAATAGTAGGTATAACAAAAACCACATAGAGACTGGAAAAAGAAGGAATTGGTTCAAAATACCCCTCCAGGTGTATTAAGATCTTCCACCTCCTATGTTCCTAACAAGAGACAGCCACCATACTGTACCATTCGTCTCTGCCTACACCTCGATGAATGCACCCAATTTCACAATCTCAATGATACACAATATCCAACAAGAACCACTACCTGTACATCGATCAACAACATTACAATACTACTCAGTCACACCAAGGAATCTGAAGTGTCCATAGCCACTACCACTGCCACTGCAAGCTTCGACTCCACCACCGTGCCAGCAACCACCCCAGCAGCCACCACACCAGCTGCCACCACCCCAGCAGCCACCACCCCAGCAGCCACCAGTACAGCTGTTACTACATTTCCCTCTTTCTTAGATATCTCTACAATTACTAGCGATTCCTCACCATTGTCTCTCTCATTGAATATATAATCATTACTCAGTAGCAACTTCTTCTCCGATAGACCTGTTGGATCACTATAATACACAGTCGAGTTTGGTACTCCGGAACTCTTGCCCGAAAACCAAGTGAATGTTATCCTCAAGATCTATCATGGCTTTGGTGACATTGCCACTGCAGCCAATGCCCAGGCCTCATGACTATCTAAGTTCACAGACAGAAACATAGACCGGAAAAGGTGGAGACACAGATGCTACCATGACATCATTAAAGGTCTCATTTGCACTAGCAGGGTAAGCGAGAAGATCAACCAGCTCAACTTTGCTCCACTGAGGAAGTCACAAGCAATGAAGATGCTGGGATACCTCTAGCAACGCTATCTTGAACTCCAGGTAATCATAACTAATTCCAGCGGAAGTGACAAGTAGCTGTGATTGATTGCAACTGTCAGCTGGACATCCAGAGATCCCAAGTTAGCGAAGTGATGCCTCAGGTCTGAAAAGATCAAGTGCCTCCCGAAGGTCAACCAGAAGTCGAATTACAACAAGTGTCATACTTCTTGAGACTTTCAGGATGTTCAGAGATTGTTAGATAAAGGCTACCCTCAACTCAATGAAGGAATGCACAATGAAGTGATGGGCATGAAATGGTATCAGAGGTTAGTAATGCCACGTATTTGATAGCTGGGCATACATGACTGCCATCACACCGGTCAACTTATTTCCATTTCATTTTCAGTATTACCTACTGACCATGAAATACCCATACCACCTTCATCCACCAATAAGAGCAAGATGCTGCCACTGCGAACTCCACAAACCAAGGGAATGGAAATGGACAGGAGGAAGAATGTACGTATCATTGGAGGGTGTTTAATGGATATGGCTGAGGATGGATCAGTGCATGGATCCATTGATTCTGCCGAAAAAGCGACCTCTACAATCCCTCCCACTCCCACTGAATCAGGGGCCATTACAAACACGCCAACTCCCACCAAGAAAGAGGCTGGTATGCCATCTGAGAAGCCTACACATCCCAAGCAGAAGGGTACCTCAAATTCTATCCTGACTGCCCCTACTAGTAGCAAAAGTAGCAGTTCCAACAACGACAAGAAGGATGAAGAACATATGAGCTGGTTCATTCAATCACTCGGCCACAACCCAGACTACGTGAGAATGTTGCATGATGAAATACAGTTGTTGGCACACCGTGACAGGCAAATGGGGAACAAAAGCATACCCACCATCCAACAAGCAGTAATCATGGACACATAGTGGTTTATAGCATCCCAGGTTGCAATCACAGCGGCCATACAACCAATGTGTAAGGAAATAGAGCGATTTGATACTTGGCTTCGAAATATCTTGTACGATGCAACAGATCATGTCAACAGACACGAAGTTACAGAGCATTCCAGGAGAAAGTTGCTGTTCAAGGAGCAAGAGTCCTTATGTTTCCCTGTTGAGTTTATGGTTGTCCTTTGGGACTACGTCTTTCCATTGGGTTTATGTTGTTCTTATATTCTTTCAGATTTGGGTATCAGGTAATTGGCAATGAAAGAGGCAAGGTGTGCATCGCCCAAATGGTCAGGGAGGAGTTGTGGCAGGAAAATCCTGTTCTCACCACGACTGCCAGTCAGTGTGGCGGTGGGAAGCTGGTGGGGTGTGTACAGAGAAGGAGGAATAATAGAGCCGGACTGCAAGATAGACAGTACATATTTGGAAAGCTGTGTGCTGGATAGACACCATCTTATCGTCCAGTGAAATACTCATCAAACTCTCCCAGCGGTTTTTCTCTCTCACTCCTTCCAAGATTTCCAAGATTGATGCAATTTGTGTTGTTCCTCATGACTGTGTACCCGCTCACACCCACTCATCCTCTGCCGATACACGTCAATGCAGAACCGCTCTTTATTACCAATCCCCTGCAGACATTGCAAGAGGTGTGGCTACCTATTGGCACTAGACTCCTTGCCTTCCAGCTCTGCCATTTCACCATACTGGTATGGCATGGAACATTCTATAGCTGGCAGGTTAGCATGCTGATATGATGTATTCCACTGCCAATCAGGGAAATTATACCCCTGGTTTCACACACCCCCTCCTAACATCCATATTTTTCCCATCTTGTTCCCCCCTCTCTCTCTTTCTTGTCCACAAATCTACCATCATTGCAGAACACGAAGTCAGGTAATCCCTCTCTATATCTCGACACCATGACCATTAGTTAAAACTGATTACACCACACACCGAGTATAAGCATTCACTCAATACAGCTCACACCATGAATTCACCATCTTCAATTCATTCTCATTATTTAGAGTTGACACCTGAATACAGCTCTACCTTCTGGTGTGCTTCGATCCAGATTGACTGCCACCAGCCTGGACTCCATAAGGGCTTAAATGTAATGTCAACTTGTATATTGCCATGGTCATGAGTTAACCAACAGATGAAGAGAATTTTAACACCCATCCCACCTCCCAATTGACCACCTCTAGATTGATCATATCAAAGTACTCATCCAACCTGACTTAGTCGTGGCCTCCAAGTGCATTACAAAACTGGCTCAATCATGGCCTACTTGTGCATCTGTATGTTCACGCAATCATAGCCTCTGAGTGCGCAATTGTATTCACTAGATTTGTGCTGCCAGGTACATCTCCAATGTCATATGATCATGGTCTCCAAGTTCATTGCCAAACTTGCTTGATTTCAGCCTCTGAATGCATCTCAGAGTTTACTCAGTCTGAGCCTCCATATGTATAGTCAAATTTGTTTGATGATGGCATCCAAATGAAGATCTATTGTCACCGGATCGCCATCTTCCGGCACACTTCCCATTGCCTTCCTGTACCACCTGCATCCTGTTCAGATATAATGTCTGCGGATGGATAGCAACATCCATGCATAGCTACATAGATACTTACATACAGAGATGTATCGATGCAAATATAAACTGATTATAGGAGTTTTGAAACATTTTCAAGATGGGTGGTGTTGACAAGTCCAAGTTGTTTATACAGCGATTCAACTGCCAAGCTTTCTGCCTGAGTATCCAGGTGCTCCTCTGATTGTCACATCGGCAAAACTGCAAATCGACGGAATACTGCACTACACCCACACACGGGCACAGGCAGGTTATAGAAAGCTTCCTGTGGACCCCAGTGTGACGTGCAATCAATGACCATCCACAGTTGGTTCTTAGATATCTGCCTGTGCGACTATGGGACTATATACAGCTGGCTGTCAACAATCCTCCACCAGCCTTGACAGCCAATAGTCTGCGCTGGTACTAACACAGTTGTTGAGAGCATCTTGTGTGGCCACTTCTGAGGCCACTTGAGAGCCAGGTAGAGAGCTGGCTTGACAGCCTAATTCAGAGCCTACTTGGAAGTCTTCATAAGAGCCTGCTTGAGAGCCTGCATCACAGCCTGCTTCACTGCCATGCTTTGGAGAGACGAGCTTCGGCAACGGTGGCATCCACAGACCAATTTTTATGCTGATCAAACTCCGAGTGTGTGGAAGCTCAGGCCAATATACGGCTACAGTCGGTTCATGCTTTGACATTCACATTGACACCGCCAACATTCTTGACTAAGTGCTTTTGGTGCCATCACAATCACAGTCACCATCACCACCACCCTCACCAGCACCATCACCAGCTCCATCACATTTATCACCACCAGCCCCAGACTGAATGCTTACATATACACCCAAAATCGATGGGAAACCTGCTGCAAAATCAACTGACAATATTCAGTAGGAGATCAACTTGCCCCGATATCCAATTGACTATGTTTCGTCCAGAATCTCAAGCTGCTATAGTGAACAGCATGACCTTCAGGCATTGTGAGATCATGTTGTGGTGCCCACACTACAGATAAGGTTCAGACAATGATAGTAACCGATGTCATGGTTTTGGTCAATGTCCACTGGTGGCCACTTACCACACACCACACCCCATACACCTGCTGCCACCCACCTGCCAAACACTGCCGGCCTATCGCCACCAGCCTCACGCCTCCCACTGACTGGCATCTGCCACTCACCGAGTTTCTGGATTGAGCATGCAGGAGCATACATGGAAGCATATAATCAAGTGGGATTGAGAGTGTCTTCCCTCTTCAGAGTGTACTTGGGAGTGTCTTGAGAGCCAACTTGGGAGCTACGGTCAAGGAGGCTGGGAGGCATCATCAGGTGCAATTGGAAGTGTCTTTGAGAGCATGCTTGGAAGTACACTTGAAAGTGTGTTGAGAGCTTACTTGAGAGCGTACAGTCAAGCAGGCTGGTATTGTGTCATCGAGTGCAATTGGCAGCATCTTTGAGAGCATGCCTGGGAGTGCACTGGGGAGCATCTTGAGAGCTTACTTGAAAGCGTAAGTCAAGCAGGCACATCAGCAAAATGTATTTTTGTCTCTGGGAGTATTTGAGAGTTGTCAAACCAGAATTCCAGGGTAGTCAAATCCCAGAGTTGCCTGGACCAATGCATTGACCTCCAGGTGCAACAGGGACCGACGCAGTGACCTTGAGGTGCACCCGGGAGCACGGGCAAAATATCTCCAAGAACCTAGGATGCCCGGTGACAACAAGGGGAGCACATGGAAGTGCCCGCAACATGCCTGGCAGGGCCAAAGACAATCATTTGGAACGCCAGCGACCAGCCTGGCAGCACCTCGAATCACTGTAGAGCAGGCTGGGAAAAACAAAATCTTCATTGGAAACACTGCTGGTGTGCGTGGAAATCATAGCTACTACATATCATTCAACAATTTTTAAAACCCAAGTATTCAGATTGTATTCTCATCTATGTATCTATGTGTCTATGTATCTATATAGCTACCAAATTACACATGGTATATTTGGACTGGCTGCAGGTGCTACTTGGGAGCAATGCGAGGTGAACCTGAAGATGATAATCAAGTGAACTCAGAGATGCACTTTCCGGCCAGGATCGAGCAAGTTTGCAGATACACTTGGTGGCCGAGATCATGTGAACTCAGAGATGCACTTGGAGGTCATGATCTTGCAAACTTGGAGGACATGATTGAGCCAGTTCGGAGATGCACTTGGAGGCCATGATTGAGTGAGATTGGAATAGTACTTGAACGTGCTCCTGGTTGATGGGATGCGTGCAGGGTGATGAGACTCAATCAATCAATGAGTTACATTAACTCACAACCCTGGGAATGTGATGAGATGACTTTACCTTTGAGCTCTTATGGAGCGCTGGCTGGTGGCGATCAATCTTGGAAGGAGGCACGCCAGAAGCTGAAGCTACATTCTGTGGTTGACTTGCAATCTTGAGAATGATGGTAAGACAGACAGTCTTGAGTGGATGCTGTAGCACTCAGTGTCTGCTGTGCTTGTTGTAAACTCATTGCATGAAGATATAGAGAGAGATGACTTGACTCTGTGCTCTGTGATGATGGTCGAGGTGTGGACTAGAACAATATGGATTATGAAGTTGAGAATGATATGGAGGATATAACGGGATATGAGAAATCAGGTGTAGGAAATGCCTGATTGGGTTTACAAGTCCTCGTGTGGGGGTTAGTATCCAGAGGATTGGGAGTCTTACCGGCCAGATCGGGAATTGTGAATTGACTCAGATACAAAATTCTCGTATGATCCAGCCTCTCAAGATGATTTGCTATCTTGACTCATCTCTCTCTTTGACGTCCTCAAATCAACCATCACACAAGCACACGAAGTTAGGTCATCCCTCTCTATCTCTCGATGCCATGAACATGAGTCAACACAGAGTGCAGCTTACACCAAGTACAGTGTATGGCACTATGTACTCCATACACCGAGTACTGCGTCATCCCAAGATCAACTGTCTCCTGCTCCCAGCCAGTCTCTCATCTATCAACAGTCTTTATTGTACCCAATTGGCTACATTCCCACAATTCCATGTTAACGAATGAATACAGTCTTGACTCCCATTCCTCCTCCGTCCTGATTTACCGCCTCGCGATCAACTGCCTCGAGATCAACTGCATCGAAGTACTGCCCCAATCTCGATCTATTATGGCCTCCAAGTCTATCTCAAACCTTGCTTGATCACAGCTTCCAAGTCTGTATAATCATGGCATTTAAGTTCATCTCTGAACTCACATCAATGCAGCCTCCAAGTGCATCTCTGATTTTGCTGGATCTTGCACACTAAGTTCCCACAATCATGGTGTCGTGAAACCGTGGAGCTCTCATGGCATCCAAAGGGTATATGTGAGAAAGAGTGATCGTTGCTCGAGGAGTGTAGACAGAGGGTGAGTGAATATGAAGGGGTACCTGGCCGTGAGGAACCACACAAATTGTGTGGATCTACAAATGCACAGCCAGAGTTCATGAGGACCCACAAACATTGTGTCAATCTATGAAAGCTCGGCAAGATTGCAAGGGATGGGATGAAGAGCTGGGCAAGATAGAGTGTATATTTCATTCAATGAGATGTTGTCTATCTACCCAGGGGTGTCCCAAATATATAGTCCCCCTTGCTCAGTCCTTGTCAGTTATTCATGTACCTCCGTATGCCCCCCCCTCATCACTGAGTCCATCTCCATTATCCCTACATTGCCGCATGCCCCCCACTAGCTTCCTCCTACCAAATTGAATCTCTGTGTTGGTGAGATATGGATTTTCCTGCCACTACGGGCTCCAAGTGCATCTCCACATTCTCTCAATCTGCGTGTCCCAGTGCTCCTCCTATTAGGCTCATGTACTGTCAGCCAGCAGTTTGGCGGAATGACTACATATCAAAAGACCTATGTAGATAATACATGCCCTATTATGATCTCCTAGCGAATATTGTGACTGTACCAAAGACGAAAATGATAGATCAAATGCCATGTGGGTATTGTATCCTGAGAATCACTGCTTTGAGCATATGGCACCATATCTCCCACAGAGCTGGGCAGAGGTCTTAGCTCCTCTCGATGTCTTTCGCAGACCTGTGCAGAGATCTCAGCTGCTCTAAAATCTGACTATCCTATAAGTCAAATATTGGAGCATCCTGAATGCACCTCCATAACTGCAGGTGCATTTACATGCTCCTGCAAATGCTCTTGCAGAGTATGAGAACACTTTGTTCAGCTCCAGGGGGACCTGGGAACATCTGGAAGTACTTGGATGGGCGGGTGGGGTCAACCGGGGATTCTGGGGGGTTTGTGTGTGGCTTGCTGATCGATTTACATCCTGCTGATACAGTGAGTGTGCCATTGAGTGCAATTAGGAGTATACGGTGAGGCAGGCTAGAAGGGTGCAATCCAGTGCAATCAGGAATGTACATGGGAGTATGTAATGAAGTGCATCGGGCAGCTTGCTTTCAAGTTTGTGGTATGCAGTGTAATGTATAGGATCCAGCACACAAAATTGCATGTATATCATAGTAATCTAGTCAACATGTAAATCCACCAGATATTCATAGTGCCATGCATCAAATTTGCTATAAATTGCTATCCCAAAAACTGTTTTGCAATGAGTTACACATTGGGTAAGGTCATTTTTCCCTGTCAACTGGTTCTTCTGAATCCTGGTGGATATATCTCCAACTATTCGAGCTGCACTCAGATCATGGCATCCATCCAGTCATCTCCGAGGTTTGTTGGCACCCATCCTATCTTCACCTGAAGGCAACTGCATTGGTATAGTGATTTCTAAAATTTTACCATTTTGGAATTCCATTTAAACAACTTCCACATACCCCCAGACCCTCCCAGTGAAAGAAATACATTTTGCTAATGACTTTGAAGATTGTAAGAGTTCCATCCTCCAGCTCAGTAGCAATAAACTTTACACTGCCCATTAATCACACCAAATCAACCATGAACAGAGAAGCCCTCAGACCTTGAAATCATAATGACATCTTCCTACCCCCGCAGTTCATACTTTCATTTTCACCATCCTCACCAAATAATATCAAAAAATACAGTGCCAGTCATAGCAACATGGAGAATTACTCTTGCTCAATGTGCACCTCTGCCAGACTGCCACCACTACCTGAAATGGTGCAGTACCAGCTGGTCATTATATCTGATGTGTCTTCACCTACTACCAATGCTCCACCAGCTATATTCAACCTTGGCAAGAATGGTAGTTTTTCAGATGCAGTATATATTGAGCCCGCTGAATCGATTACAGCTAATTACTTCTGAAAGTCATGTTAGCAAACACTCAATAAACTCATTCAGAATTTGACAGATCGTCCTGAACTTTTGACATTCAACTCTTTACACCCAATTGTCCCTTACCACAAAGCATGGAACTGATAGCCCATCTGATTCGCTAAGCTGGATGCCATTACTCCAATTCAAAAAATTCATCTCTTTCTTACCAACTCCATTATGGGAAAGCTTGTAGCCAACAGCAATTCCTATGTCCAACAGCAGCTTCTTGGGCCAGAGATGGAGCAGCTTGTTCCTGGTAGCCAGTTACTGCTTACAAGCTTCATCTCAGGCTGGAAATTCAGAATTACCTGCAGCTGATTGGAGAGACTCCCAAGCAGTACTACATAATGGATGTGGCTTACATTCCCCGGTCTTGATTAACACAAACAATCTACCATGCCAAGACTTGCATTCAGGAGATCTGCTGCTTCTTCAATGTTTTGCCTGATAACGCCTCTGCTAACATCCCCAATGGCTTGTGATTTTGCCTGTGAATGATGTGTTTGCTGCAGGAGCAGATAAAGTTCTTTACACCGCCGTACTAAATATCTGGAAGCAATGTTACTGTTGATTACGATCTGATTGTATTCACTGGCAGGTCGATTCACATTGCAAAGATTCCAAATAAGCTATTACATTAAGAATATATGTTTTGTCCATATAGCAGTGAAGGGCTATATCTCGGAGTTTCACCTAGCATTACCTACGGTAGGAGAGAATCCAATTAATCTAGAATTCCATATGGAACAGCTTACAGACACTGTAATGATGGTTTATTATTTGTGAAATTGTTTAAACCAGAGAAATCCAAAGCTCTCTTTCAATCTATATATGGATAACTACTTGTCAACACAACTTCAGCAGGCAGAGTTTTCACAAATGGGGACGAAAGCAAGTGGTAAATGTACAGCAGTACTGACAATTTACCAAAGAGTATCAAATTGGGAATAAGAACCAATTGCACTATCATTTTTGAGGTGGAGCTGTGAATACAAGGATTGCAACCTTGCCATGGATGGACAGTTCTCCTGTTACCATGATGTCTACAATTGACCCTCTAGGTGGTAAGGATTCACCACTGCTGAGAATGGGAAAGCATCCAGGCTACATGAGTACCAAAGCATGTTGAGCAAATTTCACATTTCTTCCTGGAGAATGCCAGAAAGCACTAGATATACTAGTCAGTGTTGATGCCTACACCAAGCATATGGTGGGTGTGGAGGTGGCTGACTAGTATCTAATCGATTCTGAAGCACAGCTAATATGCAGCTGCAATTTATATTCAGTTTATTACTTGGCTCGGGACAATGCCCTTATCAAAAGCCTCATAATCTATCAAAATCTTCCAGGAAACAAAGTGATTACTATTAAGTAAATTGACTTTGGTCACTCTCTTGTGTGTGACCATCTAGAGGCTGGAAGTCCATCAACAATGACTGTTCCATGGGAGTTTTGGCTTCAGGTCAAATCACTGGGCTGCCTCTGGCCACACAATGGTGAAAGTACTGATTGCTACAAGCTTGTATTCTCAAGTACAGGTACATTTGTGATCATACATATGGCATTCAGAATAAGTCCAGGATGCATGCATGTGCACTCAGCTGGCAGCTCCCACTGAGTCACAAACGAATATCATCATAAGGAGATTATGTATTAGCTCAGCTGAAGCCTATATATGGAACACTCCCTCCACTTGCTATGCTCTGTGAAGCAAGAAAGATAACACATAAACAAATAAACAAACATGTGATGCCCATAGTGGCTGCCATAACACCCTGAGGGGCAAGTGACCAGGGAAAAAGTGCTACTGTTGCCTGAGGATGGCCGCCCACATCCATACAAAATCTGTATTCACTGAAAGAAAACAGTAAGACAACCAAAAATGCAACCATAAATTGTCCTCTGATTGATTATAAACCCATTGTTTTCTTGACTATATTGGCCACATTTTCATCTGTGGGTATTTAGATGAAGTTGACAATGCCTTTCAGTAGGCAATATGCTCGGCTTTGAGAGTTGACATAGCGATGAGGCTTTGCATTCAAGACTGCTAAGAGATAGCTCCATTACTCGTCAGAAACATAAGGTTGCCCTCAGATTTGCAGTCCACACCGTCATTGGCCCAATGTGAATTCAAGTACCTTGCGAAACTATTGCTGATGGTGATTCTGATGCAAATGTAAATGCCAATGTGATTGCCATTGAAATGTAGTCGAAAATTGGCTGTAGATTTGTGGTACTGCAGAACTCAATCAGCAGCAGCCAGATGGCCAGTGAATGGGTGCAAATTGTGTCGAGAAAGAGCAGTGACTGCATATGAAATATTCAGTTTAGTTGCATCTGCTGCATTTATTGGTGCTCCCACGACTGCTTAATAGTCTCAGATACCTGCCACTTCCTTCTCCCCCTGATCCTCAACCAAGTCCACCACTACATTGGGATTCATGGGTGTCAAGAAAGCTTGAGCATGATCAATGATGAATCATCTGAGAATGGTGGTTACATATGCTGTCTGAACAAGACTGATGCAGGTATCTTAGTGGTGGATAATGATGCCAAGGAATTGATGTGCTGGATCAGCTGAGGATGGTGTAAACACAAGAGTGAGTAGAAAATCATTGCTATCTTTGTGCCATAACTGCAGAGCAAGTTTAAGACCATCGAGAACTTTCCCGGGTCTGACAATGATGTCTGGGCCGTTGAGGCCATCTAGCCATCCTTCTGATAGAGTCATATAGATGGTATCATCATTGATCCTGGGATTTAGGAAGGTGGTATCAACATCCAACTCATCCATATTCCGCATATATCTCCCAATGAGAAAAATTTGATACCAAAACATAGTTTCCTTCCCAACAGGGGCATAACTCTCACCAAAATCTTTTGGGGCATATCCCTTTATGCCTGAGCATGTTGCAGTTGGAATACTTCCTGGAAGTTGAGAGCAGACAAGGTGTTATTGAGCAGGGTCAATGTACTGTCTTCTTCCATAGCTTTGATGCTGTGATGTGGTTGATGGCATTCCATAGCTTCCATGTAGGTGAATGGATCTCCGGTGGGTGTGGATGCCATTAATGCTTCTGTGGAGGGCCTACCTTGACTTCTTGTGATACAACTTACTATCAGTGGAGCTGGAGATGCTGCTGGTAGTTGGCAGGATTTCTTATTTGCTGCTGCCGAACACAGGGCAGTCCAATCTTCTGACCAGACGCACAGGTTGTAAACGATGTTTTCTGTATCTACTGCTGAATTCTTCGAAGTCTGATCCTCTCAGCATATCTGCCAGTGGTGGGCATTTTCTGCTTTTGAAGCCGAACACTAGACAGTATGATCCCCTTGGCGGAGGTGCAGGCTATGTGCATTTTCTGCATTTGCTACTGAACCCTGTACAGTCTGATTGTCATCGCAGAGGCACCTGCCCTGGGCATTGTCTGCTTCCTTGCTGGGAGCTCCATTCATGTGAGATGTCAATCTCTGACCAAACTTCCTAGGTTGACTGTCTTGTCCTCAAAGAGGCTTGTCTCCAGGATCAATTTCCTCAATACATTCTTTGTCTTCCAGTAGTCCAAACATATTGGTAGCAAATTCATTGCCTTCATGCTGGCAAGCCATGTGTACACTTTTCTCATTGCCAAAGACAACTTCTGATTGGACCTTCATTTTCTGGAATTCAGAATGCCAAATCCGCCACAATGTCTTTGAATTGTGTGTGTAGCCTACCATTATGCAAGACTTTGACCTGGGGCTGAATTTGCCTCGGCATTACACTTTGGGGTTGAGATTGCTAGCGGAACATCTCAATCAATGTAGCTTGTGGAGAGCAGCTTGATATGATATTTAGTAGCCGGCAGCATCATGCCTAGGTTTGCCAAATCCTTGCACCATCTGGTATGGTGCTGCGTAGTGTGCTGGACTGACATTCTAATCAGCCGTTGCTTGTGGGTGGCCGTGATGCAGACAGTGCATATAGAATCATCATTGGTGCCATAGTGTTGATTCTGAGACTGTGAAAGACATGCGAGTGGACCTAGTTATGGAAGTCAAAGGTAAGCAAAGAAAAGACAAAGCAGGTGGACTTGTAGATGTGATTGCAGGTGCCAGTGAAGACTTGACTGTAGACTGGGGGTAACTGGTCCAATATTTAGTTGTATGCCCACCAAATCCAAATAGTTGATTGATAGGAGGGAAAGTGCAGGAGTAACAGTATGGAGAGTTTCAAGTTGTTAGTCCTGAATGACATCAACGTTACCATATTGCCTAGTGGTGATTGATATTGCATACACAGGTCTCAGCCGGAGACGGAGATGTCGTGTACAGCCGGAGGCGGAGATGTCTGTACAGTCGGAGCCGAAGAAGTCTTGTATAGACGGAAATGGTGATGTCTTGTATGGCCGGAGACGGTGATGTCTCGTATGGCCGGAGATGACTGTTGGCTGTGGTACGAGCTGATGGCATTCAGCCGTACTGGTATGTTTATATATATACTGGCCTTGTGGCCCTCTTAGATAGAATACAATCAAGCTTCTCTATCATTACTATGTCAACAGGTTATGAGCCCGGCGCCCGCTACAATCTTTACTCCAAAAATACTGTATTTACATCTTACAATTGAGAGCCTCAAAAACCCTAACCCACTCACAACCCTCCCTGCTCATCAGCCGCAACACCATCACAATCCATCACTCTCCATCGTCACCTTCTTAACCTCCTCCACTCTGAAAAACATATCAAACGAAACATTCAAGACTGATGATGGCAATGTGCCCAATCTGCCCGAGGAAAACTACCCTGTCGGGATGCAAAAGATTCGCCGAGTCCTCATCCCCAAGAAAGCTTACACTATTGTCACTGGCGTCGAACACCTCCCTCTTCGCAACGGCGTCGCCCTGCGCCCTATACAAGGAAGCTGTCATGAC
>Ga0307515_10002125_pt1 | contig 43450 bp, 36 predicted proteins | sample 17_EM_MG_FD_194513 | JGI IMG/M metagenome (GOLD analysis project Ga0307515, IMG submission 194513) | Populus trichocarpa ectomycorrhiza microbial communities from riparian zone in the Pacific Northwest, United States - 17_EM | ecosystem: Host-associated > Plants > Roots > Unclassified | place... | reverse complement strand
CGTCTGTCCATCCTCATTCTGCCTATTTACGTCGGCCTGGTGTTCTAGCAGCAGTTTCACGATTGCCTCATTTCCTTCATATGTTGCTGAGTGCAGCGTCGTCTGTCCATCCTCATTCTGCCTATTTACGTCGGCCTGGTGTTCTAGCAGTAGCTTAACGATTGTCTCATTTCTGTTACCTACTGCCCAGTGCAGCGCCGTCCATCCACCCTTACCATGCCTATTTACGTCGGCCTGGTGTTCTAGCAGCAGCTTCACGATTGCCTCATTTCTGTTACTTGCTGCCCAGTGCAGCGCCGTCCATCCACCCTTACCATGCCTATTTACGTCGGCCCGGTGTTCTAGCAGTAGCTTCACGATTGCCTCATTTCTACCTGCTACCCAGCCCAACGCCGTCCATCCATCCTCATCTCTGTTACTTGCTGCCCAGAGCAGCGCTGTCCAGCCACTCATATTCTGCCTATTTATGTCGGCGTGGCATTCTACAAGGAGCTTGACGACGGTCTCATGCTTCTCCTTAGTTGCCATAAGTAGCGCAGTCTCTCCTTTACAATCTATTGCGTCAATATCGGCCTGGTGTTCTAGTAGTAGCCTCACGACCTCCACGTGTCCTTGTCGAGCTGCTCTGTGCAGAGCGGTTTGTCTAAGCGTCGCTACTGCCTCGTCGACACCAGCTTGTTGTTCTAGTAGCATTTCAACAACATTTTGTAAGCCAAGATCTGAAGCATAGTATAATGGCTTAGCAAGGGGAAATATCCGATCTGGTTTTATCCATAAATGGTCAGGGTGGTAAACTTGTACCCAGGTCAGCAACAGAGTTTCCGAAAGGAAAACCTTGAAGACCAATGGCTCAAGCTGCTTCTGGCATTCCAAAGGAACTTCGCGTCCGTGCAAGTACCAGTATCCACAGGAGTATTCCAGAAGTGGAAAGTCTTTCAGGTCTGCGGGAGAGAAACTTTTCGACTGCGATTCATGGTACTGGATTATATATTGGATACAGCTTTCCATGATGAAGAGATTTCCACTGATTATTGACGTGCTGAATGTAGGAGCCTGATCGTGAATGCGCTCGGAAACTAGATATTCCTTGACTGAAAAGTGCGCCAGCCTGATCTCTTCATGTATGTCGTTACTGTCGTTGTTATCGCTGCTGTCGCTGCTGTCGCTGCTGTCGCTGCTGTCGCTGCTGTCGCTGCTGTCGCTGATGTAGCTGTTGCCACTCCAGTCGCTATCATCGCCACCGTCACTATCGTCATTGCCATCACTGAAAGAGGAGATTATAACTAAGCTGCCCAATATTTCGAGAATGTTGTCTCGTGGATCAATAAACCGCTCTTCAGGATCGAAGGGTGGGCTTATCTGCGGGTCTACAACAGCAGCTTCCGCGAGTTCTTCAATGTGTAACGGACGAATAGAGAATGCAAGCCAGACCAAGGCGCGTCGAGCATATTGCCGGTATTCATCCTCGATATTGTTGAGAATCCGCGCGTATGTCTCATCAAGCGTTCTTGGAAGTCTCTTCAGCTCTTTGAGCAAAGTTGCTTTGGTCTTACATTTCTTCAATGAATCGAGCTGACAGAATACCCAGCGGAACCTAGGAGTTCAGCGTCAGCTTATGCAAAAATAAATGTAGAATGAGTGTTTTACATTCCGTCCGCCTGCGCGGTCAAAGTCTCCTCAATTTGTAGCTTTACTTGGGGAGGCCACCTCTTTAGTTTTCGGTCTGTAGAGAGTTGCTCGCTGATGTGCAGCTCAATATCTGAATCGATTTGAGAACCTTCGAGGGAAATTGGTGGAATTCCAAGCAGAGGAGTCAATCTCTGCTCGATATCCAGCTCTCGGCGACTCGTGATGAGTAGATGTATTTTCGAGGCCAACCAAGTTTCGAACTCTACGATCAAATCGAGAGCCTCCTCTCGAAGGCCATGTACCTCATCGTAAGGACACTCGTCCAAAGCATCGACAATGATAAAAATATCATCCAGATCCTTTACAACCGCGGGTTGCTTTAGCACTTCTTTCAGCTCTGGAACAGCTGCTTTTCTGTTACCATTGTCGCAGCGCTTGTAGAGCCCCTCCACCTCTTCTGGCAAGTGAGGTACCTGCATACACAGTTGGGAGATCAAGGAGGATAAAAAGTTCCTTGGGTTCTGCTTCTCAGGGTCGTTGAAATCGAAATAAAAGTATGCGAGAGCAACGCTAGGTTTATTTTCACAGAAAGCTTTGAAATGCTGAATAACGGTTGAGCTGTTTTAGATTAGTAGGGATTCGGGGTTGGGGCCCATAGAAGGGGACCTGGTGCATGGATATAATGTACCTTAGTATGGTTTTGCCACAACCAGCTGCAAAGTGTTAGACTTGAATACGATAATGACTTGGCTGAATATGAATATAAATCGAGATTTCCTTAGAAGTGGAGAGTGGAACAAGCTAGAGAGACAAAGGACTAGAAAAACAAATAGTACTTACGTTTTCCATATAGCCAAAGTAGGGAGTTGGGTTTTTCCTTCCATTCCTCGAATTCAGGCCGTTTGAACAGCCATTCACCAGTCTTCGGCTGGCACTTCTTGCGTGCTGTTTCGTAATTGGAAGATGGGTCAGTGGTTGATAACCATCCACTGATCTTGGTGCTTTGCCTGTCTGCTTGATAGGCCGTGACTTGAGCTTTTAGGTCTGTCACACCATGGTCTATGGCTAGGACAAGATTACTGAAGTTACAATCAACACCAGAGATTGGAGGAAACATAAATAAATCGCACATGAACATTATATTCACAAGTTCAGTAGGATTGAAAAGCTCAACGTACGCTTGATCGCAACCCAACGCCAGGTTGAATGTTGTTTTACACCTCTCAATAACAGTAACAGCATCATCAACCTCTTTCTTATCAAAAGGCCACTTCAAAGCTCTCATCCCAAACTTTTTCATCTTATCCTTTCCCAGCGCTTTCTCTAGTCGGACAGCCAAGTTATCTAACTCCAACTGGTAATACTGTAACAGACCGTGGTTCTGATTTAGGAACTCCAAAGCCGGCAATTTGTTTGGTTCCGCAGTGGCGATCAGGTCATTTACGCTGCTTGCGATGCCCCGGAGCGCCATCACTTCGTTACGGAGACATTGAATATCATTCTTGGCGTCCTTCACTTCCGAATAATAAGTTTGACACAGTTGGAAGATCTGCCCTGAGATCTGCACAACAGCGATGACACTTGCAGCTGCGGAAAGACCATCCATATTGGTCCTAGGGTGTTCGAATAATATGCAGTAAACAAAGGAGTGTTGATGGTGTTGTCTCTAGCCGCTGCCTAGAGAATGGGGCGGGGGAGTCTAAACCCAGAAAGGAGCCGAAGAGCCTGATAAGTATGATAAGGTACATTTAGCAAGTGACTCGAATAGCGCAAACAGGCGAGAGGCGAATCATTTTCGCCCCAGTGATTTCTGGTGAAATTCGTCCACGCGTTATCGATAAGGATTAGCCAATAGAATCAATAGGATCAAAGGTGCGTGCTTAGAAATATGAGGTCGGTGATATTCTCAATTTGCAGAGGCTCGAAAGCGGGCAGCGGGCAGGGCTCCGGGGGACGTCCTTTGGCCTTCCGAGTCGGTGGAACAGGATATTAAGTCAGTGGAACAAAGCCTACATCACATCATTAGAAGTACGATTTGGGCATGGTTGATGATAATATATTGATTGAATCTACTATGGTATCAGGGGAAAATATTGTTAGTTCGGTGCTAAGCCGGGGTTAGCTACGCTAGCTCTATAACACAGTAAAAACCAAACTAGGTAGCGAGCGGAGTTTATTTAGGAGCGGACTGCAAGAGTTGCGTGGAGGTTTACGTTTTTAACTCCTAGAATTAGCTACGAGGTCGGTTCAATTAGTATTCGTACGGCCCGTGCACCCGATCCTCACCCAAAATCAAACCCCTAAATGTAGTAAACAAAGCTCTCCACCACTAAAATAAACCACCAATATGGGTCGCAAAGGCCCTGAATTGTTAGAAGCCCACCGTGCAATTATTGTTTACGAAGTTACAACTAAAAGGATACCCTTAGGGGTTGTTTCTGCCAATTTAAAGCGCGATTTAGGCCGACATCTCCCTAAGTTAACAGTTTACTCTGTCGCTAAACACACCCTTAAGGCTGCCTCTTAAGACAACTCCCACCTACTAGAGCCTTATAATCTAGCTTTGTATAAGCGTTCCGGAGCTCCTCGCATCCTTTTTAACCATAATATTAACTAACTAATTACGCACGCAACAAAGAATAAGCCTTAAAGGCTTAAGAAATGGACTTGGATTGCTGCCGAACTTAATATTAAAGCCTTACGCGGAATAATTAATTCAGCCTTCTTCTTACGCGGCTATAGACGATATTATGTCTATAAAAAGCCCTTCCTTTTAGAGGCTATAAAGGAAGCTTAGTTAGCGTGGGTAATTAAATATAATAAGTGGCCTTATGGCCCATAATACCCCCCTAATATGGGCTTTAATTAAGTGTTATTTTCTAATAAAACTCTTAGGCGTATAGGAGAGGTAAAAGGAAAGTAACGTATTACCCGTCTTATAGATAAAGGCTAGCTAAAAGATACAACCGATAAGACCTTTGGGGGTCCTAGGTAGGGTATCCTATTCTATAGAATTATAGGATTTAATTAGAAGGGACCCTACTACGTATATTAGAAGGAAACCAAGCAGTAAAGGGAGGATTCGCTTTGTGCATTAAAGGATCCTCACACTAAAGATCTTAAAGCTGCGCGTATAGAGTGGACAGTTAAATTGCGGACCTAGGTAGAGTAAGGGGGGGAGCTTAGTTTTAAAGGACGCCAAAAGGATCCTTAATATAAGGACTTTAGGCCAGGTAGACGTCTTGCAGAGCCGCGACTACCTTAGGAGGCCAAAAGGAGTAAGGGCAAAGGTGTTAACGCCTTCCGATTCTATTAAGAAGTTACTAAACCAATTCTTTACCCCGCCTTTAAGCAATTTTAATAAGAAGGACGTCTAGAGGCCTCCTTTATATAAGACGGAGCCTCTATTTATAATGCAGCCCTACTTAGGCCTCTATGGGAAGCTTAGGGTATTAAGTTCCTATTATGGCCAGGCAACTCGCCAGATTTAAATCCTATTGAGTATATATGGGAGCTTCTTAAGCAAAAGATCTATAAGGATAATAGAATATATACTTCCTTTAAGGCCTTAGAGCATGCTTGGAGCTCTGCATGGGACGAGCTTTTAATTAAGGAAATTAATAAGTGCATTTTGGGCCTTCTAGGTCGTATACAAAAGGTCAAAGATCACCAGGGAAGGAACGACTTTTATAGATAAAAAATAGATAAATATTACCAATATAGCTTCAAGATTAAGCCCTTCAAGTTCTATATAAATGGCTTCATATTTGGTTGTTGACGTTTTGATTTGGTGAGGCTCGGTAGAGCGTCCGAATACTTATTGAACCGACCTCGTAGCCCCCGTGGTCCCACTTAGCGCCGCACTAATAATATTTTCCCCTGATACCATAGGAGATGCGCGTACTTTTGATTCTGTTGTTGCGCACGGACTACCTACCTTGTGCACGCCGTGCTAAGGATACTCGTAATAACTTCAGTCTAAATTCCTTTTCCGTCAGGCGCTATAAATTTAAGCGATACTGCAGTTAAGCATCGGACAACGTGTATAAACCATAAGAACAAAGCTGTATTCTTGGATTAAAGACTAAGTATCAAACATTATACGAAACGATGAGAGTGAAACCTCTTGGAGAGGGGTGAATAGATTTACTTCAACACGTCAACATCTTGCCATGATGCCGCTATTTTGCCAACCACATCAACGCCGCCGCTGTATACCCACCCACCGCAACTCGCAGGGTGGGTTGTATCACTGGTGCGAAAAAAGCACTATAGTTCACCGGAATACCCTCCAAGAGCCTCCCATCCCTTTCTGCTTGATCCCAAACCTCCTTGTCTACTCCGCCATATATGAAGAAAGTCGCTGGCTTATCCACCGCAGTGGCCAAGATACCGAAATCTTTACTCACTGACAGCCGAGGGCAATTAGAGTGGTAGCCATGATCGCCTGGCTTGAAGTGTGCGTTGAAAGTCTCCTCGAGAGCAGCGGTAACATCGTCGTCATTAAAAGTGAATGGGAATTTAGTTGTTTCGCTGAGCTCCGGGGTCGAGGACGCATTGCTGGCATCAGGCTTGCAAATCAATCAATTGAACTCAATTTCAATTCAATTTCCCGCACAGAACATATTCTACGCCGTGCAGAAAAGCACGTAGGAGATTCTAGGTTATGCTTTTATGCACGCAGCAAATTTTGGGTCGTGCTTTTCTGCACAGTGTAGAATATGTTCCGTGCGGGAAATTGAATTGAATTGAATTGAATTGAGTTGAGTTGAGTGATTTGAAAGCCTGGCTGGCATCGGCTTCGGCGTTGATGATGCGTGTGATACTGGCAAGAACGCGGGACTGGGTTTGCGGGTCGGTAGTTCGGACATTGATTTTCAAGTCTGCTTGCTCGGGGATAATGTCTTCCGCGTCACCTGCGCGAATGGAACCCACGGTTACAACAGCGAGATCTGAAGGGTCGACTTCGCGGGATGGGGTAGTCTGCAAGCGCATGATGGTACTGGCGGCAAGCACAATGGGATCTATGCATCGGTGTGGTTGAGAAGCGTGGCCGTCGCGGCCTTTGATTGTTAGACTTGACGCTCGTTAGCTATGGTTCAACATGTTATACGAGACCTACTGAAAGGAGTCTGCTGCACAAGCCGTAAGGCCACGGCGAGTACGAATCGTTCCTAGGGACTGTGAGAATCATGTAGCAAACGTCTGGAAAACTTCTTTCATAGATTAATTGGGATTGAAACATACCTGTTCGATAAGGCATAACATGTGCTCCTATCGCGACATCTGGCACTGGCACTTTCTTATATAGCCCGTCATTCGCCATTGCTCTCGCTCCTGCGCCTTTCTCCTCAGCGGGCTGAAACACCAACAGAAGCGTCCCTTTCCACTCCTCCTTGGCGCGCACTAGAGTTTCAGCAGCTGCGAGCAAACTAGTGATATGCATATCATGCCCACACGCATGCATGACTGGTTTCTCGATACCATCAGTATCAAACATACGAGCTTTGCTTGCGTATGGAAGGCCTGTCTTTTCTTCAACTGGCAGTCTATCGATATCAGCGCGAAGAACTGTTTTGCCTGGCTCGTTCTCAAAGACCGCGGCAAGACCGTAGCTGCCTATTTCGGGGAAGACTTTAAACGCCTGCAATTCAGCAAGATGGGAGCGAATCGTTCTTGCCGTTGCTTTCTCCGGAAATGAAAGTGCTGGTCTGAAACTTTGTAAGCTAATGTACGTAGTACCTTAACATCGAAGAACACACATAGTGACTTATGTGGTTCTAGACCTGGCCTATGAGCTTGCACAATTTTACTGATAGCGGACATATTGACAAGGACGAGAGTTATGACGTAGTTATCTTTCGCTCAATATCACTTGTAAATGAATAGAAATGTCGAATAATAGTACAGGGTAACTAATTGAGGGAATTGGAGACTAAAGAAAAACCTGCGAGGTATTCAATTGTGGCTTCTATTTAACCATTCCATAAGTTCAAAGGAGTTGAAATGAGGGGGATCGGCGATCTGCAGATCAGCCACTCCGCTTAGTAATCTAGATGGCTCAGAGAGTTTCTCTAAGTTAATAACGAAGTTTCAGAACATCAATGGGAGAAGAAAATCCAAGCAAACACGCTCTGTATAGCGCCTATCCTAAACTCCTCCTTGAGCTCCACATAACGCCTTCCAATCCTACTGGGAAAATTGAAGTTAATGATTGCTCAAGGACATCATATATTTAATGACGACTTGCTCTCTTTCTCCAAATGTCTTTCCAAACTTCCTAGCAAATCTGGTTCACCATCGGAGAAGTGAACTTCCTCCTCAGGTGCCTGAGTTGGAGCGGAGCCTGGAGATGTGGTTGTAGGTACTTGATTTAGGGAGTTTTGCCGACTATGAGCTATGGCAGTAGCGAGAGGAAGCTCCGGGGAACTGGAGGGATCTCTGCTGTTGCGAGGTTTCCGTTCGGGTTTCTTTGGGGACTGAGGATCTGCCGGGGTTGGTGGGGGTGGGGATGATTCTTTTGGAGGCTCCGATACAGTCTTTGATGGAGATGGTGCTTCGCCCGGAGTTGGTGAAAGTTCACCTTCTTCGCGATCCTCATCATCCGACCCTTCTTCGCCATCTTCGCCATCTTCGCCCTCATCGCCATCATCCTCATCGCCGTCCTGCGCATCCGCCATTGGAGTATCGCCTTCGGATTGGCCATTAGATCCGCCTTCAGTCTTGATATGAGGGACGCCCAATGTATTTGAAGAGCCATCGGCAGCCATACCACCTTCTGCCAACCCTTCTGTTCCAGGTTCAAAGGCAACCTTCTTTTTCCCTCTTCCTGGGCCCTTCTTCGACTTTCTCTTTGGGGGTGGAGGCCGCCTCCTTGGTGGCGTTTGTTGCACTAAGTCGTTTGCCACGACCACGCCATCTGAATTGACGACACCTACTCCTGCAACAACTGTTCCAGGCGCAGCTGCGGCTGGCGCAGCTTTTGCGATAGTTTCTTCTTTTTGGACCTCACCGTCGACTGTGGCGCCTTCAGGGACTAGAACTTCCCAAACATGAACCTTTCCTTCATTGTCGACCTTTCTCACTTTTGTTTTCCTCATGGGGCCTGTGGAAGTCAGTGGTCCCACAGCCCCGCTATAAACAGAGTACTGTGAAGGAAGGCCTTTCCTCCTCTTCGCAAGATACTCGGGTTCAGGTCCTTCTAAGTGCCTTGGAACTTTTACATATTTCCGAACCGTAAAGCCGCGCTGAGTCTCTTTGTTTTCGTCTTCATCATCCAGGTTCTCTTTCTCCTCATCCACAACCGGCGGAGGTTTGGAAATTCTACCAGCACGGGCAGCGCGAAGAAGTTGCTGGCTGTGTTCGGGAAGCAAATGCGAATCTCTGGGCATTGGAAGTTCAGGCCACGCATCTTTGTTTGTAGCAGGTTTTTCTTGAACGCCTGGTTCAATAGTTACTTCCATCTCACGAAATTGGTGAATGGGGAGCCCTTCCAGAACATTGTGCTCAACTTGACCACGTCCAGAGCGATTGGTGCGGCCTTGTGGGCGAAACTACGCACGACACTGTTAGCGAACGATATTCGATTATTAGACAAGACGCAAATAAGCATGCATGAAGTTTTTGAATCAATTAAAGCACGCGGCAAGGGTTTCCAGTAGAGTTCCAAAGTACCGGCGGGATTTATTCCAGATAAAATCCTAGTGGGTTAATTCACTGTTGACTTCATCCTGAGTCATTCTAGGATTCAGTACTGTACTTGGTTTTTCCCATTCACTGGCAAGCTTTTGTTTTGGTGGTAATCGTCTATGGGGTTTTCAGATTCTCATTGCTGAGGAATGATTAAAAAACATTCAATTTCATATGCACCTCACATACGGTTTGACATAATCTTTTGCATACTTCTCGGTATGAGAAGGTATGGCGGATTGATATTTTCCACAACCAGGGATGTCTACTGTAGTGCCGGGAGGCCACCCGAACTTACTGAAAGATTAAAGGCTGCATCTTCTGGGCCAAGTTCGCTGACAGGCGGTTGTAACAAATATGGGTTGAAAGATGATTGGAATGAATATGATTTGGAGGACGGCTGGAATGGATATGGTTCGAAGCGCTGTTCGAATGAAGAAGCTTCTAAAGGCAGCTCAGATGAAGGAGCCCCGGAAGGCCACTCGTATAACGATGGTAGTATGTGGGCCATTGGAAGCTCGTTGCGTTGGTGGCTCGAACTTGAATCAGGTGTATCATTAGGCCTCCCGAGGCTTTCCGCGGAGTTGATGTAATTTGATAAGGTGTAGTGTGTTGCCTTGTACCAACAACGCAAGCACAGCCAAGGGCTGCGACGGTCGATACGTTGCCATTCGTATTATTTGCTCCACAATTATTGCAGGTACACCCGTCTACAGAGTTAGCTAAAGTAAGTGGTCTTAGTTCCTAGTTTCTTTTTTCGTATTTATAGCAACGATTACAAAGGCGGGAGTCCTTGTCCATCCATATCCATCCGCTTGAAGTTTTGGTGGAATGACAATTTCCGCATCTGACGTCGGCCGGGGTTGTTCCTGCATAGCCATGATTCATAATGCCAATTGTCGTGGACGGCTTATTGGTAGATTTAGGTGGTTACCTGTCTAGATTGTCTGGCTCGCCACAATTAGGACTCTCCAGACCGTCCGGTGCGCAGTCTGTTCGGTGAAGATTCGGGGCGGCCAATCCAGAATAGCCTCCAAGAACCCGCGAGTAGCCCATGATGTTGAGTATATGCCGAGATCGGGCGAACAGATGGGCAATGGGACCTTATGAAATGAAAGGGGATACGCTGGTTGAAGAGAGAAAATGAAAGAATAGAAAACATACCGGAGCCATGATGATCGCGTAGGAATGATGCCAGCCAGCCTGTTGAGCGCTGCTTCCTAAATTATATCGAAATGTGAGTATGTTTGGATGTGGACGGTGCGGCCGTCGCGATGGCGGCTCAACGCTTTGAGGTTGTGAGTTGAAGTTGCGGTGAAAGCTAACCGCTTTTGGAATCTCTTCAGGCGAGTTTGGCTGGCCACCTTTAAGAGCGGCTTCATTGGCTGTATGACCATAGCGCACTAATGCTTTAATCGAGGAGCTGTGCTAAAGGATGGACTAGAGGCTTTGAAGTATGGAACTTAAAGTTATGGTGCTCAATCTTTTGAGTTGTTCAAAATCCACTTCACAAAAGTGTAGTAATACTTTCCAGACGATTATCTTATTTACTAGAGCGAAAATGCTATCATTTTATTTTTACAGCAATTCAAAATCATAAAAGCTCCCTCAAGCAGCATCTCTAGCTATGATACAGTCCAAACACGTGGTATGGTGATGCCCATTACGGAGGGGAAAGCCCGTCCAATCCCAACCCTAGATGTACAGAGAGAAAAGGAAAGCGTACTCGAGGTATTCAGTTCAATGCATAAAGATAAACAAAAGCATCAGTCCCATCTAATTTTAGTTAGCAAGAAGCCCAAAAAGAGAATCTATGTGAGAACTTACCCAGTGTCCTTTTGCCGCATGATCCCACCTTCATCGCCTGCTTGCTTGCCTGTTTTCCCTCCTTCTACTACTAACCGGTCAAGCTGATAGAACTGGCTTATCACCGTTTGTCTCTATGATACCCAGCATGTCAACAATACTCCTGTTATATGAGGCAGAATATCTAAAAGGCCCTTGGAAGGCCTATTCAACATTTTTCGAAACCTGGCTTTTTCTTAGAGATAAGGAGGTAACCAACTAACCTTCATCATCTGTAACTCCTTCAAGCCCTTCTGTACTAGCTCTTGTACTCTCCTCTCCTCTGTCTCATGTTGGTGTTCCCGAAACGAGTCGCGCGTCCTGCGCCTTGCATACTCTCGAAAATTATACGCTGCAAACTGCCGGCTCTGCCGTAACAACGATCGATACTACAGAGGTTGCCCAATCAGAACCGCTTCAAGTGTGAGACAAATCGTGACAAGTTTAATGGGGACATGAGAAGTCGTGGGTGTTCCGCTTGCGGAGGGGTGGCGGAGGTGCTTCAGTCGGGGGTAGAGGGGAAGAGGGACTCACAAGTGATCGTACTTGGTACGCCGCATCGCCTTTGCCAACCTGTGTTAAAGACATGTTTTTTAAGTAGAAAAGTTAGTTCGCTAGGGATGGTTGGCGATGTCTAGTAAGTGCGAATTATGTCATGGATGGTCGGCGAAATTTTGGATCAGAGGCGAGTTGCTAAGTCCAAGCTTCTGGACAGGAGGTGGGAACAAATGACTGCTCACAACAAAGCAGAGCATTGGTTTGCAGAGCTAAATTAGTTTTAATTGATTTAATTGTGGATGTCTCGGATTGCTACATGCTAGTCTCTTTGAGCTTTTGATCTCGAAGCAGATTCAATAATACACCATTAGAAGCCTCCAAACGCCGTTCATGCTGTTGGTATGCCAAAGCTAGTGTCAAAACCCAAGCCATTTACCTAGATATTACATTACGTGAACTTCTGCTTGATCTGCCTGATCTGTTCTTCGATATTGAGACTGTGCATCTGTTGAAGACGAGCAGCATCCTTGCTTTCTGGCTGCCCGTCATAACTTGTTGCAGCTTTCTTCCTCCTTGCCGCTTCCTCCTCAGATATCGGTAAGCCAGTGACGCCGTCAAATACATCACTGCGTTGGCTTGCGAGACGCTTTAGGTTATTGGCGACGTCGGCTGTGGAGAGGTTGGTCGTCGCGTAACGGGAGTCAGCCTTCGCCTTCTGCTCCTTCCATCGAGGGTCGAGAAGTTCGACTGCCAAGTATATTAGCATATGTTCTGCCGATGAGTGAGTGAAATATATAAAACTTACTTCTCATATGCTGCTCCAGTTCATCGTAAGGAATCTGTTGCTTGCAGTTCGGACACAACGCCATCGCCACATTCTGCCTCTTCGCCTGAGCACGAGGAACATAGTCATTTCTGATGCGCATCGGCCCTGTTGTACCCTTTGCGGCTGCTTGCGCCTGTTGAGCTCGCTCGCGCTCTTCTACCCTCTCACGAATTCGCCGTTCTTCTTCGTCTTCCTGAGCTTGCGTTCTGTAGTCCAGAGTGTCCGGGCCTGCTGACTGTGGAGTCCAAGCTGCTGTTGGAGGTGGCATCTGCACCGGTTGTGGAAGTGGGTCATAGTATGATGGATCATCACCGGGCATTGCTTCTTCAATGCGCATGTTATGGGGTTGAAGCGACATCATGGCCTTCTGCTCTAGTGACGCGGACTGTAGATCGTTCAGCGAAGTTGGTGGAGGAAGATCTGCCTGGTCGTCGGCTTCTGTGAACATAACAGTCTCCACCACGACAAAATCATGCCAGTCAATCTGTGCGTATTCCAACTTCTCCTTCTCCGCCTCTTCCTCCTGCTTTTGTTTCTGTTGCTCCTGATATTTGACCCATTCTGCTCGCTGCTTCGCCCGTTCGAGAACATGGAACTTGTCACGGACGTTATGCTCTAGTTGTGCTATCCGCGCTTTTTCTGGCTTGCCGCCATCAATGGTGCTGCCTGTCAACAGCTCGGTATACTGGTCTACGAGGCGGGTGAAGAATTGGTATAGACTGTGTTGCGGTCGCAGGAAGTCGAATTGAAAATTGCCTGTCTCACGTTGTGATAATGCTGTCATCCAAGAACGCCCATTCTTTGCAACGTACAAGGCTGTCAGTTTAACAACTTCAAGATCCTGTGCATTAATGTTTGGCATGCGCGCTGAAAAGTGAAACTCTGGTGGTTCAGCTGGACCTTTTGGCTTCTCCGGTTCTGTCGCCCCCTGCTCTCCTTCCCGTCCTGCTGATACATCTGTTCCCCTGCCTGCTCGAATCTCGTCTAGTCGCCAGGTGTAGTAGGCGTGGTAGGGGTCGTTGGAGTAGAGAAAAGAGAATTTAGGGTTATTGACGTTTTTGTCCCGCACTCGGTCTTCGAAGGAGGGGCCGCTACGCGCAATGTAGCCTGCGGTTGTCTCGATGGTTTTGCGGACGCCGGCCGGTGGGAGGACGACGCCTGCAGGAGGCTTGCGCGTTGCTTCGTCCAGGGAGGTCATGGAGATATCAGGCTTTGCAGAAGGCGCCATTTTGGGACGTAGGTTATGTCCCTTTTTTCATGTATTGACGCGAGGGTGGGTTAGAATGCGCCTCAAAAGGCGAAGATACCTGCCGTCGTGATGCAAGGCAGACGGGGGAAAAACTCGGCTCCGGACACGACGCTAGTAGCGGAATCTTACTCTGGGGTGGAGCGGATAATTATTGGGAATGTGAATCTGACAGGATGAATTCTTGTAGATAGCCTACTGAATGAAATTACGCAGATCCGACACATACCAGAAGGGCGGGTGTTCATAGCTACTCTGCATAAATTGAACGGACCAATTCATGTGATCCTCCTAGCTCGCCGTACCCTAGCTGAGCCCTATTCTTGGCACCCGCTAAATTTGGGGCCACCTAAACACTTTCCTCGTGTCCTAACTTGCGCGGCAGGCTTGCAAGGGTGGTGTGTTCATTAATTGACCCCTAGGCTGAGCGAATGTTTCGACACCTTTCCTCACTATCCAATTTTCGACAACACGCCTTCTTACTCTCTTTAACTGTCCTTGTTCGTTCTTAATACTTTCCCCTGTCCTCGAGACACGGGTTGAAGCTTTTAGCTCTCAGCGAACCGAGAGCTCACGGCCGTTGAAGCTCCGCATTTGAACAGTTGAGACCACAATTTCCAGCTCTATATCCACTCAACCTATTCAGAGTCCGCCATCATGGCGCAGAGAACGACGTATAATCCGTATCTTCAGGAGAAGAATACGCGGCGGTCAGGCAAATCTCCAGCTCGTTCACCAGGCCCGAATGGAAGAAAGCAACAGAAACGCAAGCCCTCAGACTATTCCTCAGAGGGTGTCACTGATCATGACATATTCAACCTTCCTAGTTCCGACTGGCAATTGTTAGGTGTATTGACTGTAATTGCCGCTGCGGTACGTCTTTTCAAGATATACCAGCCGAGCAGTGTAGTCTTCGATGAGGTCCAGTAAGTCTAGCCTCCGTGGTTGTGGATGAATTAGATTGTGTATACTAATAACAACTTGTTCAGCTTCGGCGGTTTTGCCTCTAAGTACATTAAAGGCAGATTCTTTATGGATGTCCATCCCCCTTTGGCAAAATTGCTTATAACACTGGCTGGCTGGTTAGCTGGATTCGATGGAGAGTTTGACTTCAAGGACATTGGGAAGGATTATCTGGAGCCAGGTGTCCCATATGTGGCAATGCGTCTTTTGCCGGCTATTTGCGGCGTCATGACCATCCCAACGATCTTCTTAACGCTCAAGGCTGCGGGTTGTCGGACAACTACAGCTGCTCTTGGCGCTGGATTGGTGATTTTCGGTACAAAAATTCTTGGACCCTGAATATGAAACGAATAGCAAGCTCATAATAATATTAGATAACGCTCTTCTTACTCAATCCCGCCTTATTCTCCTCGATTCTCCTCTCGTCATTTTTACCGCTGTTACAGCATTAGCTTGGACAAGCTTCACCAACCAACATGAGCAAGGCTCTTCGAAAGCGTTCCAACCATCTTGGTGGTTCTGGCTTGCGGCTACCGGTGTGGGGCTTGGGGCCACAGTAAGCGTTAAGTGGGTCGGTTTATTCACGATTGCATGGGTTGGTAGCTTGACGATTTTACAACTCTGGGTTTTGCTTGGAGATGCGAAGCATGTCACTCCGGTAAGGCAGAACCACCGCATGGGTTTGATCGGTTTTCTAACGAGGGTCTCCAGAGACTATGGCTTAAGCACTTCTTTGCCCGCGTATTCTGCTTGATCGTCATTCCTGTCACCTTCTACATGGCTATGTTTGGTGTTCACTTCCTCTGCCTGGTGAACCCTGGTGACGGTGACGGTTTCATGTCTTCGGAGTTCCAGGCTACCTTGAACTCGAAGGGGATGCAAGACGTGCCAGCAGATGTTGCTTTTGGAAGCCGCATCTCGCTTCGTCACCACAACACTCAAGGAGGCTATCTCCATTCTCACAGCCACATGTATCCAACCGGAAGCAAGCAGCAGCAAATTACTCTCTATCCCCACAAGGATGAGAACAACGTCTGGATAGTTGAGAATCAGACTCTTCCTGAGATGCCTGACGGGACCAAAGTCGAGGGACCCAAGGCTTGGGACAATCATGGTCCAGTATTGCTCGAAGACGGCTCCGTCATCCGACTATACCACGTTACCACCGATCGTCGTCTTCACTCTCACGATGTCCGTGCCCCAGTAACAGAGGCAGACTGGCAAAACGAAGTCTCAGCTTACGGATACGAAGGTTTTGAGGGCGATGCTAACGATTTATTCCGTGTCGAAATTATCAAATCCATGTCTGAAGGTGCACAAGCCAAGAAACGAGTCAGGACCATCCAGACCAAATTCAAGCTTGTTCACCTGATGACGGGCTGTGTGCTCTTCTCGCACAAGGTAAAGCTTCCTGATTGGGCCTACGAACAACAAGAAGTCACTTGCGCCCGTGGCGGCACTCTTCCTAACAGTGTCTGGTATATTGAATCAAACGAGCACCCGCTGCTCGGCCCTGATGCCGAGAAAGTAAACTACCGCAACCCAGGCTTCTTTGGTAAGTTCTGGGAGCTTCAAAAGGTCATGTGGCGCACCAATGCCGGGCTTGTAGAATCGCATGCTTGGGACTCCAGGCCCCCGTCTTGGCCAGTTCTCCGAAGAGGTATCAACTTTTGGGGGAAGGACAATCGCCAAATCTACTTGATCGGTAACCCTGTCATTTGGTGGAGCTCCACTGCCGCAATTGGTCTCTACATTGCTATCAAGGGCCTCGCGGTCCTCAGATGGCAACGTGGATTCAAGGACTACTCCATCGTTACATTCAAGCGCTTCGACTATGAAATCGGTACTTCGGTGCTCGGGTGGGCGTTCCACTATTTTCCGTTCTATCTCATGCAGCGCCAGCTATTCTTGCATCACTATCTCCCGGCCTTATATTTTGCCATTATGGCTATGTGCCAGACGTACGACTTCATCAGCAATCGCTTCGCCGGGCTAGGACTTAAGCAACGACCTGCCATCGGCCAGGCTGGTGCCATCGCTTTCCTTGCTTTGAGCATTGTGGCTTTCACACTCTACTCACCTCTCGCATATGGAAATCCCTGGACGCAGGATGCATGCAACAAGGTTAAACTCTTCGATACATGGGACTGGGATTGCAACACCTTCCACACTTCTGTAAGCTTTATTTCCCAGATCTCTTCAATCTCTCCAATTACTAATTCGCTCCTAGTACGACCAATACTCCACTCAATCTACCGTCTCTAAGATTTCTGTCCCTTCCTCCGCTGCTCCTGACCCCGCCTTCGTCCAATATGGCGAGCAGAAACCCATCAGCCCAGTTGGCGACGCAAACGTAACCCCCCAACCGCCACCAGTTGCCAACGGCCCTATCATCTCGCGCGAAGAGAAGGTCGAATACCGCGACGAAGACGGTAACATTCTCGACGATGAGCAAGTCGCCGCGCTTGCCGGAAAAGTCTCTTTCAAGACACGCTACGAGACCCGTACGCGCATCATCGATGCGCAAGGTAACGAAATCTACGAGGGCCCAGTGGAAGGTCAATTGCCTGATGGACGGATCCAAGAAGGCCAAGCGCCACCGCATCCGGATGCTGAAGGCCGAAACCCGGAGACGGGTGAGGCGCCAGAGGGTGAGGCTAGCGAAGCGCCGCCTACGGTTGCTGTAGGCGATGGCGAGGCTAAGGAGGCGAGCGTAGAGGGAAGCGTACAGGGGATGCCGAGACCAGCGAGTGAGGCTAAGGAGGCGACGAAATAGGTCGACTCTAGGTACAGCTAGACACGCTAGACACTGTAGTAGATATAGTGAAGTGTAGGCAGGTGACGAAAAAGGTGCTGATGTTTTCTTATGTACGATAGTAGGGTGGCTGGAGCTAGGAGGCATGGCGCCTGGGTGGGTTGATGAGTAACTTGAATTGAATTAACGGAGTTGTGTCTCGATTCTTGCGCTGTTTGACGACAACATATCTGAAAGTCTTCTCTCACCATCTGCTACTTACATACCCACTCTCCACAATATTAACTTCGTTATAGACGAAAACTAGAATCTCGTCCAAAACCTAGCATATTCTCGGACGGTTCATGTATAAACACGAAAGCTGTAGGAAATTACCCTAGAACCGTTTATAAATGTTACTAGCAACAACGTTCAACAAGGACTTAGAGAATAGATAAGTGCCCGTCTGTTTCCCATTGTAGCATAACCGATAGTCACGCCGAATGCCTAGGGCAGATAGCACAATGAATGCCACAACCATGCCATGCCACCCTAACCACAATGTCTTGAATCAACCCCATTCAGAAAAAGACAAACATAATGTACAACGCCATAGCAGTAAAACCTACAAATGCTGAGTAACCCCAATTCTGCTCGGAGCCCGTTGATGCTCCTATAATCCCATCGTCCCTCCTTTACTGGAATAGTCATATCTCCAGAAGTGTTGAATCCTCAAACGCCCTCTAGTCTCGTTGTGGGCCTAATCATCACCCTCCCCAAGAATAACCCTAATAGTCCCTCCTTCTCCCAATCCTCCCATTCCTCCCATTCCTCCAACACCAAGCCCCAGTCCCATTCTCGCAATCGCCGCAGCCCTTCTTGGGCCGCGTACGCTTCTAACGACATTCTTCTTCACACTAGCAGCCGCGCTGCGGACGCTGCTTGCCGTTGTAGGACGTTTCGTCGCGCGTGCGGGGAGTGCGGCGAACTCGCGAAGGGTGCCATCGATATCATCGTCATCGTTGGAAGCCAAAGGGGAAGAAGAGCTTGGTGACAGATCCAGCGAAAGTGGCTTGAATGGCAGAGTTGTTTGCCGAAGACCCGAAATGGAGGACTTGGACTTCACGGACGTGGCTGTCGGCGTAGATGCCGTCGCAGATTTCGCCGCAGGTTTGCTAGAGGGCGGAGAGCTGGATGCTGGGAGAATCGACTTACGGCTCGCGCTCTTGATAGTGGAAGAGTGTCTCTTCACGGCCGACGTGAAGCTGGAAAGTTTGGTGCTTGGGCGACGGAGGACACCAGGGCGAGCGGTGCTAGCGGTCGTCTGCTTCGCACTGACACGTTTAGATGCCACTGTTTTCAGAGAGGCCGGTGAACCCTTTCGGAGCACTTTAGAGCATTTCGACGCTAGTGTAATAGTAGACGAGGAGCGACGAATGGCACGCTCAGCACGGGAAGCGCCTCGAGCCTCCGTCTCTGCGGCCTCTCCCTCAGCTCGTGCGTCTCTGCTATTCTCAGACTCTGTGACACTCTTCTTGGCCTTCGCAAGCGCGGACCGGGCAATAGCCGCGACTTTGCGTCGCTTGTTCGGTCCAGCCGCTTTGGCACGAGAGCCTTTGCTTCCGAAGACATCTCGGATCTTACGTTTTGCGCCAGCAACAAGAGCAGTAGCTGCGGCTTTAGCTTTAGGTGCATCTTTGGATCTAGGGCCCAACACACCACGGCAAGAAGCCGTTCCGCAACGGCATTCTTGGACATTTTTAGATGAGAAAGGACTAATTCGCTTCATTAGTAAACAAGTCCAGAATGGAAGAGAGTTTCAAAATTGAGTTTGGTGGGGGCTAGCGCTCTAGTATTAGTATGCTTACTCAAAGTTGTAGTCGTAAGTCAGTTCCTCGCCAGTCATAATTCCTCTATCACCAGCAAACAACGCCATACGTGGCTCTCCAGCGACAGTCCACTTGACCATCCGGCAGTTAGGCTCACAAGAATGGTTGACAAACCTGGCGATAGAGCCACGACTTGCGTCGATAATCATCTTATTATGAAATGTCATAAGGTAGTAGCACTACCTCCTCATTAGCAACACCTCCATATAGCAGCGACTCGACTGCAAGACTGATTTGATAAAAATTGCAAAGGGATAAATTGCTGACCTTATTATTCTTGTACTCGTTATTCATCCGCCTGTCACACTCCTCTTGCGTAATAATCTCACCAGCATACTCAACAATGATTTGATGCGGGTTGAAGGTTCGCATAGCTCTTACTCCGTAGCCTCGGCCTTCTGTCTCCATGACCTCTACGCCATAGTCGTATCGGTTGCCTTTGGAGCGTCGTTTCAGCTCCGCAAACGCGCGATTGGTGCAGTGCTCCGGGTTAATGAGGCAATTGGTACTATCACATTCATACAACATAAAACGGTTTTGACAACCCTCTCCACAACCTTCTTCAGGAGTACACAAGCAGTAGGATTCTGCCTGGGGTTTGGACTTTTTCCAAATGGTAGCAGAGTCGCCCACAAAGAGGTCTACGATGAAAGTTAGGTTGTGGTTACACTACACATGGGAATGGAGCTAGCAACATACTCTTAGACGTCTTTTTCCAATCTTCGGGCTTCGCCTTACGAGGTAATGGCGAGAAGACATCGAACGGCAGTTTAAAATCTCTTGCTTCTTTGTAGGGCAACGATAAGAGCTTTTCTCCAGCAAACATAGGCAATGGAAGTATCTTGTTCTCCCCCATTGCCGCGGAATTTCCCTTGTTTTGATTCTTGCTTTCCGTGAACCTAGCATCGAAGTCTCTATGTTGGCCAAGGTATAAGCCCTGGGTCTGCCACCTATTAACCTTCGGCCTGGCCGTATCTTGCGCCTTCTCAGCCTCTGTATGGAGCTCCGGCATGGAAGCTATAGATAATCTAGTACGCTTTGCAGGCGGCTCTACCCGGATCGTACTTTCAGACTCTCTTCTTTGTGAACTTCCGGTGTCCTTCCTAAGCGCCTGCAACCTATCCATTCCACTCTCCAATACACCCCGTCCCCGCTTACCAAGACTTGAGCTTGCAGATGCCATTGCGTTTCTTGTGACTTCCTTCAGTAAATCCACACGTGAGGATTTCCGCCTCTTCAATCTACCCTCGGTCTCATTACCCAGTTGGCCCGTAAGCGTTTCATCAACCCACTCAGAATCTAGCTTCTCCGCGCCCTCATCAAGCAGTCTGTCCTTTGTATCCACGGAGCCATTGACGAACGTATTACCGCTGACAGCCTGCTCCTGCCTCATAACATTCTTCGTATGCTTTTCCAAATACTTTGTCGGCGTATGGATCGCTGTGCCGGCAAGAATCTGTACGTTGTAAGTCGAGACACTAGAACGCGACCTCCGCGAAGTACGCCGAGCACTCTGATCCTGCTCCTGCTCCAGCTTGGCTTGTTGAGTGTCGGTGGAAGCATCCGCCTTGATTGCGTCAGATAGGATGCTCGCCGAGTCATCCTGGCTGGTCGGGGGTGTGGAGTTGGACGAGGACGTGCCAATGGAGCTGCGGGCCGTGGTATCAAGGCGAGTCGCCACAGTAATACAGGAAAGAGTTGACGAAGTTGAGTCGGGCGAAGCTGCTCGATCGTCCATATTGGATGGTGTTTGATGCTTATTGTGGGTTTGAAGGTTTGCGAGAGGGTTAAGAACGCGCAGTGAGGTGTAAATCAAGGGTCTTCTGGGACAAACACGGCGGGGAACTTCAAAAGTTTAGACGCGACAGTCGAGGAATTCAGGTGAAACAAATTAAATAAGGTATTTTATAGGTTCCCAAAGCGACGCACCGCTGATTGAAGGTCGTCCCTCTGGTGTTGGGGGATTACGCGGTCGATATAGTGTAAGAGGGGAGGGATGTTCCAAAAGGACGCTGGAGGTAAATAAACCGCCAACCAGTATTAGGCTATACCTAATCAGAGGGAGGATTGCGTTCCACCACTTTCGCATTCCGCCACGGTTTGTAGTCAAGCATCTAAATCACTCAAGTGGATAGTAATTTGTTTTGTTGAAGTTAGGAATTGATAGAAAGGGAACAGAGTTATTTAGCACGCGGTGCGCTCTGAGCGGCTGTCTCTATATAGAGGAACCCGCCATCGTCGGGTTCCCACTGTAACGCCGATAACTTCGTCTATATACTACATGAAGAAAAAGGTAGCTGCGTCATAGCTAGTAGAATACAAAACAGAAAGAAAATGTCGACGATGACGGCAGTACAATAACTCATGAATTAGATATACACTTCCGCATCAGCTCGCATCAGGCACATTAGTCCTCGGCATCCTATTCATAGGAGACCTCGCGGTCGGTCCTTGAAAGCTAGGCGCCGTGTTGCTGACATCCTGCATCTCAACACCGCCACCCTGCTGCTCGGGCGCGAGTGGTGCTGTGCGCTTACCCTTTCGAGGCCCAAATCGTTGGTCACCCTCCTCATACTCCCTCTTGAAATGCAAATACGTCGGAGGTCGCGGCCTGAGTAAGACAACGATCCAGTTTTTCCAGAAGCTACCTCGAGTAAATGGCCGATGCCGGTCCTTCTTCGGGAATTTATGCGAGTTGAGGTATTCCCGTGTAGTCTCGGCCCTCGCCATCAAGAAAAGGTGATACGCCCAAAGGCTTGCCGGATACGGCGTGACAATAATTCCATAAATGAACATAGCAAAAGGAACGCGCCATTTGGTAATCGCATCTCCAAAACTCGCGTTTTCCTGGTTTCCCCAGACGAGGAGATGGGCCAAGCTCGCAGCGAAAAGAAAAAGGCCGAGCAATGTACCAGAACTGACAAACGTGAAGAAGTAGCGATAGTTGCGGCGCCCAACGCAATTGTTGAGCCAAACACAGTGGTGATCTTGCGTTTCAACACAATTGTCACAAACGCGGCAATGGTGGGCCCGCGGAGGGCGCCAGATGTTGCAGCTCTTGCAGTACTTGGTCGGTACCTCCATTGCTGCATTAGCTGATGTAGCTGATACAACCATGGTCCATTCAGTTGTGGAAGGTCCTAGCGTGAGAGGGTCTTCATTATTATTAGGTGGTGGGAATGGGTGTAAATTGCGTGGAAGAATCTGAAGACTGTTAATATATTGACAATCTAGACGATAGGTGCGCTTACTCCAGGATCGGTGACTGATGCATGAAAAAATGAAGACATGCATATTAAGAACAAGTAAGCAAAGAGAATGGGTATCGCGGGAGAAACGTGAAGCCAAAGCCATGGCGCTCTGCGATCCAAGCTAGTTAGCGTATGCAGAAATTATTTAATCGAGCGTGGCACAACTCACGAAAAAGCAAAGAATAGTGCTGCTGGAACCAGAACAATGAGGCCAGTTAAAATATTTATGGGTCGATCCCTTGTGTTCTGAAATCTCCCTCCCCAGCAGAAAACCGTATTCCCGGAGAAATATTCGTGATTTTTCCCTAGCTCTTTCTTAACTTCCTGCTTAGTAGCCACTTTGCGGGCTAGCCTTGGAGAGGATTCAGCTGATGAAAGTTTCTCGTGTCCTTGAGGTCGCATTTGTACAGATCCACCTCCTCGGCTAGGTAATATAAAGCTTGATCGAAATGAACGTGGTGATTTTGTGGGCGTTGGAAGCTTGCCAGAACCAGTTTTGTGTGCATTTGATAGGTCGAGGTGCGTAGGCCGTATTGGTTTTTGGAGTGGAGTTATGCTCTCGCCTCTGCTCCGCACCGTCTCGGCACCTGTGGGCGTTGTGTTAGCTGTAGTCCGGTCTGGCATGTCTCGATCTGTTATGTCTGTCCCTCTCGATGGCGGCGGTGGTCCATCTAGATCGTGATGTAGTCCCAGAGGAGCGGCTCCTCTGATAGTGGGGTTTGAGCCACTACTCTGCCTATACGGATTACTTCCAGAATCGCTTTGCCCCTCATGATAGGATGAAGTAGTGCCAAGTATAGACGTTGGACGCTGTCCACGCTGTGCCTGCAGTCTTTGGGAACTCATGGGGCGAAAGAAGGCGTGAGAAGTTATAGAAGGAACGTGTGTCCTGCTTGCAGAAGTATTTGGGCGGCTGGCACCACTCACGCTTCCTGTCACGCTCCCCGGCCCAAGTCCTTGTGCACCTCCTCCACGGCGTGAGGGGGGGGCTTGCGACCACCTTCGTTGATTGCTGGACCGAGCTGTCGCGATGGAGGATGGTCGAGAAGGCGGAAGACCCGGCTCTCCAACTGGGCCGGTCTGAGTCTGTACTCGACCGCTGGCTGAGTTTCGATTTGACCGCGGACTACGAGCATTTGTTCCCTCTCCATCTTCAGAGGCTATATCAGTCATGCGCGAAGAAACGACACTCTGGGCACGGTCGTCTTGAGTAAGGAATGGGGGATTGGGAAAGGAACTGCGGGCAGGCGATTGCGAGTTTGGTGTTGTCATTGCGTTGCGAAGGCGTCGGAGGTCTCCACAGGGATAGCAGTCTTTCCAGCCAAATTCATGGCCTCGAGTAGATGGTAGAGACTTCGAGCAGGGTTTGTAAATGAGGCCAAGTGAGGCTCCTGGGAAAAAGCAATGAAGGCGAGGCTAGCGAAGTGAAGGAGTAAGGAGTGGGTATGTTTATTGCAAAAGGTCGAACATTGGGGAGAAGGCTCTTATGCCGGCACTTCTTTACACCCCAGGGATAAGGCTGCCGCAGTATATTGTCGCAAAAGGGAGACGACGATGATGCGCTTTGCTGCAAGGTCCCAGACCAGAAACGTGCCCCCTGGAACCCCGACTTAGCCGGCCCGCTAAATCACGTGCATTTCCTTGGCTTTCGTTCGTCGATACAAACCACCGTAGACAAAGCTCTCCACCACAACGCACATCTCCACTCCGCCCCGCCCTCCTTAGCACCTTTATATACTCAATCGCACTCACTATGTCCTCTATCATTGGCCGCGCAGCCTTTCGGGCATCTCGTCCTCTACGGGCCACCGGTATCAACGCCGGAGAAGGTGCCGACAAAGCAGCCGGAAAAGAAGCTCTAAGGACTGGTGCAAAGAGGGATCCGGAGCTTTACGTATGGATTCCATATCCCTCAGCATGATAGACTTGGCTTTTATGTGGTGAATAGTTGCTAATTCATGCTTTCACCGCAGATTCTCTTCGCAATTATGTCAGGCGCCTTCGGTCTTGCGGGATGGCATTTCTGTATGTCCTTATTTCATGCGATTACACACACAAATACCTCCTTCCATTAATAATTCCCTGGGTCGTCTAATTGGCATGATAACAAATGCCTACTAATTGAGGAATGCTGCTAACCCTAATACCATAGCCCGCTCCCCTACTTCCTCTTCCTCCGAGGCACCCGTCGCCAAGGCACCTAATAGCGAGCCCTGGAAAGAAGGTGGTGGTCTAGGGAAATATCAATACCATCCTGGTGGCGACCCTAATGCTCCCCTGAAAGACGCTCCATCTGCACTCAACACCGTCGTAATCCCGAACGTGAACCTACCAAAGGTATATGCAAGTTCCTTGTACCTCCAGAATCTTCTTATGATGCTTCAGGAAAGGGTATTTGGATGGCATAAGTAGAGTAAAGTCATATTTGGATCAATTTGGATAGATTGCTAACACTTCACGGCTTACAGGAGCTGCACGAAAAATTCAACAAATGGGGCAAGGACGGCTACTGAACCATTTACCAACTTTCCTTAGCAATCAGTAGATAATGTCGAAGATTCCGTTCTCATTCCTTTGACGCGGTGGCAACGCGGAACTTGTAGATATGCTGGATTCCCCTGGCTCTGTAGAACAATTGAATCATTTATTTTAGCGACTGACATATTTTTTTGCAATACTGCAGCAGTTTCCTTCTCTCTTCGCATCTAGAATTTCTACTTGAAATGATATCTCGCAACCTTATGAGATGATCCCCAACCATCAGTTCCCGCTAACATTCCCAAATCAAATCCATGAAAATTCACCCTCCCATATTCTCGCCAGCTGCGAGATCTTTCCATCCAACAACTATAGCATTACCAAGAGAAATACCGTTATCTCAACCGCTATTATCTTTGTAGAAACTCCTTTGTATGAAAAGGTATAGATTTTATGAAATAAAACACTACAGACCATGCATTCGACATCGCCTACTTAAAGAAATGTGAAGTTTACTTAAGCACTAAAATTTAATCGTTAAATAAATGTAAGTTAGGAGATTTTCTCGATTACTATTGACTTACACTGCTGATGTTGCCAAGGGATAGCTAGATCGCTAGAAAAACTGGATACTACTCTTCATTCTCCTGGTTCGACAAGTTCGCTCGCGATATATACACACCAGACATTCAACGGCATTGCAATAGGCTCTATTGGTCCATTTCCATAGACCAAAGGTGTACAAAGACCACCGAGCCTAAGACTTTCGGACTACGGCTAAAGTATCCACGTACTTAAGTAGGAGCGATCTAGCGGGGTAGCAAGGTGTAAGAGGATTCATTGTCACAGAATAATGTCTTAGCACTAATCGTCAACTTTATAGATCTCTGAAAGCCTTGCCTTTCCCGTATGCTCTATGCTCCAGCTATTCCAAATATAGCCGAGCATGAACGATCACGATGGGCCATTCTCCAAAACCCTCACATTCCCAATACCCAGTCAATTATTCCTAAGCTCCAGTTTATTTGACGGGTAAACCCCCAAAATGCCTTGTACGATCAAAGACCTATCGACTGAGCTAAACCTGCAGATAGCAGCCCATCTCCGTCGCCATGACCTTACTAGGCTTATGCAAGCAACAAAATACTCCCACAGCCTCGTCGAACCACCATTCTGAATATCTATTAAACCCCACAAGCCGGGCTTTCATAAAGATTGTAATGGATATGTTGGGATGCAAGACGAGAAATGGTTCTATATGGACGCTGAGAACTCGCTCTCCAGCTTGATATATGACCAAGTAGAACGCGAAAGAACCGAAAGGACCGCCAAGTTTCTACAAATATGCTAAGAATTTCGTAGAAACTTTCCACGGCGGTGGCAGAAGCTTTCCAAGCTCACACATTACCTCTGTCTCACCTTTGAACCATTTACTAGAGATACTCCTGACATCATTCATGATAAGGAATGGGGACACCATAACAAATCTCCTCGAGACATTTGGAACGCCTTTCGCTTCCTTCAGCAATCTACAATTCATTGATTTGATTGGAGAGTAGAACAACCATGGCGATCCGCTGGATTCCGTCCAGCCATCGGCCTTTGATCTAATCAACAGGCTCCGCAAGGCCAGACTCAGGGGATATATTTCTCGCGAGTTTGTGTTGCATATATGTCAAAACTCTGCGTCAAGCATTACACATCTCGATCTTGGGCTACTTGAACTACCTATCGGGGACACGCTTCTGAAAGAACGCAAACGCAATGTCGCAGATCATACTGATCTTGAGTACGAAGCAGAAATGCTCTCTGATTTTGTCGCTCTAAGCGGTTTATCCTTCAGATCTACCAAGTAGCTTCAAATCCCCCACTCACCTTGTTCTGTGCAAACCCACCGAACCTGCTGATTTGGGCGAAAGACTCTACAAGGGAGCCATGCTTAGCTTCTTGCACGAGCTGGCACCGAGCCTTATATTTTTTGAGGTTTTAAAATCGTATAATAAACCTATCTTACGTTGAGCTTCTTGTGGTAACAAAACAACGATCGTGACATCATAAGGAAAATGAGGGCAGTAAGAAGGAGCTGTTAAGACGTCAAGTCTCCACAACAATAATCATGGCCCGATCGATAGCGACGATCACTGAGTAACTTTACCTGATATAGGTATATAAGCGAGGTAACGCAGGCTTAAAATACTGCCTTATCTTACGAAGTATTTTAAGCCTGCGTTATACATGTGTAAGGGGCCCCTGTAGGGAGGCTTTTTATGATCGATCTTATGCGAATCCACAAGCCAGGGTGTATGCGACGGCGTCAAGCCACCTGGTGTTGATCAAGGCTCAGTCGACGGCTTCAACTTCTAGGCTAGAGCTTATTTTAGCAGCCGGCCCCTTATTAGCTGCCCCATTTAGAATCGAGCGCGCTAAGTTGCATCACGAGAATGACCTCTTTAGCTGTTTGGCTGGCTAATTGTTCGTGGCGCTCGTCAAAGACCTGGACCATGCGGGGCGTGCGGCGTTGTATCCTCGCCTCACCGGTGGGATCTGGGTAGGATCCTCATTTTAGCCTTGGGTTTCTTGGTTTCCTTTGAGTCAATTGTCCGTCGCCTACTGCAAGCAATGAGCTACCACGGAAGCCCAATCTCGTATGAATATATAAGGGTGGAAACGAGCAGAACGCAGGAGAAGAGAAAACCCGGGGAAGTCAGGGAAACCCGAGACGACAATCGCTCGTGGGAAAATGGGGTCTACCAAGGGCGCAAAGAGCGCCTTTCGAGCCCAAGCCGGGTCTGGGTTGGGCCTGAGACTAGCGATAGCGAAGTGGAGGATTTCTTCGACTTGGAAACCCCAGAAAGATATCTTCAGCGGCCTCCCCAAGAAGGAAAAGGGTTCTATCCGTTCAGGAGTGACGACCACATCTCTAAAATTATCGAAGAGGACCACCCTCCAATACGCCAATTGAATCACGAATACAAGAGACTTGGAAAAGATGAAATTAGACTCATCAAACTCTATCCTTCCCCGGACCCGGATGCAGACCTGCTATGCAGTCTGTTTCATGTTGATCTCACACAGCCTTATGGCCCCTATGAAGCCGTCTCGTATGCATGGGGCACAAAAGAAGACCCAGAGAAGCTCTATGTCATTCCCGAAAATGAAGCTCTATACGAACTACATAGAGGGGTAGCACCAACTCGATATGGCGATTCGGAGTATATTGCAATTACTGCAAACCTGGATTCGGCTTTACGAAGGTTTCGGAGGTCCAACGCAATTCGGCTTCTTTGGGCAGATGCCGTCTGTCTTGATCAGGAGAGCACAGAGGAGAAGTTTTACCAAATTCCCAACATACAAGAGATCTACACCAAAGCTAGCAACGTCCTGATTTGGCTTGGAGGGGCAGGTGAAGAGGGGAGGATCTGCCTGGAATTTTTCGATCGGCTTAGCAAGAAGACGGTCCGCCAGCAAGTTGAACTTCTCTCGCCTCAGAATCTAGCAAGGATGATTGATGATTCTCTCGACGAGACCTTTCAACACCGAAGGCTTGACGCTCTGGAGCGATTCTTTCACCCTGTAAACCGACCATGGTTCCTTCGCCGTTGGGTGATACAAGAAGTTGGAGCTTCTCGAGATGCTTTAGTGTATTGTGGACCTCACGATCCAATAAGATGGAGCAAGTTCGCATTGGCTGTCGAGATATTAAATCAGCATCCCAATCGGATCTACAAACCAGCACTTTCCACTATATCGGCAATCTACCGCCTTCGGGAAATGAGTGCAATCCCAGTCTTGGATCTTCTTACCGAGTTTCATGAGTCAGATTGCTCTGAGGCCAAAGATCGTATCACAGCCATTGCGGGGCTTTCGAATCTGCCTAAGCTTAACCGGTCGTTTTTTAAGCAGTTTATCAAAGACAAAAAGGAGGTAACAGAGATGCCAACTTATGAGTTTTATTTTCATATTGCGAAAACAATTCTTGAGCGTTTCAACGATCATCTAGAGCTTCTGCACTGCGGGGCCGCCTTTCAACCACCGAACGATGATGCACGCAGAGCCAAGTTTTCTTGGGTTCCTGAGTGGAGAGTTCCGCCTTTGTTCAACTCTCTCTTGAACATACCAAAGTTTCATGCCGGCTTCGATACTAAGACGATGCGGCAAATGGTGTCAATCCACGTACGGCCGAAAAGCAATGTACCCTTCTTGCGTGTCGTCGGGTTTGAATTTAGTGAAGTTTTCGAGAGGACAAATCCAGGCGGCTTCAAGATTCCTGAGCCCGAGAAAATACACACGCAGATTCCCTTCTGGCTTCCGAAAGAGGAATGGTACCGGGACGGACATCCGGACACATACAGGACACGACGGAGGTATGAGAGCTACTGGATGGCTTTTGCTCGAACTATCGTTGCTGATTACGGTCCGTCGTTATCAATGAAATCTCGACTGGAGGGATCCAGTGCAGAAATGGAGGAGCAAGCCAAGGAGATTGGTGAAGGTTTTAAGGATATTAGCAGATTTACGGAGGAGATGCGAATGTTTGTCCGAAAAGAGGATAGACCACGTCCTGCAAAGAGTCTTTCTCTGGAAGGCAAAATCACTTACACTCATCAAGCGAGAAGATACGCTAGGCTGGTTACTAAGGCTATGGGCGGTCCTGGCGGCACTTCGGGACGTTGCTTCTTCCTATGTGAGGAACCGCGTTATATGGGGATTGGCCCTGACACCATGAGGCGGAAAGACCGGATTGTTATCTTCTATGGTGCTCGCACCCCATTCATAATTCGTCCAATCAAGGGGACGTCATATTTCCGTTTAGTAGGGGATTGCTACATCAACGGAATAATGAACGGTGAGACTCTAGATATGGGTCACAAGGAGAAAGAGTACCTCATTATCTGATTTTCCCCTGGTGAAAATTCAAGCAAGCATCACATCGAAACAATCATTACACCATACTTCAGGAGTCCAAGATACCTAGCTGGGCGGTTCTGGTCTTCGAAAGTCAACTATTGAATACCAAGGGGATATCATGGTTTCCAGCTGACTTGCTGAGAGCATTACTTGCAGCGTATCGGCAACCCATTTAATTCGCTTTCTGCTTTACCCAACACTCAGGCTACACGATCGTGAGACTCTAGAAGCATGCTTCGCTGCCCCATGATTGCAAATTTATCGTGCTCTGCATGGATGTGTTTTTATTCAATTTGTTGTCGATTTTCAGAGAATAAAGGATGAATCATGTCATTAGCAAGTCTCCGGTCCTGTCGGTGAAGGCGGAAGGCGGGAGGGGGAAGAACTATATCCTTTTCTAGCTGCAAGAGTAGGGCACCCCACGTTACGAACTGGAGGGTACTCCGGACGCCACTTTGCTTGAAAGTTCCGGGAGATGTCCAGACGCGGAAAGTAGGAAATTCGCACCTTGCTTAGTCAGAAATCACTGTCCGAAGCTCATCCACTAGGGGCTAGCGCAATAAGTAAAACCACGCACGGGTGGCGGGAGCAGCTGGTGAAAATGGTGAAGTTTCATACTCTTTCTCGTTTATGTTACCAGTATGCTACCTTGGAGTTCAGCACACATTGATCTGCTCGGAGCGGCAAACAGTTCGCGATGCTTCGCTAGGCCGGTGTTGGCAAAAAGCTCCTCGCACGTCAGCTCTGCAGATAAAACTTATCACAGATCCTACTGCTTTTTCCAAGATTTTGTCGAATCCCCGCAGGCAAATGCATGGTGGCGTTCGTTAAGCAGTCCCAGAGAAGCGTAGCTCGTGCCCTTGCAGTGCCGAGACGCTGAGACTTTTCCAGTCAGTTACGTCACCCAACATGATAATTTAAGATTTCTTCGTCCCCATCAACCATCCGTTGTCAACTAGTGGCGCATCTCCCGGATAATCTCAGACTCGCCGCCACGAAAAAGTTTTCACTGCCGTGACAGGCTAGTCGCGCCTCTCTGTCCACTCAGCGTCAAGCCTGGCCTGCCAATCTGCCCCCTCTAAAGCTTGCCATGACCCGATCGCAGATCCCAACGGTGCAACCGATAAGCAAGTCGGTACTCCAGAAAATGCACCTCACCACCATTGGCCCTTCTGACCGTAGGGCTCCCTTCCAAAGATCTTAAAGTGTGGGGGAGGCCTGCAAACACAGGCTGCTGAGCCAAAGACCGCCCTACCTCCCTTATCAAGTGCAGGAAGCCACCTGCAACAGGGCGCTTTGGGCCGGTTGTCGTCATAGGCAGGATTTCAACGTTGCAATCAGGGCCTTTCTCACACCATGCGCTCGCCGTCATATAAATCCTGTCGCGTGCTCGGTGCTGCTGCGAGTTGGCAGGCCTTGCGAGTCTTTCGTGAACCATTCTTAGCCTTACCGACTCAGGCAGGCACGCCGCAACAACTAAGCAACCATGGACAAGGACCTGGAGAAGAACGAGAATCCTGCCGGACCCCCGCAGTACGACTATGGCTCGACGGTAGAGACCAAGGAAGGCACCAAGTTCAGTCTATTCGTGGATAGCTTCAAGAGGAATCCAAATGCGCGTATGGTCACCGAAGCCACCGATGCTGAAGGAAAGCCGCTGCCAGATCAACCTCCTGCGGAGCCTGCGCTGGCTATGAAGCTGAAGGACCGGCACTTGCAGATGATTGCAATTGGTGGCTCAATTGGTACGAAATACCTCCTCAACCCCAAGTTCTTGGCCCCTCGTAACTAAATCAATACTGATCGCTGGTCTTGCAGGAACTGGTTTATTCGTCGGTTCTGGGTCCGCTCTTGCACAGGGTGGTCCCGCGTCCCTCATCATCGCCTACGGTCTCATTGGAATAATGCTGTTCTGTACAGTCCATGCTCTTGGTGAGCTGGCTGTTGCTTTCCCCGTGGCAGGCTCATTTGCTATCTATGCGAGCCGATTCATTGATCCGGCGTGGGGATTCGCCATGGCTTGGAAGTGAGTGTTACATCTATCTCGAGTCCTATTACCTGAGCAAACACTTGATACTTGTGGAATCACATATCCTTAAATCGTAAGCTCACCAAGAGCCCAAAACTAACCGTGATTACTCAATAGTTACGCTCTCTCCTGGCTTGTCACGCTACCGCTTGAAATTGTCGCTGCATCTATCACTGTGTCGTACTGGCCTGGTGCTAAAGATACCAACGGTGCTGCATGGGTGACAATATTCCTATTCGTCATCATTAGCATCAATCTCTTTGGTGTTAGAGGCTATGGTGAAGCAGAATTCGTTTTCTCAATCATCAAGATCATCGCCGTGATTGGGTTCATGTGAGTTCGCCCGGATGTGTTATGCATTCGAGACTCGAGGTCATAACTAAAAATAGTATTCTCGGTATAATCATTGATACTGGAGGTGTGCCCGGTCATCGCCAATATATGGGAGCCCACTACTGGTAAGCGTGTTAGGGTAGTATAAATTAGTATATTTCTAAACCTTATTCAGGTATGATCCTGGAGCATTCCACAATGGATTCAAGGGTCTTTGCTCCGTGTTCATCACCGCAGCCTTTTCTTTCTCAGGTACCGAGTTGGTCGGGCTTTGCGCAGCTGAGACCGAGAACCCGCGCAAAACACTTCCTACAGCTGTCAAGCAAGTGTTCTGGCGTATCTGCCTGGTAAGTCCATAGGAAGTTCCCGCAATATACCGACAAAACTTGTTAGTAACAAGCAATCAGTTCTACATGGTCTCCCTAACCATCGTCGGCTGCCTGGTCCCCTACAACGACCCCGATCTCCTCAACGGCGGCGGTAGCTCCGACGCCAACGCCTCCCCCTTCGTCATCGCCGTCAAGAACGCCGGCATCTCCGTAGTCCCCTCAATCATGAACGTAGTCATCATGATCGCCGTCCTCAGCGTCGGCAACTCCTCCATCTACGGCTCATCCCGCACGCTCGCCGCGCTTGCCGACCGCGGCCAAGCGCCCAAAATCCTCGGCTACATCGACCGCTCCGGCCGGCCCCTCGTCGCCATCCTCTTCTCCTCCGCCTTTGGCTTCATCTGTTACATCGTCGCGGCGGGCAGCGACACGCGCACGCAGGCCTTCAACTGGATGCTCGCCATCTCGGGCCTCGCCGCCATCTTCAACTGGGCCTCCATCTGCCTGTGCCACATCCGGTTCCGGCGCGCCTGGAAGCTGCAGGGCCACACGCTCGACGAGCTGGCGTACAAGTCGCAGGCCACCGTCTACGGCTCCTACGTCGGCTTCATCTTCAACATCCTCATCCTGATCGCGCAGTTCTGGACCGGCTTCGCGCCCGTCGGCTACGCGGACATGACGGCGGGTGAGCGCGTCCAGAGCTGGTTCGAGGCGTATCTCGCCTTCCCCATCGTGCTAATCTGCTACATCGTGTATAAGATTGCGTATAAGACGCGGTTTCTGCGCGTGCATGAGATCGATGTCACGAGTGGGAAGCGCGAGTTGAATCTGGCGGAGCTGTTGGCGGAGGAGAGGGCTGAGCAGGCGAAGTGGCCTAGGTGGAAGAAGATTTACAAGACGGTTTGTTAGTGGGATAGGGGCTTTTTGGTTTCTTGTAGATACCTTTTTTTTGGAGGGGAGGAATAGGGGATGGTCTGAGGGGGGAATGCGGTGTACGATAGTGAGATATCGCCTTATGATTGAAGCTATGGCATGGCGCTTGCGTGATGAGGTCCTGTGTTATGTTGCGTGAGAAGCCAGTGTAATGCCAGGGAATGGGAGAGTTGGAAACACGACGGCAGGAACTTCGTCTGAGTTGAGGTCATTCAGGGGTTGAAAAGCCGTTCATCAGTGAAGAAATACCTAATATCACAACCCAGCATCCTCAAGACCGACATCTATTCAGTACACCTGCCATTGCTTTATAGATGAATATAAAATTAAGTTAGAAAGTAACAGCGCAATAATGCCCGCCTTCACAGCGATATCCAGGTTTCGTTAACCTAATTTAGGTTGATTTTGCCGGGTGATAGAAAGTAAGCCAGTCAGGGCAGACCCTCCGACCCCATTTGAGCGTGAGAAATAGAAATATCACCTCTTACATTCTACTCAGTAGCAGTCGTCAGAAGAATCACAACCACTGCATACTAGCTAAACTTCACGCAACCTTCCTGGAGGTAACCTCCAGCACCTTTGTTGCCGACGCCTAGAATTTTATTAGAAAATCCGCTGTCATGAGACATGACAACAGGGTAAACCCTGCGAGCAGCGTGGTTTTCATTTTCAATATTGGCCAATCAGATTGATCAATATTGGCACTAATCAATATTGGCGAGTATTGGCGATATTTGTAATATTTGCAGATCTTCTTAGCACCCTTTTAAATTTTTAACTTCCCCTTTTTAATACGCACGTGATACGATATCTATGCCGAGATTTGCAATGGAGGGCCGCGGCGCGCCTGGCGCCAAATCAAATATTGAGGACGTGGAGTGGATTTGACCTCAGATCCACGCCACGCCAATCCAAATAGATCACTGCCAGAATTCGTCCTCGTCCTCATCTTCGAACTCAGAAGACTCAACAGCTTCCAGACAACATGATCCACAGAACGGTACATGCCCTGAAGCACATTCAGCACTGATATCGTGATAGAGAGTCGCTGCCGTGGGACGATCCTCCGCATGCTCCTGAAGCATCGGCCCTGCCCACTTAAAGACCGTATTATCTTTCGCTGATCCAAGTTTTCGCAGCTTGTCTATCCACTCCAGTAAGCATGCTATATTTGCATAAAATCGATAATTCCCGCTTCGCTCTTTGAAGAAATCTCGCATTGTGGTCACGGATTGCCCTTTAAGCACGGTGATCATCTCTATAAAGACGCAGCCTAGCGACCACACATCAGCTGCGGAGTTCCGCTTCTCATAGTGAGCAACTTCAGGAGCCGCATACAGCCAAGTTTTTCCTGAGTCAGCGGTTGTAGTTGATCTGGACAGATTCTCCCAATCGAGTGCGATGCCAAAATCTGTGAGAAAAACTCGGTCGCCTCTGACAAGGACATTGTGCGGTTTGATATCTCGATGGCGTATCTTGATACTGTGTATATATTGCAGTGCATTGGCAAGACAGCCAAAGAAGCTTCGGAGTAACGAGAGCTTATCTGGAGAGTTACGGGCTATGTCGTAGTAGTCGGACAGATTACAGTCGCCTACTGGGGACATGATAATTGCGAAATATTTTGGATCAGTATAGCTTTGCATCTGTCACATCTAGTTAGTATTAATGGGGTGCAAGAGAGTGTAGAGAGAGCGGGCACCTACCAACTCTACACAATGAAAATGTTGCACCCTTTTAAGCACTTGAAGCTCGATTAGAAAACTTTGGATGGCATTCTTTGATACGCCCCTGGCCTTTCGGAACAGCTTTCTTGCGTATTCCCGATAACTCACGGTACTCATAACTTTGTCAACATATCCGTGTGCTCCCGAGCCAAGTTTAGCAATCACTTGAAAGGGAAGTGGTTCATCTCGCGAAAAGTGAGCGTGCTTTCGATCTGGATTCTTCTCGAATAGCAATGACTTCGAAAGAACCGCCTCTTGAGATGTAAGAAAGTTCGCTCGCGCGCTGGGCGAGAGAGCATTCGGTAGAGATGTCTGCGCAAATGGGAACCAGATATCCATAATGCCTTGCTCGACGAATATATCCAACATATCTAGCTGGTTAATCAACCGAAGCACGGTATACAGCCGCGGTACGTTGCTCCATGATTGACATCCTGCATTTCGCAAGTATGTCGATATCCGTATGAAGTCAGCGTCGGTGTATGTGGGACGTCCTTCTATCGGTTTCGAGAAGAGTTCGGCCATACCTCGTCCGACTGAGCGAGGTGTATCTAACCGTAGATCTGAAGTAGTTGGTTCTGAGATGGATGGTGAAGCAGTTCTGGGATCTGGTGCTAACGCGTGAGGCTCGGATCTCCTGTGCTGGTTGAGGGTTTCCTGTCTGCTTTCGGCGAGGTTCTTTCGAGCAGTGGAGTGAAGGGGGGATTCGTAGTCAGGGTTTACAGCGGATTGCGTATGCGGGTTCCTGCCCAAGGCTAATGAGTGATGTGGAACATCTGGCTTTGGTGTTTCACTATCTGCCCGACTTGCCACGTCGGACGTGTGCGCCTCGCTGAACGAGCGCGCCGATTCCGGTGCCGACTTGGGAGATGTGTGCGAGGTGGAGCCCGACCACTGATACTCAACAACCCCGTCTTCATTATGGCGCCAACAGTAGTGCCGGTAGTCCTTAGGCGACCAGACCCACGGTGAGTATCCTGAGGCCATTTTATATGCTGATTAGCAGGGCGTAGATTATCAGGAGAATCTTTTCTAAAGTGCCAGGATCGTTCTTTTAGCGCCGCAAGGAGGATAAAGATTTGACTGAGGCCGAAAACGAGCCTCATTTAGAGGAGGGGTATGACTGTTTTGTAAGCGCGGCTGCCATATATGCTTACATAGTCGGTTTAATACGCCTATTAAAATGATTTATTTGTTAATAGTGGTATTGGCAGAGCGGAATAAGGTTTAGGCTTTAATGCCATGTAAAAGCGGCCGGCGCTAATAGCACGACCTCCCGTTAGCCTGGGGATCTATCGCGGTGCGTTACCTCAGCAAGCCCAGACGTTACCTCAGCGTTACCTCAGCGAGCTCAGACGCGACTTTTTTGGCTAGCGTCGGAATAACAGCTACGCCGTCTCCTTCTTGCAAAATCACGTCTGAGAGCCTTTGGCGAGATTTGTTAAAAACGTAAGCAAAATCCAATAAATAGAGATTATAGATATCTAATTTATTCATTTACACAACGCGCTATTATTACCAAAAGTTAATACATTATTTTTAAAGCTTAGTACTACTAGATAGTATAGATTTTATAATACGGCTATAGCCCAGTCCTAACATTAATTTCGTTAAAGTTAAAAAACGCGTTGTTAAAAGCGTAAGCACATATTATATCTTATTAAATAGTTAACTAATATAGACAAAACTATACAGATACATAGATATCTACTACTTAAAGCTATTACAACACCTAGCAGGCGCTGTAGTTGGGTCCTTCCTTAAAAATATCCTCCCTTGGCCCGGAGTGCCTCTGCTACTACCAGGGGGTAAGCTTTGGGCAGAGCCTCATGCAGAGCCTTAGTAGAGCTTCGTGCAAAGCCACGTGTAGAGCTTCGTGCAGAGCTTCGTGCAGAACCACGTGCAGGCGTGCAGAGCTTCGTGCAGAGCTTCGTGCAGAGCTTCGTGCGGAGCTTAATGCAGAGCTTCGTGCGGAGCTTAATGCAGAGCTTCGTGCGGAGCTTAATGCAGAGCTTCGTGCAGAGCCACGTGCAGGCGTGCAGACGTGTAGATGTGCAGACGTGCAGACGTTCGTACGGGCGATCAATTGCAGGGATGTTTGTAGAGACGATTGTATGGGCAATTAATCAATTAATTGTATGGGCGTTCGTACGGGCGTGCGTACGGGCGATTATAGAACCTTCCTAGTATATTAGTGCTGCGTGTTAGTAGAGCTTTAGAGCTCTATATAGGGCTTTGAGTAGAGCTTTGAGCAGAGCTTCAAGCAGAGCTTTGAGCAGAGCTTTGAGCAGAGCTTCGAGCAGAGCTTCAAGCAGAGCTTCGAGCAGAGCTTCGAGCAGAACTTTTACGGAGCTTCGTGCGGAGCTTCGTGCAGAGCTTTTGCAGAGCTTTGGTAGAGCTCTCGCAAAGCTCTACGGCTCTACGTAGACGCAGAGCTTGCAACTCTATTAGGGCCTACACTATAACCTATAAAGGGCTACAAAGTAAATAAATTAAATAGGTATATACTAGATGGAATACCTACTGGTTGCGAAGAGGGCTGGCAACGTGGGCGTAAGCGTTCAGCATTGGTGTTTACTGCGCAGCTTAGCGGTGCAGAGGTAGAATTGGGGCCTCTACGGCAACGAATTCCTCTTAACATCGCGCGCGTATAAGGGGCTAAAGATCTTATAGCTTATAGAGTGGGCTTTTCTCTATAATTTGGTGTAAATTTTATGTTAACAAGTATTATAGGAGGGTAGATTAATTTTGTTAAAGTTAATAAGGTCTTCTCATATAAATGGTGTTTAGGTTTTCTACAAATCTCGCCAAAGGGCCTCAGACTAAGAAAACGATTACCGTCCTAAATCAGCTTAGCGGACGGTGCGGATATTCCTATATCCGCAATCGATTTCTTAGTCTGAGCTTCTGAGGTAAGAGGTTACGTAACGTAGTCGGTAAGCAAGTGGGCCATGCAAGCAAGTGGGCCACCGCAAAACCCCACCAAAAAACCCAAAAATCGGTCTTTAATATCTTAACAACGGCTTAATAATAAATTATAAAATTTTATAATTAGACTCTTATACTTACCTTAAGACCTATATTAAAGTTTTAAAGTAATTTAATAAGTGGTTCTTAAGATATAATAATTTGGCTTAAATTTAAGAGCTAAATCTTAATATATTAATAATGGCTTAAGTAATTACTCTAAAACTCTAGTAGAGGTCTTAAAGTAAGTATAAGAGTCTAATTATAAAATTTTATAATTTATTATTAAGCCGTTGTTAAGATATTAAAGACCGATTTTTGGGTTTTTTGGTGGGGTTTTGCGGTGGCCCACGCCCACTTGCTTACCGACTACGTTAGGCACCGCGATCCTTACGATCCTCTAAAAAAGACACGAATGAATTAAGAACCAGTTACCTTATATTGCAATTGCAGTACCCCCCCGGGTGATACCGCCACTAATTAGTTGATATTACAGATCAGAATCCGGTGTTATTACGAAGAGAGACACCACGCGATCGCTCCTACCAAGGCCCGTCGACCACGTTGTGTTTGCTAAGGAGAACCCTTCCTGTATAGGCCCTGGGAACTTAAAGAACCGACTCCTACCAAGGCTTCGTTCGGTTCGCGTCCATCACGCAAAATCTACCACGAGAGACAACACGCGATCGCTCCTACCAAGGCCCGTCAATCACATCGCGTTTGCTAAGAAGAACCAACTCCTACCAAGGCTTTGTTCGGTTTGCGTCCACCACGCAAATTAATACCCAGTACGACCTCTTTACTGAGCGCCAGTATACCCTATAACCCCGACACCGTCTGCTACCTTGCAGATCTGCCACGTCGAAAATCACGTTAACAGCACGCCCTAAACGCCAGCGTATCCCCTTCCTTCCTATGGCCTTTGCAAGCCATGAACACCACAATCTACGCCAGTTATTATGTCAATTAAACGTCTAAACTGGGCCAACGGAATAACCCTAACCAACGAGACCACTACGGAAGATATTACCAACTATATTAACTTTAAAATTAAAGAGTATACTAAGTATAACTTTAAGGATAAAAGCTTATAGGAATTATACCAAGAGGACTTTAATAATTTTACGGTGCAGATATTTAAAGACGCCGATAGGTCTGAACTTAAGGGACTTAAACAACTACTCCAACGTAATGGAGTATGGGTCTTTAATATGAAGAGCAAGTTAGTACCATAAGCACTATACGACGTCGCTCACGAGGATGACCGTACGGAATGGTCAGATACAGAAATTAGACTATTCATTAGTACTAAAGGACCTTTTAATTCATATGTCATCAACCGCCGTCTTAAATTACGTCCATTAACTCTGATGTCGTCTACTACTACCCCTAGGACACCTTAACCACCTGTTGCATCTATACCCCAGCAAGCTCCGCCCACGCAAGCCCCGTCCGCGCAAGCCCCGTCCGCGCAAGCTCCGCCCACACAAGCCTCGTCCGCGCAAGCTCCGTCTAAGCAAGCTGCTCCATCCGCACAAGCTCCGCCTGCACAAGCTCCGTCCACACAAGCTCCGTCCGCGCAAGCTCCGCCCATAAACGTCACGGCTCCGCCTATAAATATCACGGCTCTGCCTACAAACGTCACGGCTCCCTCTGCGAACGTCACGGCCCCCTCTGCGAACGTTACGGCTCCCTCTGCGAGCGTCACAGCTCCCTCTACGAATACCCCTGTGACACCTCAACCACCTGTTGCACTTATACCCCAGCAACAGTACAATTTTCAGCAGCCTGCCCAGCAGTGGCAGTACGACCCTCGGTAACCTGGCCGACAACAGCATACCCTATTGCAATTTACCCGACAACAGCAACTAGACCCAAGAGGAGGAGGAACAACCTTATACAATGCTTGGTTATCAGCCCTTCTACCTACTCTCCCCTATAGTCTGCGATAACTTTTATACCTTCCGAAGCCGCCACACCTTCGGTTCTGACTTTAACTACGCTCTGTCACAGGACACCTCAGTAACACCTTATACGCGCCTACCTGTCTCCACCGCAATATCCGAATATTTACAATATCCGCAATATCCGCAACGATATCCGCAACGTCTGCAATATCCGTAATATTCGCAATACCCGAGACATTCGCGATTACTGCCCTAAGCACCTATTAACCTACATACTTCTCCTTTATACTTTCTTACCTTCTTTCCTTTTTATAAATGTCGCCAGTATCTGTACGAGTAGAGGTTACGTAGTTATGTCTCTGATTAGTCATCCTTACGGTGACTTATCAGCCCCCTATTTAGGCACCGCGATCCTTACGATCCTCTGAAAAAGATACGAATGAATCAAAGAACCAGTTACCTTATATTGCAATTGCAGTACCCCCTAGGTGATACCGACAATAACTTAAGCCTCGCTTAATCTCTTTATATATTACTCTAACTTAATACTATACTATCTTAGTTTATTATTATATTTTACATCGTTAAGTATTTTTAATATTGACTTAACCTATAACCTAATTAATCTTTAGATTATACTCCTATAACTAAGGCATGCCTAATACTACCTTATCTCGTCCTAATAGTAAGATATTAAAAGATATCTTAATTTGCCATCCTTTAATAATTATCTAAATTAGTCCTATTTTAAGATTAATAATACCTCCTCTATAGGTTATCAGATCTCCTAAAATTATAACTAATAGGTAAGATTACTCCTTCTATCTATAAGGCAATTCTATTCTCTTAACTACTGCTAATAAAATATAGTTTCTTGTTGCTTTACTATCTATTAGCGCTTTAAACTATTAATCTTACTAATTAATCCGTAAATTTCTTTAAGGGTCTAAGGCTTTACTACTAGCTCCCTTTAGTTCTATAGGCCTCTACTTTTTCTAACTATTAGCTACTTAATCCTATTATACTTAGCTGGCTCTTTTACTAATGCCTAGTTTGCTTTTTATCCTCTATATATTATAGATACATATTCTCTAAGTATTCCCACTACTATTATCTATTTAAGTATTCTTCTATAGGGAATCTTTTTAGTTAAAGTATTAAGTTTCTTAACTCCTAAACTTCTACTAAATACTATCTCTATATATACTTAGCATTCCTATATTACCGCTTTTTTAGCGCCTAATATATCCTTATAGGGTACTTCCAATTCTACTCTTTTAGATTCTTATATATATTATATATATTATCTGTATATATAATCTATAATAGCGTATAATATACTAGGTGCTTTAGGTTAACTCTTAACTTATCTTTATTTTTAAGTTTAAACCTCTATTATATTAATCTAAATATGATAACTTTATTTATAAGTATTAAGATTTATCTTTCGCTTCTCTAGTCCTCTAATTATTTCTCTAAATCCTTTAATATTATAATTAAGGCTCCCTTGATATAATTTATAGCTTTTTCTATAATAGGGTAGTCCTAGATAACTCGCTTATCTAACTATATATAGAAATCTTCTTACTTATCGTTATATCGCTGCCTATACCACTTTTAGTATAGCTATTAAAGTATATACGGCTTATCCGTAAGGAAGTATCTTCTTATTACTATATTATAATAGCCCCTTATATATCGTTTTTTAAATCTAATAGGGATTTTTAGATACTCTTCTTATTCTAATTTAATAAGCTATTTTACTCTTAGTGTGCCTATCTTAGGCCTATTAGTTATCCTTTATATAGGTGTTCTATCCCTAGTATAACCTAGTATACTAGATCTCTAGTCTAGTTTCTATTCTTACTATATAAGGATTCTGTTACGGAACGAGGGTAGTAGCTATAGAGCGTATATATTCAAGGAGTCTACAAGACGTTACGCGATTGATCGTAAGGGTCGAGGGCGTAAGGAGGTGATATACCTACGCGTAGCTGATATAAGCTGTACGCAAGGTGTACGTAAGAGCACGGGGCTCTCCTATGGAGGCCCCTGCGGTGGGGTTCTGTAATACTACCCCCCCTCCTATAGAGGCGGAGCTCCGGCAACGCTGTGGTTACTATATATATATAGAAGGGGCACTTAAGGTATAGAAAAGAAGAAAAGGGGGGTATTGCTAAAGGTTTAAAACAACGTTATGTAATAAGGCTTGGCATCTAAGAATCCGACTAATTAGATAACTTTAACCGCCGGTCGAAGTTCCTAGATATCTTAATAATATTCCGGTTATATAATCGCACTTTACCACAATCTAACGGCAATTTCCCTTACGTGGTAATATATAACGGTTTAACTCTATAAGGGCTCCCATAGAGGATTAGGTATAAAGTCTCTACTTAGGCCCAGTTTCTATAGGTTCGCGTAGTAAAAGTCGCTAATTAGATCCTTTGCATTTTTACAGTCTTCCTATAGTTGCTATTCTGGCTAATTTATATTAAATCCTGTGTATATAGCTCTGTAGTAGAGCCGTCGTCCTCTACCTTTGCTAAAGTATTTAGAGTTAATAATTCGTTTAACGGTCCACTCCTTGTAGTTCTTATCTTCGTTCTTATCTTAGATTAGTACTAGTAGGGATTTAGGCTATATCTACCCCGGTAAGGGGTTAGGCTAGTAGAGGTGTAATAGCTATAGGTAAAATATAGGCCATATTCTACGGGTAGTTAGGGTAGGTAGGAGTTCTAGCTTATATACGGCTCCCCTATTAATAACTTGTTTAATTAAATAGGGGCCAAGGTTCTTATAATTAAGTGACTTTATAGGCCTCTATATAGAGATATTACGTATATCTAGCTATACCTAGTCGCTAACACGTATCTCCGGTGGTGGCGTTCTATAGCAGTTAGCGAAGTAGGCCTGCTTTGCTTAAGCCTAGGCCATTTCCCCCTTGCAGTAGTCGAGTAGATTTTTTATACGGTCTGCATGCTAGTTGGTAAGTAGCATCTTAAGGCGTTTTCTATATGGCAGTTTCTTATTAATAGGTTTTAGTAGCTCTATGCTAGATTAGGGGTAATAACCCTTATTCGCGAAGAACGGGGTAAGTCCTGTAGTGGTTAAGACGTAGTTATTCGCTGCGAATTTACCTAGTAGGAGGTAATCTACCTAGTTATCTTGACTATAGGCGACTACCTATTGTAGGTACGCTTTTATACTAGTATTAGCGTTTTCCGGTTACCTAGCAGTTTTATAATAAAAGGATATAGATATCTTAA
>Ga0307515_10002124_pt1 | contig 43452 bp, 43 predicted proteins | sample 17_EM_MG_FD_194513 | JGI IMG/M metagenome (GOLD analysis project Ga0307515, IMG submission 194513) | Populus trichocarpa ectomycorrhiza microbial communities from riparian zone in the Pacific Northwest, United States - 17_EM | ecosystem: Host-associated > Plants > Roots > Unclassified | place... | reverse complement strand
CTTGCCATAGTTGCAGACATGTTGAAAACCTACAAGACATTAGTTGATGCTTTTAACAATGAAATTCGGCTGTTACCTCTACCATATACGCTTCTGTAGCCTCCTCTAAGGTGATTAAAGCCTGTTTCGTCCACTCACGGGGACGCTTATCACGAAATTCATCTGCGAAAATCCCAGAGCTCACAACATCATGATGTTCGACTTCGCGGACTGTGCGGACAAATGCCTTTGTCGACCATGGAGGTTTCTCGTTACGGGCAGCGATGAATTCGTTACGGAGCTCTCTACGGACACCCGCAGTACGTTATACGCTTAATTGACCGCCGATTGCATCGATATGGATATACTCACATCCCACCGCATGCTACTTCTTATTTCTCCTGCTGCCAGTCTTGCGCACGATTTTCAAATGTGCATCCTGGGTCATATGTTTGGTGGCTGCATCGGCAGCGTCGCGGTGAACTAACTTGTGTCTGCACTCTATTTGTGTGCCGAGAATTTCCGTATTTGATGTAGCGCCCGCCAATCGGCCGGTATTCGATCCGCTCTCACCTGGTGGGGGTGGTTGTGTATCCATGATGTGCTGGTGTGGAATAGGAGAGGAAGATGATAACGAGAGGAAGTGGGAAGCCCTGAGGACTATACAGTTAGCATCTTGTCAGAATGGAATCAGTAGCAGCCAACATGACGGTTATGCTCACGATGAATCCTGCTGAGTATGGCTGCAACTTGCAGGGGTTTCCCGCCACCCCACAATTAGCAATAAGTCGGTCTGATGTTGTTTGTTTGGTAACATGGATAAATTGTGGTGCACGACCGCCGGCTTCGCCTGATCGCGTGAACTAAATAGGATGTAGTTTGAGAGAATGAACGTCTGCTGATGTTTGTCTCAAATAATCCCCGGGATATTATATGAAAATGACGCTAACAATCAGGTCATGTTGTACGGTTAGCGTCACTATTCCTCATTTTTTGACAGTCAGGAGGAAGATTTTGCTTTGTTCAAGATGAGTAAACGTACCAACTCTGACATCAAAGACGCAGCTTGCCTCCATATTGTACATAACTTGCAACATCCAACATCTCGCCTAACAACACAGTCCACGCAAACTACAATGGTCAATGCTCCGAAAAAGAACTTTTCGCCACTTCCGGCTGGCAGAAACGGGAAATTGACAAAGCGCTCAACCCAACGATGTCATCGAGCGAATAAAGGCCTGAGCGGCTTCGAGGCAGAGTGAGCCCGAGCCCTTGGGGCATTGCGCAGCTTGAGATCCAAAAAAAGGCTTGCGGCGGAGAAACGACCAGAAACGCACTTCTTAAGCAATGAAGAGAAAGAGAAATGGATTGACGAGTGTGTTAAAAGACAGACCGCTGGGGCAAGAAAGCGAGTTGAAGACGCAGAGGCAGTGGTTCAATAAGAGCAGGACGATATGATGCACGCTGAACTCGCGGGATTGACGTCCAGAAAGCCCGAAAAGACTTTTGAGGAGATGCTGATTGCTATCGGAGATAGTCTGAGTGATCTTGCAAGTTCCGACGATGGGGAAGATGGGGAAGATGAGGATGATGAAGAGACTGAGAAGGTCAAGCTGAGCGAAGATGACAAACCCAGCTGGGTGATGGGCACAATCACTAAAACGGTACAGCAGTGCATGGAGAGGTTTCGGCAGAAGCAGATGAAGTTCCAAGAATTGACTCAACCGGGATGGGAGGATGCAGCCGACTACATCCGTGAACGAGATAAGAAGTACGGCACATCCGAATTCAGGGTTCCGGCAGTCGTTTAGCAGCGAACGAATGACGACACTCCACCGCATCCACCGACAACATTTGCAGAGCTTATGGAGAGTCTTGACATTGTCCCCGGAATATCGGAAGGGACTTCTCGACCAGGAAGTAGTCATATCAGGCTGGGTTCGGTGAAGCGGCAGTCAAAATCGAGCATACCAAGTGGTGAGCCAGCTGCGGAGCCCGATTTGTCACCGTTGCTGAAAGCGAAGCCAGTTGAACCAGTAAGTTTTTACCCCTGCATAAGGCCTCCAGCTAATTACCATATAGATATCGGATTCCGACAAAGAGATGGTGACGGCTCCAGCATCTGCGGAAGAATAGATATGTACAATGTAATTCTTGACGTCTGATCGCGGGGAAATGCAAGTTGTTTACCATCTTTGCTCCATGTCAGCTTTTTCTTGATTTCAGTGAGCAAATTGTGAGACTTGATAATGCGTCTGTGTATGTGCATCGGTCGAACGCACCATGTGAACGTTCTGGAATCGGAATCGCGCTGTAAGACAGCCAAAACGTTCAGTTTCATTCTGCAAGTGACTGTTAAGTGACAAAGTAAAAGCAATATTAGTGACGAAATGAGCTAACGAAATTTAAGTGACTGATGTCATACGTGTCATGGAAAGAGCGGTCAGTGCGCCTGACGAATCGATCTGAATGAAAACCGTCATGCTGCATTCATCCATATATCCAACTGCATAACTCTCCGCACAGACCTGGTGCAGATGATTGAGATATTTGAAATTGCTTGTGGTACATCATGGAAATCGAGGAGAAGGAGCTGGATAAGGAATGGTGAGGAAGTCGAGCTATATATATTAAAAACTAGAGAAATGATCTAAATGCCGTCAATTGCCGGCCGAAAGCGCGGGAATGTGATAAGGCCACGTCATTTCTCACTCAGATAGCGTAGATAGCAGTTGATCAGAAAGTGAGAGGTAACAAAACTCCTGGATGCAAACGAAAATACAGACAAACGCAATACTGGATGTCAAAAATGTGTATATTATTCGTTGCATACAATTATTGATTGTACAAAGGCTGTTTTGATGTGATTAATGTGTGCATCAACAGAGTGTCAACAATTTTAAATCTTACACATTCAGCAATCAATGGGCTGCATTATCCCATCCGTGCAAAGTGAATGTATAGGTCGGCGTTGCTGCGAAAAAAGCGACTGACTCGGTCGTTGCCACATCCTAAAAATGAGCGTCACCGGAGCGTCAACGAGTTTTGGCATTGCGTCATGAAATATCAAGTAGGCTGTGCGGTTACAGTACGTCATAATCAGACTATCGGCCGCCATTCTATTGTACAATGGTGGTGGCAGCATTTCTACTATGTCCTAAAAATGAGCGTCAACAGAGTGTCAACGATTTTTGGCCTTGCATCTTGGAAATTGCATTGGCTGTGCGGCGACGTTACGCCATAATCATGCTATCGGCCCCCTTTCTAGGCAAAACTTCTTGCAACAACATCGCTACTATCTCCTAAAAATGAGTGTCAACGGAGCGTCAAAGACTTTGGGCCTTGTATCATGGAAAATCCTAGTGTTGTGCGGCGACAATAGGCTATAATCAGATTACCGGCTGCCTTTCTAGGCAAAAACAGTAGCAATGACATCGCTACTATGTCCTAAAAATGAGCGTCAACGGAGCGTCAACAACTTTGGGCCTTGTATCTTCGAAAATCCTAGGGCTGTGCGGCGACATTAAGCTTTAATGAGATTATCGGCCGCGTTTCTAGGCAAAAACGGTTGCGAGGATATCGCTACTATGTCCTAATTATGAGCATCAACGGAGCATCAACAACTTTGGGCCTTGTATGACAGAAAAACCCAGGGCTCTGCGGCGACATTAAGTCATAATCAGATTATCGGCTGCCTTTCTAGGCAAAAACGGTTGCGACGACATCGCTACTTTGTCCTAAAAATGAGCGTCAATGGTGCTTCAGCAACTTTTCGCCATGCATCTTGGAAAATCTGGTGGCAGTGCGGCGACATTGACACATAATCATACTATCGGCCATCTGTCTAGGCAAGAATGCTTTGTACGACATCGTTGCTATGCCCTGAAAATGAGCGTCAACGCGGCGTTAACGATTTGAGGCCTTCAATCTTGGAAAATCAATCGGCCATGCGACCACGATGATTGACAATCGTACTCTGGGCCGCCTTTCTAGGCAAATATGCTAATGACACGATCGTAACCATGTCTCAAAATGAGCGTCAACGGAGCGTCAACGATTTGTGCGCTGGCATCTTGGATAATATAACCGGAATGGAGCGGAGATAAACCACAATCTACCTATCGGTAGCCTTTGTGGGCAACAATGCTACTGACGATATTGCCTCTGCCTCCTACAATTGAGCCCCCACGGTGCGTCAAGGCTCCGATCGCTACACAGCAATACACTGCATTATGCTGTTCCTAAATGGAGTTTTACATGGTCAGTCGTTGCAATCTGTCCTTGTATTCAACTTCACAAATATGCATGCAATGTCTTACTGAGCTGATTATTGTCCTTGTATCAGTAGAGTCAATATTTAAGAACCCGCATTCTGCGTTACCGTATCGTTATTTTCGGCAGTCTCTCAAGTCGAAATACCAAGCTTTCCAATTTCTACCACCATGTCGGATACACAATCTTTGAACACCTCATGGCTCGAGGTTATGACCTCTTCCAAAAATGAACGTGTCTTTATTCGTGATTTAAGTGACCTTACATTGCAAATCATCTTCCATGCTTGGTGGGCTTCAATGAATGTAGGCTGGAAGCGGCCTATTGCATGGAAAAATTCTGGACATGCGCCATCGTGGCGATTCTATTTGCACTGCGGAATTGAGGAGACTGGCAGCCCTGGCATCAGATGTATTGTGTGTCATCAAGTTCTTCGCCATCCATCAGAACATGGGACCAGCTCAATGGGGAAACACTTGCTGGCAAAAGCTCACATCGCAGAGTTAAACGAATTAACAGAGTCAGAGGTCACTGAATTGACCAGTTCGACGGTGGATGAAACAGCTTTGGCCATCCTGATGAGACAGGGAAGTCGCGGAATCACAATAGTATGTGTGCCGAGAATAATGATACTTGATATCCAATTAAATCCATACTGACCGAAATGACAGACAAAACGTTCCACTCTGGCAGATATGGAAGTTGAAACTTCCAAATTTCACCAAGACACGTGGAATCACTACCTCATGTTAGGATTTGTTTCGGAACATATTCCATGGAACGCTATATCAAATCTCGAGCTACGACGGTCATATAAGTCATTACGCGACGACCTAGTTCTACCGTCCGCTACAACCCTTAGTAACATTTGCTGGAGGGAATATGCACTGACAGTGGATGCAATTAAGAAGCAATTGCCGATACGAAATAAAGTTAGTTTAGCTTTGGACGGATGGACATCAACAAACAAACTAGCCATAACGTTGATCATTGCATTCAATATGGATCGAAATTGGGCATTGCGTTAAGTTCAACTCGCTCTCGATGAGGTTGATCGCCTGTTCGGTTCCTGTTTCGAAAGCTAATTAATGATGATAGGTCAAGTGGCAACACACTGGAGCAAGGTTAGCCGTACATTTGAAGGACGTGCTTCATCGTTTTGAGCTTACCGACGGCCGCTTGCTCGGTATTACAACTGATAATGCTTCGTCAAAGTACTCGATCACACGCAAGCTGCAATCAACACTTGAGGCCTCTGGAATCGAGTTGCCGGCATTGAGGAACCACATACCATGCATGGCGCAAGTCATACAGCTGGCTTTAGGTGCATTCATGAGCAGTCTCAGTGTACAAGGCCGCACGAAGTCCTGGGAAGCCCATGAGCGCGATCATCAATTTGGAGAGAATGAAAGCATCGCCATTGGGAAGAGTCAAATACTTCGAAAAGAGGGCAATGCTAGAATCAACAAGGTGTTGGCCATGAAACCAGGTTTAGCAAAGATAATTGAGAAAGTACGTATTTCATGATATTTTGAAAGTCCTGAAGCTGACCTTCATATAGCAGAGAATGCTTGCTGTATTAATTACGTTGACACCTGGTCGCCGAAACGAGTTCATTGATTGTCAAAAAGCCAAAGTCCGCATTGCGGTACTTCCTATTATGGATGTTAAGACACATTGGAACTCTACACTGGAGTTACTCGAGCGCGCCTACCGCTTACGGGAATTCACCCGCAAGTGGCTTCAAAACCCAAAATACGCTCAATATCGGCCATTATTCACAACTCAGGATGAATGGACGATTGTCAAGTATGTCATGGAAGTGTTGAGGCTATTTCGATATTGGACCCTTTGGATGTCAAAGAGGCATACAGTCACATTGCATCACGTCATCACAGTGTACAAAGACATGTTCGATCACATGGACCGCGTGATGCGGGCTTTGGCCAAGAAGAAGACTCAATGGTAGGAAGACTTGTTCTTTTCTTTGAAGTTAGCTCGGCAGAAGCTTTCCAAATACTACACTGAAGTGACACCAACGAGGGGCATGCTCCTGATTTCCGCACAAATCCTTGATCTGTTCCGGAAGTTGCGATCGTTTAGAAAGTGGGACGAGGGCATGGATATCAATCCTGAGGATGAGACATCGTACACTACACAATACCAAGAGGCCTTTCTAAAGTATGTGGAAAATGAATACTGCGCTAAACATCGACGTGCGCCGGTCAATGAACTCGAAACAGTACCGAGCAGCAATCTCGTCCCCTCCACAACGGCATCAGGGTTCTATCAATCATCCTTTGATCCATATGATTTGTCCAGCGATGATGAGGAATACTTAACGCCTAACAATGTGCCTGAGACGACACCCAGACGAAGCGATCGTGCAGCCCGCTTATTGACCGCCGCCAGGCTCCATTTGAATTCGCCGCCTGAAGCACCATCGAACTGGGGACAAATTAATCCAAATCTCAATGATTACCACTCCGATCGAATGGAGATTAGCAGTACATTTTGGATACCGGACATAACTGATTGGTGGCGCCAACAGGAGGAAACGCACTCAAAGTACGCCGATCTCTCCAATGTGGCTCGCGACATATGCTCTATCATACCACATAGTGTCGGAGTGGAGGCCAGTTTTTCCCTTGGCCGAGATGTTATTGAGTGGAGGCAGTCAAAAACCACAGGGGAGACCCTTCGTGAAAAAGTCGTTGTCAGGCAGTTTGCTCGAGCCAATAACGGGATGTTGGCAGGCACCAACCGAGAATTGGATACCCCACACACAGAAAACAACTCGGAAATGAAGAAAGAGGCGGAGGAAAGGAAATTACACAGAATGGCCAAGGATCACGACTTTTTGGAGATGTGGCAGGGCAGCCAAAATCTACGTGCTACCCAGAAGGAATCTCGCGCTCAAAACAAGCAGATGACTGCTGTAGGATACATTTCGGATACTGAAGAGAGCGTTAAAGCATCCTGGTCACTCTTCCAACATGATGGTGCGGCTGCATTCAAATTGTCAGAAAGATCACCTTTGCCACCAGCTTTGTCTGCAAAGGACCTCCCGGGAGGACGAACTCAGATCTTAAATGTTCGCCAAATCCGGACAATCAACCATCATCCAGTCGAAAGCGATGATGATAGTGCACCTGAAAGCATTTCGGACACCGATGATTGGCTGAACTGGAATGGCAACTTGGATAATCCAAATGACAGAGAAGATGATTGCGCAGCAGACGATGAATCCGATATAGGCCCCAACAATGGCATTGAAGATCCGGAATGCCCAGAGCAGCAGGATGTGAGTGCCGCGCCAAATGTGCCCAGATTGGTTTGGCCGACACGGAAGTCAAAGAGACAGGCTGAAAAGGTGTTGGTGACGGTCAATGCAGTTGCAACGCGGAGAAATAAAGGTGGGAAGAAAAAGTAGGACAGAATGCGTCAATGGTTCACCAGCTTTATGTAGCTTGACCGAGAGTTTCAGTTAGAGATATATTATGGGCGAATGGTAAGAAGTAGATTGTGAATATCGGTTCATAAATAGATGTATAGCAGGCACAATGAATCTTTGGGCATGATACATCATTTTTAGTCATGTGAGAGTGAACAGTGCAAGATTATTACGCCGCTCGGCTTTGCCACAGGGCTGAGTCTCAATCAGGCAGAATAACACCCGATCAAGTCAAATCAGGATGAAATCAATTGTCGACAGAAGCAGATGTTGAATGGACAATACATTAAAATGAGCGTCAATAGAGCGTCAACGACTTGTGGCCTTGCATCTTGGAAATTGCATGGGCTGTGCGGCGACGTTACGCCATAATCGTGCTATCGGCCGCCTTTCTAGGCAAAACCTCTTGCAACAACATCGCTACTATGTCCTAAAAATGAGTGTCAACGGAGTGTCAACGACTTTGGGCCTTGTATCATGGGAGATCCTAGTGTTGTGCGGCGACAATAGGCCATAATCAGATCATCGGCTGCCTTTCTAGGCAAAAACAGTAGAGACGACATCGCTACTATGTCCTAAAAATGAGTGTCAACAGAGAGTAAACGATTTTTAGCTTGGCATCTTCGGTAAGTTATGTTCCAATCAGTTGTAGACATACATTTGTGGGATATTGGCAGCCTTTACAGGCAAAAACAACAGCGAGATGATCCCTGCGGCATCCTGAAAATGAGAGTCAACCGAGCGTCAACAGTTTTAGGACATGCAAATTTCGTAATCAAGGCATCGCGCAAATCTTCGCGTGCGTAACTGTATTATTGACCGCCTTGCTAGGCAAAAATAGCATATATCGAAGGTGAAACACAGATACCAAATCAATCGATATTACACACTCCTCAAAAGCAAAAGCACATTGTTGGTTGCTGAAAACGCGATTTTGATAAGATTCTAGTAACACACTGCAAATACAACAGCCTTATATGAATCTATAGATGGACCCACTGGGCGACCCGCTGACAACCCGCCCAATTCAGACGGGTTGGGAGTTTACCATGGAACCATACCCGAGTGGGCAGTTCGGGTTTATTGACGACCTGGAATGCCAATTTGGCAACGGTTCGGTTTGGACCTGGACCCAGACCCGAAGTGACTGTCTGGACCCGGTGCTAACACTAGGCAAAGCATCATGAGAAACTGAGACTTGAATCAATGGAGTGTGCAATTCAATTTGCCATTCCCAATACTGTGGGTACGAGGCCCGATCCAGTGTATAATAACACCAATATGAAGCCTTCCCAACCGAATCAGGCAAGTAGTAACGCTGATTTCTCATATCTGCTCATATCCTCCACATCATTCTCATCTTCAGCCCCCATGTCTTTCTTTCTGATGCACAACTCTACCTTCATCGCAGAACACAAAGTTAAGTCATCCCTCTCTATCTCTCCATGCCATGATCATGAGTTGACAACAAGTACAGCATACACTGAGTCCAGCATACAACGAGTACAGCATACACCGAGTAGAGCATCCACCCAAGATGGTTTCGCTTCGCTTCATTCTCATGATTACGAGGTGATCCCTGAATGTAGCTTCAGCTTCCGGCATACCTCCCTACACGATCGACTGCAATCAGCTAGCCCGCTATGAGAGCTCACAGGTCAAGTCACCTTGTCACATTACCACGGTTGTGAATTGACTAACTGATAAATACCGTCTCAGCACCCGGCACACAGTCCATCGACCACCTCTGAGTACTCATCCAATCCCACTCCATCCTGGCCTTCAAGCGTATCGCCAAACTGGCCTGCTTATTGCCTTCAAGTTTGCACGATCATGGCCTCCTAGTGCATATCTCCTAACTTGCTCATTGACGGCCTCCAATTGCATCTCGAAACTTGCTTGAACATTGCCTCAAAGTGTATCTCCAAACACCACTGATTACGGCCTGCAAGTTCACATGGTCGTGGCCTCTCAGTGCATTTCCAAACTTGTTCGATTACAGCCTCCAAGTTCACACTCTCATCGCCTCCATGTGGTTATCTCCAAATTCGCTCGATCACGGCCTCCAGGTGCATCTCCAATCTCACCCGATCACATCCTCCTAGTGTATCTCTCAGTTCAATCTATCGTCATTTTCAGGCTCACCTTGGAATTCTTCTCAAGCACTGCCTGCAGCCAGTCCTGATATACCGTCTGTTGATGGGTAGCTATATAGATACATTGATGAGAATACAAACTGAATACATGAGTTTTCAAAATCATTGAATGATAAGTAGGAGCTTTCATTTCCAGGTGCACCAGCAGCGTTCCCAAAGAAGATGTTGTGTATCCCAGACTACTCTACTCTGATTGGAGTTGCTCCCAGACCTCGCGCCTGCGCACCCAGGCTTGGCATCGGCGCACCAAGGCTTGTCTTCCGTGCTCCCAGGCTTGCCGTCGGTGCACCCAGGTGCTGCCAGACTTGTCGTCGGCACTCCCAGGCTTCTCACCAGTGCTCCCAGGTGCTCCCAGGTGCACCCAAAGTTCTCTCCAGTGCCCCGAGGTGTTCCGAAACTCATCGCAATCACTCCCATGGTACTCCTGTCCCAGTCATCAGAAATCCCAGTTACTCTGAAGGCTGCGTGGAATCCCCTCCTAGGGTCTAATACTCTCCTGAAATTGACACATCTAAGATTACACTCCACATCCTCTCAGACACTCCTGGAGGCTCCCAGTGACTACAATACATTATGCTGATGATTATTTCAATCTGTACCCAATATACTGCTTTCAGTACTACTTCTCAGGGATGAGACATCCTCATTACCTGTTGGCACTCCTCAATGTCAATTCGGAGCAACTTTGTTTTGGACTATATAATCCACCACCTCTCAGTCCTGCTCAGCTCAAATGGGCACTGCACCTCTTGACAGGCCCTCCACAATTCCTGTTGCCACTTCTTAGATGGAATTTCTGCACCTCTATTTCATTCTGCCCTTCTGCATCACCTTCTGTACTCCCCTTGGCCACCCAACAGTCCCCATCTGACACTTTTCTTTTCCTGGTGGCAGTTCTCTTTTTCCCCAGCATATATCTTAACGACTTTCAAACTCCATTTCAATTCACAGCTAGGTAACATCTCAATACAGCCTTGGTTAAATATTACAAATTGAGCCAAACAACATAGCAGTTCAATTTCACCCACTCAACCAGCCTGAATTGTTTGTAAATACAATGATTACTATCAGGTGCCTTGTGCTGTTAATAGAGTGTGTGTTTCAGCTCTCATCAGCCCTGGTTAGATGGCAGATTTAGCTGACAACATTGACACCATGTTCAATTAATATAATTTGTTAGCTTGGTTGCATTATGGTTTCTGTGTACCTGCTTACATTTTGAAATCTCTTGCCATTTTATGTAGTTTCTTAGTGTAGCGATTCAAAAATAGAATGTTGAAGAAGAAGATTAGTAGTATAGTATGATTTAGAAGTTAATAATAAACAATAATCCATGCATCATAGTAACTGCAAAGAGTGAACTATTGCTCATCAATATCAGTAGAGTCTCTGATAACTCATGCAGTCCTCTCAATACCTATACACCAAACCCTGGCATCGTTCACAGTCTATTTGAACTTTCCACATTTATGGGGCAACATGTAACGGAGCGTACGCCAGCCTCCAGCTGCATAGCGATATAGAAGGTATTTGGGTCGATACCGTTGCAAACGTGGACTCGAGTGATAGTATATGTAAAATGTAAGGTAAGATTATCGCTAGAGAGACAAGTCTTGTGGCGAACCGACTATATAGAATGGCTGTTACCCGGCCCTGGACATGTCACATGCCACCTGCGGGAACCCTAACCGGGTGCCGTTACATCATCCCCCTCTTTAGGAGCGGACCCCCTGGGATGCAGCCGCCCATACAAGAAAAGGAAAGGAACGGAAAGGAAGGAAACAATCAAACAAAAGTTCTGTGTACGTTCATGTGCGATCTAATAAGTCCCACTACCGATCCGTATCGCCCAGGGCGACCTTTCGGCGGATCCGGCGCACGGGGAAACTCCACCTCCAGTGGCAGGTGGTAAAACCCGTGCTGACGCCATTTGTACCGGGCCGAGATCCAAAGAAGAGAAGAAGAGGAGAGATAAACAAGAAAACATCCAAAGTTATCCCGTCTCCATATCTCAACTTCCTAACCCATGCTCCAACGACCATCATTCCCGTAGCTCGTAAATCTCGCCGTACGTCTCTGTCGGAATCGTCAGGGTAGAGCTTCCGTTCATGACTTGGCATCAATAGGAGCTTCCGCTCCCGGCATCAATCATAGCCGTCGGTGATCCTCGATCGTATACGTCAATCGCGTCCTATTCGTTGATATCTAATACGTAAGCTTCTCTAAAATGGTTGTACTTACCAAGTTCAAGTGTGCCTGCGCTCTCTTGAGCCTTCGTGCAGTGCTTCGTAGAATATCTCTCAAGCGGCAGTCATCGGTAAGTGGCATTGACTTCCAGATGCTGCTTGACTCAGTAATCGTTGATCGAAGTCTGCTTTGGTGACCATCCGGTCGACTTCGTGTGTGTGCGCTCTGGATAGGCCTCTTCAGTAGAATCTTGGTCGACTTGGTAGACTTGCTGGTCGACGTCTCGGTAGACCACTAGGTGCGTTTCTGAGTAGACTGCATCCCGGTGGGCTTTGAACTTGTCGGTAGGAGTTTATTGTATAGACATCCTGGTGCGTGTCTCAGTAGACTGCATCCCGGTGGGCTTGTGTACTTGTCGGTAGGACACATTTTCGACACGGTCATCCCCCCTTTTGAAGTTCGTTGCTCCATCGACGACTTGGACTCAAATCGGTTGTTGATTGCCATCGTGGCTCCATAGACTGATCCATCGGTAGACTTTCCGTGATTGCGTTCGGTACATCTCTTTGTTGACCGATGCGTCATTCGGCATCCTTCGTCTCTGGACTTCGTAGGTCTTCGACTTCGCTTGTCTCTTGGCCTGCTTCTTCCCATTTTTCCACTTGCTTTGTCCTTTCTTTGACTCACTTTGACTGTTGACTTGCTTCGTGTTTCGACTTGCTTTTCGCCTCTTCGGACTTCGGTTGGTCTGTTCTCGTTGTCTCTGACTTTTGGGCTTTGGCCATGAATTCTCTGGGTGGGCTTATTATCTTCCGGATGCTAGGTGCGTATGTTGATTCTTCTGGTACGCTTATCCCCGCTCTCTGGGTGCCGCTGGACTTTTATCTTGTTAAGTGCACTCTGGTCCTTCATTCCAGCACCTCCGGTAGGGTCATCCCTCTCATTAAAGGTCGTTGCTCTGCCGACGACTTATCTCCTCTGATTGGTGTTGTAGCTGGTGCGTTCGTCAACCCAAAACGGGATGACTCGGGACTTGAACTGCCCGTGCTGGGTGCGAAACGGAGTTTTGTACTCGTCGCCTTCCTTGGTTCGGATGAGGTGATAGGAATTACTGAGGTCCTGTCGAGCATCTCCGGGATCAGTGGGAGATGGCTTCGTTGACGGGTCGGTAGTCCACACACAGCTGTAGTCGGCCGTTGATCATCTTTGCAAATAAGATCGGCGCTGGAGGAGGCAATGATCGCTGGAGGAATCCATTTGCTTGGTTTGTTTCGATGAAGGCATTGAGAATTTTCAACTCGACTTCTCTATCTTTCCCAGCTCTTGGTCCCACTCGCTCTTTCCGAGATTTCCAAGATCCACGCAATTTGAGTGGTTCCTCACGGCCGGGTACACTGTCACTTCCTCTCACCCTCTTCCAACTCTCCTTGAGCCAGAACCGCTCTTCCTCACAAATTCCCTTTGGATCCCTAGAAAGGTGCGGTGCGAGAGCCGCCATATCTTTTGCTGCATACGTCCACATAGTCCTTGTATCTCAATGTGAAGTCTTTCGGCAGTGCTATCCATCACTGTGAGATCTTGGTGATCATCTCTTGGTATATATCTTGACTGTCTCTCATGATGCCATTCAGTAGGCTATTCAGTACGTCTGGTGGTCATATTCAATCTTGTTCGGGAGCAATTCGGTAGTCATATCACAGTCGTTCCGTATCTCATCCGGAACTGCTTCGATAGCCATATTGCAGTCATTCGGAATCTCGTTCGGAACTGCTTCGGTATCCGTATTTGCATACGTTTGGCATGGATCAGGCTCGTTTGGCTTATCATCTTTTCTCCGGCATATTTGCAGGTACATTGGACGTCCGTCGTATGCTAGGGGAGCTTATCATCTCAGATCGCGGGGTGCGCTCGCTGGCTCTCCTCCAGTTGTGCTTGTTGATCAATCTGCGTGTGTGCTTGCCATCAGTTGACTCGGTGCACTTATCATCGTTCGCTATCATCGTTCTCTATCGTCGTTCTCTGAGTACTCTAGGCGATTCATCCCTAGGTGCACTTGACGCTGCTAGCCTTCTCAATTGATGAATGAATTTCACGGTGCTTTGTTCCTGCACCTTTGGTACGGAAATTGTTTGCAGTATCGGTTGCGATTGCAGTACGTTCATCCCCCTCTTGAAAATCGCTGCTCAGCTGACAACTAATCTCATACGGCTTGCTTTGGCGCAATATTGACTTATCGTCGTGGTTGAATAACTGGTATATCGTTCTGCCGTAGCTTAGTAACATGGGATCTCTGAATCAAAGTCGGCATTGTATTTGACTTCGTGATTGCGTATCTGGAAATAGTGCTCGGGAGTATACTCGGTGGAGTTATGCCGCCAGTAAATCGCGTATCTGTGTCTCTGAATGTCTTCTGCACTTGATTGCTAGTAATGTAAAGTATCATCTAACGTGAGGGATCATAAGGGTAAAACTCCACATAACCTCGTGTATCGCCCTCAGGCAGTGGATCGTATTCCAAATTCCGTGGCCTCCCCCATAGCTCTTAGTAGCTCTATAAAGATCGCTTATTGCATGACCGATATCATCGGTGGCATGCATGCATATGCAAAAGTCTCCGTGCTGCGGTGCCTCTGCAAAGCCTCTGCAAGGTCTCAGGCCCGTCTCACTGCCAAGATTCTGTCTGTGGTATCTTTAGTTGTCTGTACACCATTTTCGCGGTATTCGGGAGACCACTGATCGGTAAGGCCTCCGGTAGCACCATAGATGCCATCGCAATTTCCAGCTGCATCCACTTGTGTTAGCTCAATTGGTAATACAAAACAAGATAGAAGCGGTGAAGGGTAAATCCAGAAGTTGCGATACAAACGTATGGTCACAATGGAGCCATACGCAGATGGCTTGCTCCCTTCGTGTCTCGGCGAGCCAGTAGCACTCATTCAAGGATTCCATAAGTGCACGCTCTTCTGCCGCAACTACTGCCGCTGGTCCTGCTCGCTCGTCCGGCACACGAGGGTATTCACCTCTGTGAGACCGCCCTCCCGTAGCCCTCAGCAATCCTAGTGCAAACTCCCAGTCAAAGGGCGAGTGCCATGATGCCCAGCCGGCAGGATACATCGCCATCTATGCTGTGCTCCCGGTATAGTACCTCGGAAACTCTGTAGTCCTCACCGCGTTATGCTCCATCTGCAGAGTACAAATGGGATCTGCATTCAGAACTTTTTGATCAAATGTAATTCCAACTGCAGAGTACAGTTGAGATCTGCAGCCAGTACTTGCCCCTTCTCCTCATAGGTCCTCAGGACTATCAAGCCCCCTCTCTACTTGGGATCCTCAGGACTGTCCATCCACAACGAGATGTGACAAGTTACAAAAGCATATAAGGAACACGTTGGCCAAGCGATCATTTAGGTATAAAGCCGTTGATCTCAGATACTCCGCGAAGACAAGCTGGATCGATAAAACTTCGGGTATGTAAGGCACAAACTGTGGAGGGTGGACACTTGTGCGAGGGTGGACACTTGTCCGAGGGTGGACACTTGTCGGAGAGTGGACTCTTGTCCAAGGTCGAATGAAATTGTGCTTGGTTGCCAATCTTGTGATCGCCTGTCTGGATATGTAATTTGGCATTCTCGTATCTGCCGGTACAAAGCTCGATTGACTGTTGTATGGCAGGATGGGGTATAACTTCGCCTCCGCCGATAGGGTATTTGGTGTTATCCGACTCGGTCATCCGACTCGGTCGTCCGAATAGGTCGGAATTGGTCATCGGAATTGACCATCTAATTCGTGTGCTTCTGTAGGCGGTATTCGTAACTGTAGTCGGTTTTCCGCATCTTGTATGCTTCCACAGTAGGTGTGCTTTAATCGTGAAATGATTCTCTGCCAGAAATGAGCTTCGACCGTGGACTAACCCTTCCCCTTCTTCTTCTTCTCTGCTCGAAGTGAGCTTCGATGGGCTGGCTCTTCCTCTTTTCTTCTTTGCTGGAAGTGAGCTTCGACTAGGCTAGGTCTCCTCCGTCATGGCGCTCTCGTCTCTTCCGTTGGTGTGAGGAATGCAATTGTGAGTGAACTTGATCGTAGAATACGTGACCAAGTTGACTCGTATATCGTTTCTTGATTTCGAGAGGCTTCTGCCATGAATTGACGCATTCAGCGGTAACGTGATCAAGTAGCTGCAGTTTCTCCGAAGTTGGTGCTCAATTGCAGTCGTTGGTATAAGTAACTGGTTCGATCGTATGCGATTTCTCTCGTTTGATGTGTTTAGACTCTTGGTGAGTGGGAATTGGTCAACTTGACCACTGACGCGTGTCACTAGCTATGCGGCTTCCGAAGTCATCCGTGTTTTCCTCAATTGACTCAATTTAGGGTAGACCCGTCCAGATGATCATCGTTATGATTGGTAGATTTCTGAACGTATGTCTAGTTCACTCTCATCGTCCGATTGTCGAGTTGCAGCGACGCGTCGGAAAAGGTGTAAAGTTGTCATCAGCGAATCCCCTGAGCAAAACGCATCCGTGTACAGAAAAAGCGATAATTGTGTAAGGGCGCATACACCAGCCTCCGGCTGCGTACCGATATAGATGGTAATTCGGTGGATACGGTTGCAAACATGGACTCGAGTGATAGTATATGTAAAACTGTAAGGGAAGATTATAGCTAGAGATATAAGTCTCGTGGCGAGCTGACTATATAGAATGGCCGTTACCCGGCCCTGGACACGTTACGTGCCACTCGCGGGAACCCTAACCGAGTGCCGTTACACAACAGCCCTAGGTGATCCCACAGTACTCTGCAGCATTCTGATGTGCTCCCAATCATATCACAACCCCTTGGAATGAACCTACACCCTGCTCATCAGGGCCCAAAGTTAATTTTGAGGACTTCAAGAACACTGATGTATGGTCAGATCCTATCCGGAAATTTGAGATGTTAAGATAGTTCTTCACCTTCTCATACAATCTCCTGGAGACTCCCAGTAACTACAATCCATTTTGTTAAGATTGGAGGATATGATAGTCCAAACTGTGAGACTGTGATAGAGTGAACTGTAATATGTATTGGAAGACAATGATGGAATATGTTTTGAAATACACAAGGAGGCCAAAATTAGTTCTAACTTGGAAGCTGTGATCAAGTAAGCTGTCGAAATGCACTTTGAGGTGGTACATCAGCGAAATATATATTTCTCACAGGGAGTCTGTTGGAGTGTGGGGCATTTGTTTGATCAGAATCCCAAGGTGCTTACATCCCAGGGTTGACTGGACCAATATAGTAGTCTTCAGCTGTCTCTGGGAGCCATGGTGACAAAACTGAAAGTTTATAGAAGGTCTGGGGATAACCAAGAGAGTATGTCAAGATGCAGAACTCAACAATGAAAGCTGCTTGAATAACTGCAGAGCAGACATGGAAAACTAACATATTCTTTCGAAACTCTGGCAGTTTGGTGATTGTAACTACTCATATCTCAATGATTTTGAAGCTGATGTATTTAGCTGGTATTCACATCTAGATATCTATGTATCTATAAAACCATCCATAGATGTAGCTATTCATCTTAACTAGTGTTAGCAACAGGTCTGGGTAACCCGCCAGCGGTCTGGGTTTTGACCGGCAGTGCGGTTCGGTTCGGTTCCAGACCCTGCCGAAAACCCGACCCACTTTGTCTTGGCGGGTTTGTTACCCAGACCGGACATAAACCCGCAGTTTTTTGGCCAGGTTCTATATACAGCAGAGCCTCATTTTCGTGAACTCAGCACTTTGGCTCCAATTAAGTATTTGAGTTCTGATCGTATCACAATATGATATATACGTAAAAGATGCAGTTTTGCATGCTCTTACACCTCCTAATCTCCACTTTGTGATCCAATCAATATTCGTTGCGTCACTGCCAAAAACCCCCAATTTTCGGTGTGATTTCACAGCAACTCAATGAATATTGATTGGATCGCAAAGTGGAGAACAGGAGGTGAAAGAGCATGCAAAACTGCATCTTTTACGTATATATCATATTGTGATACGATCAGAACTCAAATACTTAATTGGAGCCAAAGTTCTGAGTTTGCCAAATTGAGCAACCAGCCAAAAAACCGCGAATTCAGTGCGGTTCGGTTTTTTGATGGGGTATAACCTTTTGCAACGGTTCCAGTTCGGTTCCAACCCGGACCCGGAACTGAACCGCGGATTTGGAACCGTTGCTAACACTAATCTTCACACAGCACGACAGGACTGGCTGCAAGCGGTGCATGAGTGTACACAGAGGCATACCTGAAGATGGCAATCCTGTGAATGTAGAGATGCTCTGTAAGGCCATAATCAGGCAAGTTTGGAGATGCACTTGCAGACCAAGATCAAGACTACTCAAATATGCACTTGCAAGCTGTAATTGAGCAAGCTTGAAGCCGCACTTAGTGGCTGGAATCTGCTGAATTCAATGGTGCACTTAGAGGCCATTATGATGTGAACACAGAGATGCACCTAGAGGCTATGATGCAGTGAGTGTAGAGATGCACATGGAGGCTGAAATTAAGTGAACTCAAAGATGCACTGGAAGGCAGTGAAAATGTCATCATAGAGATACACTCTGATGCAGCGATTAAGCAAGATTGGAAATGCACTTGGTGGCCAAGATTGAGTGAAACTGATCAAGTACATGCAGGAGGTTTATGTGGAGGCAATCATTTGGGGGGAGGTGCAACAGGTGCTGAGACTCTATTCATCAGTAAGTTTCCTTACTACTGTTTGTTTTGTTTTGTTTTAATCATACTGTATTCACTCTGCTTAGAGTATGACAGCCCCATTGTCCTTACTACTGTTGTAATGTTATGAGTTGGATTGTTCATTGAACATCTCATGGTGGGCAGTCTGGCAGCTGATGATCTGGTGACAGGTGGTCAGGAACTGAAGCTACATTTCGAGGTAACCTTGCAATTGTATGACTGTCGGCTGGCTCACTGAGATACTGTTCAACCTGGGTGGATACTGTGCTTGGTGTTTACTAAGAATCATAGGATGGAGACATCATGAGAGATGACTTCACATTGTGGTGTTCAATAATGGGAGAGGTGTGGACAAGAAAGTGAATTTGCAGATCAAAGTCCAATGGATGTGAGAGAATATAAGACAATGTGGGAAATGCAGGGTACAACATGCATGATTGGGTTTGTACTATGTTGTATCACTATTGTCAAACTCTACAATGGGAGTTGTACCGACTGTATGTAAAGGGATACATTGACTTGCATTCCAAAGTCTATTAAGTTCCAGTTTCTCATAATGATTTCCCTGTCTCCTCTCACTCTCTCATTCTCATCATCCACTCCACCATCAACTCAAAACATGAGCTTAAGTCATCTCTCACAATCTTTCTATATTATAATCCTCAGTGAAATATGTGTGCAGTATTAACTCATAATCTGATCTCTCTCACTCTCAGAATGTCTTTTATCTCTCCTCTCTCATCTCTCATCCACTCTCTCATCTCTCATCCACTGTCTCTTCTCTCAGTGCCCTTTGTTGTACACTATACTCGATATTCCCACAATTATGAGTTAACACATAAATAGAGTCTTGGCTCCTATTGCTCCATCCTTTCAATCTACCACCTCTAGTTTGACTGCTGCCATGTACACCTCCAGTTGAACTTAATCACAGCCATCAAGTACATCACCAAGTTGACACAATTATGGCCTCCAAGTGTATATCCAACATCAGCAAAAACTCAATTTCCTTCATTAAATTTATTTTGTTTATTGTACCCACAAACTCAAAAAAAAAATGCAATCGAGGTGTCCCTGAAATGTGGCATTGCTCCAGTGTTCCAGAGTGTTCATTGAGTCATCGCGAGGCTGTGTTCAAGCGTCCTGACCAGTGTACCCACGTTCGCGAATGCGACAAAGTGCACTTCACAAACAGTTCACACTTCCTTTGGCAATATCACAAATCATCTCTCCGCATACCCCTACGTTGCCTAATTCGATTTCTCCTCGCGATAATGATAGTACTGGCTCCATACGTTTAATGAAGCATCTAGTTCTTCTTTTCAAAAACCCTCATGGCTTAATTTGACCAACGATAGTTACCATACAGAAGTGGTTCACGATATATAATTTGTTGATACAAGATCGTCAGTACCTTCCAGTTCAACTGTTGCAGGTGGGTTATCTATCATCGCAATTAAGATTTCACGCATTTGAGATCAGACTTCAGTGAACCATCAGTTCCATTACATTTACTACTATTATGATATATCGACGATACCTAGCATGAAATAGCACACAAAGGAAATTCTAAATCCGATCACTGACACCATTCCTTACTAGCAAGCAACATCACACCCTCTACAATCGTACTTCCATCGACTAATCCCGTATTCTCAATGCTGGTCATGTTGGTGATGCTGGTGATGTCATTGCTGTTGCTGATGCTGTTGCTGTAGGGGACGGGATGGCTGCTGCTGGCAATGGCAGACCCACCAATAGGCAGAACAGCTGAGAATCGCATGCTAGCTTCAGTAGCAGCAACAAAGCTGCTGAGAGGATTAAAAGAATTGTCAGGCTGCTCTATCAGGTCCTCCAGGACGTAATGAAGAAAGTCCTCATCAAAGCTCCCCTGATTGTTGTGAGGTTGTGCCATCGCTGGGACCATACTACTTGAGTGGATGCTTTGGCGAATCATGCTGCAGATATTGTCGATCTTGTTGGCTTGAACCTCGGGTGAGGAAGAATGAAAATCCGCGTTGAGACGATGAAATACATCTGTTCATGCATTATGAACTGAATGATTAATGTTTCTTGTATCGCATGTACATTGTGCTCCACCTCCTGGACCAAACTCCGGCGGGACCATAAACTCGCCTCTTGTCCAGGCCGACAGACAATGGTGGATGGCCGTTGCGGTGAGGGCAATGAATGTTGGGTTGATTTTATCAATCAATGATCTATTTTTCATTCCCATTTGTCATATGCCATAGAAGTATGTCCAGTGAATAGGATCCACAATTCCAGTCGCTGCAAATCGAAACTTGCACTCCTCAATTGATCATCAAGACGATGATGAAACAAGAAGGGAACTTTGAACGCACCTCACGAACGTTTGTGGGGCATGTAAATCTGTCTTTGGCCAACAGCCAGGCGACTATTTTCTGGATCTCGGTGGGCGACTGTGTTCGAAATCCGTAAATAGAGTCAATTGAGGTCTTGCAGTGGTATACCATTTCTGCATGGGAGGAAGTCATCTTAACGAGAGCCAGATGCACAAAGTCAGCAATGAAAATAATCGTTGAGATGATTCATTTGCCACTAAAATGTAGGCACGTGGAGGGTCTGAGTTTCTCTGGGCTGGATCAATGCTGGCGATTTCTTCATACCACCAAGGACGAATCTGGGTGGTCTTCACCCTATTCGTGGCAAGGGGATTCACAAACATTGCATAATTGATAGGTACAGGCTTCACACGTGCCATGACTGTCACCGGAACACCAGAAAGGGTTGTCTAGGGGCTGTATTCTGCGCTAACGATGAGGCCTGTCACGTCGTCAACAAAGAGCTCATATAGACACAGAATTCCAGCTTTCCATGTAACCAATTGTTCACCTGCTTCATTTGAATCCTTGCTCTAGTGAATATGTACATTGTTGGGCGGAATTACTGATTCAAAGGGTTAATCGGATACCTTTTTGGATGCCAGCGGCGCAGGCTGGCGTTGATCCTCCTCCTCCGAGACAATATAGACCTCCCAACGCTCAGGATGTAGGGGTTGCGCCGACCTAGAAGTCAATTGAGCTGCTGCGACTCGTTTTCCAATTGTTGACGTGAACAAATCTTTTGATGGCTGCTTGCCCATGGCCGTCCTGGATGGTCGCCGAAGAGGCTAGTCATCGAATTCTGAACGGCCATCTCGACTATCGTTGTAATTGTCCGGTATGGTGCTGAGATCGCCATTGAGATCCTTGTCGTGGAAAGATTGTCTGCTTCTCTGGGTGCTGGAAGGAAGAGGAGGAGGAGGAGAAGTGCGGCGCCTGCTTGTCATGATTTAACAAGGCGGCGAGTGATAAGTACAAAAGAATTACAGCAGTGACTACAGGAAATGCAAATGAATGTAGCGTACATGAATTATAGTGTTGTGGAAAGGGAAGAAAACATTGATATGATTAGAAGCATCGTCGTAATGCATCTTTTTATCCTGTCGACGGTTCCAGGATGTTTGCTTCTCCCACCACCCACACTTCCAACTCTCTAGATGGACGGGAACTCGGAACTAAAAATGGCAGGTGACAACCATGCCCCACGGTTGTTGATTGGCTTCCTTTGACGAAAATGGTTATCGCAACGAGCTCCAAAGCGTTCGCATTTCATAAATCAATCGTGCTAAAATCTGCTGACTAAAGATACCCAACTACCAATTACATGATAGCCATACACGGAGTACTATCGCTGCCACTATGTTGTCCCCATACACAAACGTCTCAACAATTAATCGCAACATTGTGATCTCTCAACACAGCCCTTCATGCATGAATATGAATGATGTAATAATAAAATAAACACAACACCAAAAACAGGCACAAAACAGACCCAAAAAACTCCAAATTATCACCAATCTGTCCACCCTCCAAAGTGCCAGGAAAATACCCCACCCACAACGCGAATCCTTAAACAACTGTTCAGCCTGAGCATTCCATCCTCACAACGACTAATTGGCAGCTGGGCGGCTGGTTGTACGCTTCGTATTGGCCAAAGAGCCTGCAAAGAAATGTAGCTACAGCGACCACGCATAGGTATCAGGGCAGCAGCTGTTCCGTCGGCTCGTTGGCCACGATAAACGACACAAAAAACCGTTCGGTTACCAAATTTCATCGCCGCCTTTATAAATCTGGAAGCAGTAGTGTTATCGAAGATTGGTGAAACCTTGTGGGCGCAAGGACGAACATCTCAAGAAGGCTCCTCGCAGCAGCCCCAAGGCTGTCGGACTTTCCGGCTGGGGTCTGGCAGACCGGTGATTGCAGCATTCATAATGGACTAAATGATTGTATCGATGATTGATGTAACTATCAGAAGTATCGATTCATCATCCCCAGGCCAGTGCCATGAGAGGAGCTGAGTATTGTTTTCACCCACTCTCTTCCCAGCAATGCCGGGATCCACATAGACGATGGTAAAGTAAAATAGCCAGAGAAGGAAATCAGTTGAGGTGTCGCAACGCCCCTGTATCAGCGAAGACTTGTGACCCGAGGTTTCTTCCTAGTCATCTTCTGTATCTACACATCGTCAGGAAGATCAAATGAAGCATCGGGGCGATGAAATACATACCACCTTGCACGAGTGTCCACTTCTTTGTCAGGGATTCCTTGAGCCTATTCTGCCTTCGGCGAAGGCCACCCTCCGTGCACTCGTCCAGTGCTGCCTTCAGTTTCTGACAATTGATGTTGGTCTTGTCTGCCGTGTACCATTTCCAAAGCGGCCTTTTAGATGCCAGATCTCTGATTCGAGTAATGCAATGATCAATTAGGAGATCCCATTGCCTGGGGCCAGCACCTTGCATGTTGATGATGTTCATGGACTGAGCAATCTCCAAGACGCGCTCCCTCACTTTATTATCCATCCATTGTGTTGTTAAGCCACCCTTATCCTCCCAAATCCCCATGGTTTCTGCTGCCCATTGGCTGACTCCAGCACCACGGTTATCAACCCAGACGCCAACTTGTGGAGTCAGCATCTGGATTGCATGAGCATCTGCGATGACTAATTTCGGCAACCAGAATGCATCACATTACATATCAGGTTTCCAATGGTGGTCAATGGTTGAGTGGTGGATATTGAATGCTTGTTACTGTACACAAGCATCGGGAGTGTTGAATATATCATCAACGGTGATGCGATGCAGTAGCATAGGTGAGGACGGTGTGTCGAGGGTTCCGGGGATTGTAAGTAATATGTGCAGGCATCATGAATATTTATATGGGCTTGGAGGGTTTTCTTGATCCGGCGACATCATGTTGGCTGCCATTCAGCAGGGGAACGATTTGCTTAGCATCATCTAAGCGCCATGATTCGTCGACTGAACGCTTAAGTTCATCACGAAGTCAACTCAGAGCATGCTCTGCGGTCATATCTCACTCGTTTGTCCTTGCTCTAGTTCTTGTACGCCGCGATGACGTCACTGGGTCAGTATCTAAGGAGAATGCACGGTTCATGTAAGGTACGAACTTACCAAAAAGTGACAACCATAAATCAGGCAACGGGCGTAGGAGGGTCGTGTAAGGGTGCAAAACAATCGCCGTGACAAGCTGAATGCAGATGCGGTATGCTTATTGAGATCCAAAGGATGTTGAAATTGAGAGACAGATTAAACACTTTGCAAATATGTGAAGGAGGATGAGAGAAATCCTATGAGAGTGGTAGGACCCCTTTTTGGAAAATGTATATCGAGGTGTGGCTCTTACCGAGGACCAGCTGGCTTGTAATGGTATGGGTAGCTGAAAGAGCGTCATAATGCATCTTAACGTCGTTGTGACATTTCATTTTGCTAACGAAACATGGATCTGTGTCAACAGTGTCATTACTGCTCGAAGACGTACTCCTACATTGTCGCATACATCACTCACCTCAGTCACGACCACAAACAAAGGATAGTGTTGGTATCAGCCGAACAACTGCCAGATGTTGGTGTTGCAATTGAGCAGGATACAATTCTACTTCCTTGTTTTCGTGAACCGGGTCACGACCCTTTTCTTCGCCCTTCCGAGGATGATTCCAGCGATGCAGAAGCCAAAAGCAAGAATGCGTGTAACGATCCACAGCAACCACCTGTTCGGACACGTATTGATGGTACTCCATACTTGGAGAACCGTCTAGCCGGCAAGCCTAATAGTAACAAGTATATCGATATCTTCGATGATGATATTGATCTATGGTCACCGTTTTGTCATAAGGAGGAGTATCAATTAGCACACGGGTGAGTCTAGCACAACTTGTGCAGAGCGGCTATCAACGAGCATTTCAGGAACCCTACGATGGCAACCATCAGCAACATCACTTCATCCCACACTGTATTCAAATGGTCAAACGAAATGTTCTACAAGATGGGCATCGACTCTTGGAAATCTAACAAAGTGTATCACAATTGTTTGGCCGATCCAAACAATGTTTGCGACAACGATTACACATTTTTCTTTTGCCCCAATCCGGTTGAATGCATTGAGTTCCTGATGCAAGAGCCTGAGTTCAGGGAACATGTCGTATGCTCCAGCAAAGGAAATCAATGATACTGAGGAACCTATCTACTCAGAGGTGAAAACTAGCAACTGGTGGTGGAATGAACAGGTACATTAGTTGAATTTCGTCATAGCTACGATGATTTTGACCGCTTCAATGACGACAGCAGCCGCTTGGCAAAACAATTGTCCCTTTCTTCGGCAGCTCAGACCAGACGCATCTTACACACTATTCAGGCGACAAGAAGAAATGGCCAGTGAATTTGAGTCTCGGAAAAATCGACTCGACAATTACATCATAGCCTTCGAATCATGCAAGCATCCTTGTTGCCCTACTTCCCGTTGCTCCGATATATGACTTTAAAGGACATGAATGAAAAAATACCGTGAAGGAACACCAACTTCACAATCGAGAGGTCTTAAGGAAGGTCTTCAAGCATACTTTTCGTCCACCCGATGTGCTTTTCAACATTGGAATGCTTCTGCTTTGTGCGGACGGTCAGATGCGGCAATGGTATCATATCCTCTGTGCATGGACGGCAAACAACTTCGAAATCAGTCACTTGCACTCGGTCAAGCGGCCCCAATGCCTTGTGTGCGAGGCGCCGAAATCGTGGTTTGGCAATGGGAATTCATCGTTGTGGCTATGGAGAAACTATTGGCTATACTTCCAAAAGATAATACTTGTGACTCAGGGAGATGAGGCGGAGAGACGGGAAGAAAGACAATATCTGGAAGATTGAGCAGTTGGAACCTCAGAAGGCATCGTCTGGACAATGTAATGCATCTCTCCACTGACTAGTATCGTACACGATATGTTGCATACTGTCTATCCCGGTATGCCTAAACATCTGATGGACTGGGTACCGTCCTTCCTCGAACAACATCCCAGGATCTACAAATTCAACCAGCTCTGGGCAATGATGCCTCTATATCCTTGCTTCGCTCGAATCAACAAGCCATATAGCCAGTTGATGCGATAGAGTGGGAAGGAGATGAAAGCACTCAGGCGTGTGATTGTTCCAGTTCTCGCGGCGACTCTCTTCAACCCTTTGGCAAGCCAAAGGATTCCTCTCACAGAAGCCCTGTTGTGCGTCCAGAACTTAGTGTATCTTCACCTTATGTCACAGTACCAGTACCATACTGAGGCCACGATCAAGTACATGGAGAATTATCTGGCAGTGTTTCATTGTCACAAGGATGTGTTCGGTCGATTCTGCGCCAGTAAATCTACACAAATGGTTTCAGAAGCCTTGGACACACAGCTTACTTTGGACACATAGGAGGAATGGGAAAGTGACCCCACATGGAACAATCTTTCTGCAGCTGCAAAGCGTCATCACGTTGACAAAGATCAGACGCCAATCGAGTCAGAAATTGCACAACATCATGTCGACAAATCAGATTTCTACTTTGTGAAGATGCATCTCCTGAACCACTTCTCTGACCATATTCGCCAGCTTGGCAACCTCTTAAAGGTAAGCTCTGAACTCCCAGAAAGAGCAATGCTAGATCTTAAACAAGTGTACCGACAATCGAATGGTCATGAGGCCGCCTTCTAGATTTTGCCAACGAAGGCCCGAAAGGAGGTGTTTCACCGTCCAGAGCTGAATGCAAACACTGAAAATCAATGTTGCAACGATGGTAGGCCCCTAACCAAAGCGCCTATCAAGCGACTGATGAACAACCCGCAACCAGAAATCAAGACAGTTGATGACTTGGCTGAGTGGTGTGCAATGCCAGAAGGGGAGCTACAGAATCACATTGATTGCTGTTTCAAGAGATGTGCCCATTTCACAGACTATATCGATCAGGTTCAGTATTTCAGTCGTCTCAATGATGCAAAATACGTTCCGTACAAAGCAGTTGCGATTCCGGTGCCATTATTTGTATGCGACGAGCAAGCAGTTCATATGGTTTGTCGCACTGGGTCCACAAGGTGGAGAAAGCATAAGCCACCAAGAAATGATACAGTGCTTCTCTGAATGGGGACAAGGCTGGATAGCCACTTAAAGTTGACGCTGGATGCATTCCCTCACGGTTGAAGTGTCTTTTCATCGTCAAGGATGATCTATCCAACATTAACAGGCTTCTTGCCTTGGTTCGGACCTTTGCAACAGGGCCGATACTTCAGACTGCTGGGATGGTGATTGTCGAGGAGAGGGATCAACCTCCAATGTAACCCTTGCACGATAGATCCTACTGTTGTAAGGCTCAGTTCTGCATTGGAATCACCAATATTGTCCCTATAAGCACGATCCAAGGAGCTGTACACCTTCTTCCGCTGACACCGCCGCAAGGTAGCTTGCGGTGGTACTTGAGTAACACGATGGCCTTGGATGCTTTCAATTTGTTTTACATGTAGATTATTCAACTTGATGGTTGATGTAATCGTTGCTGCAATATATAGGAATCTGACGAGTATTTACTCTGAATCTCTTAATTTTTCAATGGGAGTTGTGCAAGCTTGTGTATAATCGATGTCTCGAGGAATTGAGTAGTTAAGACTATTCTTGAAATCAATGCAACAGTTCAAAAAACCGTTGAAACAATTAAAATCTAGAGGACCAACGCGAACAAAACAAGTTCAATAAATTGGCTTCAATGATTAAACACATTTTTGAGATGTTGTGACAACGCGATCACATCATTGATTGCTTCGAAGCATGGTGGAAGATTGCCAATATGTCGCGAGAATTATTTGTGGAAAATGTGGAGAAGGACAGGTGCGTGGGGTCCATTTTTGGAAACCAATTTCCCTTTTTGCCGATGAAACTTGTTCAATTATGGCTGCTAAGTTTGAACCATCATAGCTGACATGTACATGTCTTGTGTTACTTGATCTTGACCTCCAAGTGTGGGCAAATAGCGTCTCTGTATGTATGGAAGTGAATGTTATTGATGATTGAGCTGACATCTTGCTAGAACTAACTACTATGTGGACCTCCCGCAGAGCTGCACATTATCATGGCCGGAGCCATACACCAACGTCCCAACCTTCTCCAATCACCTTCGGGAAACCTCTCGAAGACACAAAACACCCTGATCTAGAATACACATATGCCTCTGTGAGGTGTCCCAACCATCCCAAAAAGTCACTTGCCTCTCATGCCTTCTTCCGTGGCATTTTTTTCTTTGCCTTTGGCAGCCCACCTAGTTGCTTCCAATACTGCTTCACTGTCTGTTTTACTTGTGCCATATGCTCCTCCAGCTCCCATGGGTTATTCTTTTCGTCCCAACCTTCCCATTGAACTTCGTATTCCCAACCAGTTATCTCAGAGCTTGGTCAGTGATTTGCGATTCTTTGGACAACATAACTTGTGCCCACCTGGCTTCTCTGTAAAGGCGGAGGCGGCGGCTGCCAGGTGACCCTAAAATTGTCCGTGCGATCAACTTTGAGCCTGCTAACGTTGACTGTGTCGTAGATTGTCATGTCGTTTGGGAGGTCTAGTTCGATGGTGTTCCCGCGGAGTAGAACCATCTCATATTGGCCAACGTAACAATGTACCAGTTTACTTCTCGTCGGGTGGATGTTGGCGTATGTGATTGAGAGATCCTCAGTATGTAGAAATACCTTCCCTCCTGTGGTGATGGCAGGGTCGATTGGGCCCCGTGGCTTATTAGCCTCAGCTGGCTGTTTGTCTTGAGCATTGCGCAGTTCATCCCAGGTGACTGCGAAAATGCACTCCAATCATTCAACGAATTCGCAGCCTTGGAAGGTTTTCGTTGACTTATTTGCCTGAGGCCACTGTAGGTCTGCAATTAAGTCTAGCGGCAAAGGCGGCCCATAACCAAGATCAAGTTCAAATGGCATCTGCTTTGTCAAATGGTGGACTGAAGAACTGTAAGCATACTCCGCAAATGGGAAGTAGTCGTCCCAATTGGCTTGATAGTGAGTGGCAAAGCCACCCAAATAGCGTACAACCCTCTTGTTCGAGTTCCCAGAGAGTCCATCCATTTCAGGATGGAATGCCGCAGACATGAGCAGCTTCGTTTGCATAATCCTCAGAACTTCGCTCCCATAGACTACTGTGCAGTGTACATTGCAGTCTGATACATCTTCTCGAGGTGCTCCATGTTGGCTGACAACGTCATCCATGAATATGCATGCAAAGGCCGGGACGTTGATTGTTCTCCTTCAGGCTCACCAATGTGCTCTCCTTGTCACGTTGTCGACAAATGTTACAATGCAGTCGTGGCCATTTCTCGAAACCGGCAGGTCAGTTATGCAGTCAATGCCGATTCTTTGCCAGCAGGCTCTGGCTATAGGATGTGGCTGTAGGAGGCACATGGGTTTCCCGCTCTGGTGGTTGGTTCGATGGCATAAGTCACAGCCCACTATGTATCGCTGGGTATTGTGCCCCATTCGCTTGCAGTAATACCGGTTTTTCATGCCTAAGTACATTGGGTCTGCACTGAAGCGTCCCCCTGCTGGAGTGTTGTGGGCATCATGGAGGATTTATCGATGCATCGCCCTTGGAATACACAACCATCATCTCTTCTCTGCCTTTCCTTCTGCCTCCATCTCTGCCTTTTCTTCTTCCTCCATTTCGTTTGCCCTTACGGTTATCTCCACTTCGTCTACATTCTTCTTCTTTGCCCTTGCATTCTTGTCCCCTTGTTTCTTTTCCAAATCTCAATGTAACCACAGTACGCCACTCTCTTCCAAATTGAACTGTTGCGTTGACACCCATAATTTGCATTCTTTTGCAGATGCAGTGGATCGCAGGGGGTGGGGGCATAGGTTGGCCAGGGGACATGCAATAGGCCCGAACCATTCGTCATCACTTATACCCTCCTTGATGTCCTCAATCCATTCTCTGGCCACAGTTACTACCAGTGCCATGAAATTTCATCACTCCAACCGGGATTCCAGATGGTGAGATAACACATCCCAACCCAATTCTTGACACCCGGGATTGGCTTGACCTCCCTGTGAAATATTTCGAGGACCATCAGGATATCCATCAGACGTACGGTGAGGTGTGGTTGTATGAGAATCCAACGCAATGTTGCATGGTCCGTGTGTACCAAAAATGGTGGCTCGGCTCCGGGTAGGTTGAGTTTCCAGTAAAATATTGCTGCTCGGATACCCAAGAGTTCTCTGTTGTATGAAGGGTATCACGTCTCCGCATCATGTAATTGACGGCTGATATAACCCAGCACCTTCACAGTCTTGTCCGGCACCTGGGAGAGCACCGCGCCCAATGGATTCTCGCTAGCATAGACTTGCAGGCAATATTCTGCTTCAGGGTCCAGTAGAGCAAGGACAGCAGCATTACAGAGTGCATTTTTGAGGGTGTCGGAAGCATGCTGGCAGTGTCTGTCCCGGGCAAATGGAGTGCACCTGACCTTGCTTACCTGTCCAGGTTGCCGCCCAATGTCCCCTTTCCCTCTCGGAGGGGTGCCAAAGGCGTATAATGGCATTGCAATGTGAGCATAGTGTTCAATGTATTGTGTATAGTAACTGGTGAGCCCCAGGAATCCTCTGAATTCCTTACTATTCTCAGGTTGAGGCCAATCCATTACTGCACGGGTCTTATGTCGCTGGGCAGGGATTCCATCCTTGTCAATGTCCAACCCACGAAAGTAGACATTCTAACAAACCCAAGCACGCTTTCCACGTCTGGCCTTCAGAGATTGTCCCATCAGTCAGTTAAGCACTTCTCGAACATGTACGACATGTTCCGCCACGGTACGACTGTGAATCATAATATCATCAAGGTACACGACAATCAATTTGCGTTTTATTGCCTTCAAGATGCCCTTCATTAAGCGCATGAACTGGCTGGGTGCGTTCGCCAGGGCAAACGGCAGGACGCGCCACTCGTACAAACCAAATGTAGTGGTTAAGGCCATCCTTTGCCTGGCAGCTGTCACGATGCGAATTTGTTCGTAACAAGCCACCAAATTCAATTTGCTGAACCAGCAGGAGCCGTGCATGGAGTTGAGTTAGCCCTCTATGTGGGGGAGGGGATAACAATCTTTGACCGCTATGGCGTTTAACGGGCCATATTTCAAGCAAACACACAGCGTACCATCAGGCTTTGGCACAAATAATACTGGTGAGCTGAAATTGCTTCCAGAGGAATGAATCCAACCGCAGCAAATTGCCTTGCCTATCTGCCTCCGAAGCTCTGCTTCTTCCCATGGAGAGATGCGGTATATTCAGCTGAATGGTATTTTGCGATTTGGGTCCGTTTTATTTTCGAAATCGGCCTGCCTTCCTGTCTGCAAATTTGCATAAGTTAGCTCGCCTAGGAGGCCCTGGAATTCTGTAAACATCTCTTGCAAGTCACCCGGAAGTTCCTCTGTTGGAAGTAAGTCGCCATCACTGAGGTGGTGCACTTCGATCAAGAAGGCACATGTCAACAGCCAGGCAAATAGGTTTTTCAGCTCCACCTTTTGTATGATATCGATGCCCATGAACTTGGCCTGCTCCACTATTCCATTGTGGACGTCCCTGGGGTGTAGACCAGGCAAGTAGTGTACTCAGCTGTCCTCTCTTTCTTCCCAGAGGATTTTGGCAATGCACATTTTGTTGTTGTCATGGTCGATTCGATAATGACAGTGTATATCATGCATCCATCTTTTCCCTAGCACGATATCAAAGCCCTTGATGTCATAGGCTGTAAATTCTGCCTCAGAAACATATGACTCACCAAGTTGTGGTTTCAATTTGACTCATTGGTGCTTCTCTATACCATCCTCTGCATTGACATTGCCCGTCTCCACAATCTTCCATCCCGCATCCATTGCACTCACCATGGCCCCTTCGCATTCTTGTTCATCAAGGAACATCCGACCCACATAGTTCTCCGACGCACCATCGTTCTTCACTACCCTTACCATTTCGCTGCACCACCATCCTCCTTGTGTTTGGTATCGTACCTTTCCTTTGAACCTCAGTAGGTCCACCACTGAGTCATCTAGTTTACTAACTTTCAAGTGGTGGTAACAGGTGAAAAACTTGAATTGACTATCTGGCACCACTTGGCCACCCTTTTTTGAAGATACCATACATGATGGTGTGTTTATGGGAGCCACAGCCGCAGCTACTGACCTCCTTTGCTGTTTCCCGCCTCAGAGTCGGAGTCTGAGAGACTCTCCAACTCACTCTCCGCCTCGCTGTCCATCTCCTGCTTAGCGTCTTTCTCCTCACCAAGCCGTCCACTCTCCTTTTGACCGGTTGGTGCACCGCCCTTTTTCTTATCCTTGCATGGCCGTGCAGACTTGGCGTTTGTGGCATCTTTCCCAACCAAAGCTTGTTAGAGTAGCTTCTTCATCAAGTCGCGGTTTGGGCAATTGGGAGAGATATGACCGACCTGACCACAGTTATAGCGGGTGAAATCATCATGTTTGGCAATGCCAGCTATGCTAGTTGTACCACCGTTCTTGGAGTCCATTTTCCTAGCAGAAGCTTTCGGTGTTGTGTTGGTGTTTGTGCTAGAGCTACTTCCAGCTTGAGACTTTTTGAGAGACGTATCCAACGCGGCGAGGTGCTCAACACGCTACTCGAGGGTTGGAGTCCTAGTGCGCATGCCAATCTAACGAACCAATTCTGTATAAATTCCCTGGTCACCCTTTTCAATCTTATACCCAAAAGCCTCGACTAACATTTCGGCTGGCATAGGCTGGTCCGGGTCCAGCTTCAAACGGAGGTGATGGAAATGCTCATTAAATTCTGTGACAATTTCTCCCTTCACTAGGCTCAGTTCCTCCCCTTCACATTTGACCAGGTCCAAGACGTTGGACGGAGAATACATAGCTTTCAACACTGTGCCAAAGATGGACCATTTGATGGGTGTACTCATTAGAAAACAGTGCATGGCCCAGACTGCTGCGTCACCTTTCAGCTGTAGCACTGCTTGCTCTCCCCAACCCATTGTGCCGACCCATCCAATGGCCTCAGCTGCCTCTTTGAAGTGTCATTCCAAAGCAAAAAGAAAGGTGGTGACATCTTCCAAGGTTCATTTGCGCTGATATGTTTCAAGGTTAGATGACTTGACAGAGAATCTATGGCTTCCAGACGGGACAGGGGTTGGTTCGGAGAAGCCTGAGATTCGGAATAAGGCTGGGGTCGGTTCGGGGGAGCCACAGATCCCGAAAGAGCCAGGGGGCGGTTGCGAGGTGTTTGGTGCTCGACTTCCATGCACTTGGTTAGTTGTTAGTTGTTGAATGTCATGTTCAAATGCTCTCAACTTGGAATCAAGGCCGCCATTCTCTGAGGAGATATTTTTTACTTAGTCCAGTGACTTGTCTCTCTCCAGCCGGAGCTTTGCGATGTCGGACTGCTCCGTCGCCTCTTTCTCCAACTTGGCGGAGCGACATTTCTCGATCCTGAGCTCTTCTTCCAACTCCTCAATCTCCTTGTGCGCAGCCGCTAACTCCTTGCTCAGGCTGCCTTGGACGGGCTCAGCAGCCTCTAATTCCTGGACTTTAGTGGCCAAGCTTGCATTGAGGTCGGGAATCTTGGCGCATTTCTCGCCTTTTTTGAGGTTTTTTGAGTGGGTAGCATCGATAATCTCCAGTTGGACATCCTCTGTACTGCTGATCGAGAGGATTGCTTAGTCAGACAAGAGTCCGGGACCGTCATCGATAGCCTTCATGCGTTTGGTGACACATTCTGTTGTGCGAAGTTCTGTAGGTTTGAATTCCACTGTGGCTGAGGTCTTGAACCTGCGGCTGAATCTAATTGACTCCGCGTTGTCAATTTTGTCGGTAAATCTGACATCTTCCACATCATGCGCGTCATCAATGTTGTCCATGTTGTGTGTAGCAGGAAGGGCCGTGACGTCGGAAGACTAGTGCAATGTTGCCGAGCCCCCGGCAGTCCACTGGTTCAGAGATAATCCTGATGAATCAGCCATCGTGCCTTGTGTTTTGATAGCTTCTGATGCTTGTGAGGCCATCAGAAGTCGAGTGTTGCTACCAATGTGGGCAAAGAGCCTCTCAGGACATATGGAAGTTAATGTTATTGATGATCGAGCTGACATCTCACTTGAACTAACTATTACGTTGGCCTCCCGCAGAGCTTCACTTTATCATGACCTGAGCTGTCCACCTACCCGAAGTGTATCTCCAAACTTGCTCAATCATGGCCTCCAAGTGCATCTCTCCATTTACACAATAACAGCCTCAAAGTGCATCCCTCTAGTTACTCAATCATAGCCTACAAGTGAATATTCTCACTTAAGACATCATGCCTTCATAATTTGCAAGAATATGACCTTCCCGTGGATCTCCAGCTTGAACTAATAAGGTCTCCAAGTGAATCTCAAAGTTCACTCGATAATGGTTTCAAAGTGCATTACTGAACCTGCTTGATTAACGCATCAAAGTACATCACAAAGCTAACTCAATTGGTGTCTCCAGCTGCTCCTCTTATGTTACTCAAGTACAATCTGCAGTTTGACTGACTGTATGCATATTGATAGATAGACTTAAGTATGTCATACATGTAATATTATAATGTTGTGAATCTTGTTGTGATTTCTGAAATACAATTGTATAACAATAACGAATACGTTATACAATATAGCTTGTGGTTGAGGAACTCAAACAACTACTACTGCGAGATAACTATGCCTAGCTTAAAGCCTCCTGCACACCTCTGCCGATGTCTCAGCTACTCTTCCAGTATCCTGCAGACCTGTACAGAGGTTTCTACAGCTTAAAAATTTGACTATCCCCAAAGTCAAATATTATATTATTGGAAATCCACCTCCCTAACTGCTGGTGCTTCCAGACATACCTGGGAATTCTCCTGTAGCATCTGAGAGCACAGTGCATAGCTCAAGGGGAGTCTGATAGTGTCTGTCATTTCTTATTTGGGGGGGTGGGGTCGACCTGAGTGTTTGTAATGCTTACATGAGGCTTCTAACCATTTGAGATTTTGGTAATATACTTCTTGAAACTTTGATATACACTTTGATGACTTAATTGAGTGAATTTAGAGATGCCCTTGGTGGGAATGATGAAATGTATTTGGAAATTCACTTGAATATACTAATTGACTGAAACTCATGGTATTCTTGGGGGTTGTTGATCTAGAGAGAGTTGCTATTGTGGCGGTGGATTAGATGATAGTTCAAGGGAAATCTAATTCATAATACCATTCAATTCATTAGTTAACTCACCACTCTTGAAATGCAGAGAGTGGATATCTATCTCCTGTACTGTGGGATAATGCATAAGATACTGGTAGCAGGAACCAGTAAATTCTGCATATATACTGGACTTGAGTTTGCTCTTGATCATTGTATGTAAAGATAGAGAGAGTTAATGTAACTTCATATTTTCCTGTTATGGTGCAGTGGTGGAAGGAATGGAGAGACATAGAAGATGGTGATGAGAGGAGATTGGAGATATTATTATAAGAAAGCTGTACTACAAGAATTTCATGGGCTAACATCAATTTACTACACCTGATCAGATCAATACAATATCACAACAAGCAGGTAGGAATTCCAATTCAAGTGATTCCAAACTCTGTCTGACAGAATGGAGTTCTTATTTTCCACATCCTCTTATGTCCGCACATAATATTTCCATCTCCATTCCAAACCTATTACTTGTAGTCACACTTCTCTACGATTACAGAACTGCCGACAGTTATGATATCCGTGTGAATTTCACCATGTTATAATTATCACTAAATAGTGAGTATAGTATTAGCCCGATATTAATTGACTCCAAACTACAGTCAGCCTCCCAATAATCCCAGTACTTAAACATTGCCTTGCGTTCCACGGGTTTCCAGTATACCTTATTCGAATATAACAGCGAAAATCCGAAGAGATCTATTCGAATCTCAAAAGAAGTATACGAAGAAGAAGGATTGCGAGTATAACCAATTGAAGAAATGTTCGAAAGGGAAGTATATACTGAGAAGAGGATTCGAGAGGAGATATTGTTGTATTCCAATCGATGTCTGAGCAAGTCTCAAGAACTGTTTCCTAACAGGAAAAACAGTATCTATATATATAATAATAAAGGAGTGATTGTCCGTGATCACGGCCGTGGATCAATAACTCAAACAGGAAGCGAAAAACTCTGCAACTGTACAAAAACACATAGGAACCGTAAAGAATATAACAGAACAATCGAGGCACATTCTTTAAACATAAGCGCTGATTAATTCCTCTTCCGACGGAATTTAAAGAAGATTCTAGACAAGTTCTAACCGCAACTTTCTAGACAACCTAAACATAAAAGTTAACAAAAGTATTTAAAGTTATTAACACACCACATTATTCTTATCTGTAAAATACCATTTTATTGTAAGGAGAATACTTAAGAAAGTACAATATTAGTAAAGAGAAATGTAGATACTTCCGTATTTTCAATACCCCTTCTCACTTTGATCCAAATATCTTTAAGCATAAGTGGTCATTAACATATCTCGTCATTCCCTTTCTACATATATCTGCCAAATTTTCTTCCGAATGTACTGACATAACAGACACAGTTCCTTGATCGATTTGTTCTCAAGTAAAGTGATATGCCACATCAATATGTTTTGATGGGTCGTTAAGATTTGGATTATATGGCACCTATAGCAGCATTGCTGTTGCAGAAGTGAGCGTTTGGTATATCTATTTTTAATAATTCTCGGATTCCACGCTTCAACCAGAGATAATGTTTAGTCGTCACAGCAAGTGCCATATACTCAGCTTCACAGGTGGAAGTAGCAACGGACTGCCGTTTTCGACATCTCCAGGAGACAGTAGCGTTATCAATTTGAAAAATATACCTTGAAAAGCTTCATCGTGTATCGAGACACTTGCCGTAAGATGCATCTGTATAAGCAGTCATTTTGAGTTGATTATTCCAAGCATAAAAGAGGTGTCTATCCTTCGTTCCATGGAGATATCGCAGTACTTGTTTGGCCGCCGTTAGGTGCTTTGTGGACAGAGATGAATTGAATTGAGACAGGTGAGTGATTGTATATGATAGGTCAGGTCTGGTTGCAGTAACCAAGTACATCAAAGATCCGAATATTTGTTGGTATGCCGTTGCATCGGTATGCTCGTCTTCATCTCCAATGGCCTTCAACTGATGGTTTGAGTTGATAGGCATTGAGACGGGCTTGCAATCTTGCATTGAAAAACAGTTCAGAATCTTATCAATGAATGTTGTCTGGGAAATAGTGATTCCATCTTCGGTAAAGGTTATTTGGATTCCTAGAAGCCAATTGAGCTCACTCATATCGTTGACTCCAAACTCAGTCTTCAATACGTTAAAGGTTTGCTCTTTTAACTCTCCAGTAGCTCCAAACAGAGTAATGTCGTCCACATAAATAGCTAAAGAGAGATCTCCTGATTCGTGAACAAGAATGCAGGGATCCCAAGCAGTGATAGCAAATCCGAAAGGTCCTAGGTATTCTACTAACCGGTAGTACCATTCCCTCAGAGATTGCTTCAATGCATAAATACACCTCTTTAATTTTGCCACCATCCCATCTAACCGACTGCCTTCCAGTAGATCCAGATAAACTTCTTCCATCAATATCCCATACAGAAATGCAGTCTTGATGTCCAGCTGTCACAGTCGCCATTCTTTGCATGCTGATAATGCCAGTAGAAGTCTAAGAGAATCTTAACAAACAACAAGGGCAAATATTTCATCGTAATCCTGGCCTAGGATATCCAAGAATCCTTTGGCAACTAACCGTGCTTTATATCGTTCGACTTCTCCTTGGGCATTTCCTTCAGCTTTATATACCCATCTGCTAGCCACAATCTTTCTTCCTTTTGGTTTCGGGATATCATCCCAAACGTCATTTTCCTTCAGTGACTTAAGTTCTGCATTCATTGCCTTCTTCCAATCTGACCATTGTGGTGACACTCTGGCCTGTCGGTAAGACTTTGGTTCATCAACTGTCAGTACACATAAATTTGCCCATTGACTTCCTTCGATTCCTTCCGGAGGTTGAGGTTCTGGGGTAGGACGTCGAGGAGGTGCATCCCGCATACTGACTTCAGGGACATAACCCTTTCAACCATAGCGTTCAGGCGGATTAACAACTCTTCTGGCACAAGTGACGACTTGACCAAGTGGAATTGTTGGTGGCATCATTGGTGGTGGACGAGAAGGAGGAGGACGTCCCAATGGAAGTTAAGATCGTTGGTTGGATTGTTGATGTTCTTCTTCCAAGAAGTGGTCTGCAGGAACAACTGTTTGAATAGACTCATCAAATTTGTCGACTCTGTCGACTTCTTTGATTAACACTCTATCATTTGGTTGTTTGGGTTGTTGGGGTAAGGCTTCTCGATATGCCATTCCATTGGCATCGTAAACCCAATAAGGAGCGCGTAAATATCCGTCTGGTTTTCCATCCTTGAAATCTGCTAACAACGGTCGATTGATCATTGGATGACCATTATCAGACAAGATATTAGCTTCTTGACGATTCGCATCCATCCAACCTCGCCACATACTATCCGATATTCTTCCTTCATTAGTATAGGTATATTCAACGGATGTTGATGGGGTGGTGCTTGGGAAAGAGGTGAAAAACTGGTCAATTCTTCGGTTTATTATTGGCGTAGCCCCATCTGACTCAAGAGGGGGGAAGAAGATGTCTGCTGATACTATAGTCTTTTTGTTATCAGGTAAGAAAACTCTATAATGATGGTGGATAGTGGTGTATCTGGTATAAGAAGCCCTTTGTGCCCTCGGAGATAATTTCTTTCCGTCCGTTCGTTTCGGATACAGTACATGAATATAGCAGTCTCCGCCGAAAGGTTGAACGTGCTGGATCGATGGCTTGGTGCCATAAAAAGCCTCATAAGGAGTTAGATCCTTTAGTGCCAAATGTGGTTGTCAATTTTTTATATATACTGATGTTAACACAGCCTCAGCCCATAATTTCTTATCATAGGTCGATGCACTTTCGAGCATTGCTCTAAGTGACTCTCCTATTGTATGATTAAGTCTTTCTGCAACTCCATTTGACTCGGGGGAATACAGAGGGGAAAACTCATATATAATTCCTGTTGATGTAAAGTACCCTTTCAAGTCCTTAGTAACATACTCCCCTCCAATATCCGTTCGAAAGGCTGCAGGAGTCTTGTGGTGTTGAAGTTCCAATTCTGCAACAAAATCTTTGATTATTTTAGTAGTCTCGGATGTTTGCTTGATAAATCGAACCCACATGACCCTTGTAGCATCATCGATTAGAGTAATGTAATGAAGGGAATTACCATATGACGGAACCAGAAAGGGTCCAATCAAATCAGAATGAACAAGGTTGAATGTTTTTCTATCTTTCTTCAATGTAGATGCTCAAGGAAGCCGAGTCATACTGCTTTTGATGCAGGAGGAACAGGTATAATTCGTAGGTCTTTTGGGTATATCGGCATCGGAATATAACCATAGCAGTTTGTCCATTGTTGATGGTGCTAAGTGTCTGAGAGCCTGATGCCAAAAGTCATAAGTAATATGGGCTGATGGTGATATCTCAGGAATTTTAAACAAATTTCTGTCAAAAACATCTTCAAAAACAACTTTTATTCCCTTATTAATTGAAATATACTCCCTCTCTTCAAACTCTGTATATCCTTTTCGCACAACTTTCTCCAAGAAATCAAAGGGTGTGCCAAATCAGGAACATGCAAAACACCACGAACACAAAAAGAAGAAACCGATCCATCTCTCAAAACACAGTCCATCACCACATCTCCCTTGCCAACTATCTCCATGCTCTTCTGTGAACTGGATTATACAAATCCAGAACAGCTCGAGTAGTTGAGGAGACGTCCTGCATACGGGATCATGTGTGAGGTACAGGCTGTGTCAAAGTAGAAGGATTTGGTTCTTACTGTTTCTTCCCTGGTAACATTTGCTTCCTCGGCCTTACCCTTCTCTCCCTTTTGCTTCATTTCTTTATTCATCTTTTGCAGATGAAGACATTCAATCCAGGTATGTCCCTCGGACTGTCCGGGATTAGGTTTAGTGCACCAGGTGAACGTTTTCAAGGAGGAGGAGGAGGAGTTATTGGAATTTCCCGATTTCGCAGGTTACTTCCCCTTTTTCTGATTGCCCAAGGGCTTTGAAACAAAGAGGGCCGAATTCTCTTCGATACTGGAGGTGTCAATATCCATAAGTCATTCCTTAACATCAGCATACAACAAATTGTCTTTTGTAGTAAGATTATCGATCACGTTTTTATGGTGTTTAACCCCAAAACCCAACAAAAAATCTCTTTTGGCCTGATCTTCATTAAGGAACGTAGCGAAGGTCTTTCGGTACAAATCAGAGGAGGCTTGCGAGAGTTTCCTAAGGTGGAGCCACTGCGACTCAAACTTGGATATAAATCCTGGTAAGTCGGTACGAGAATATTGGGTAGGAAGGGAGACCAGCTTCATTATCTGGGAGACTAAGGAGAAAGTTGAGTCTCTATAGTATTCGGTGCTAAGCCAGGTCCACATCAGGTGAGGGTCCTCCAACTCGACAATTTTGTCCAAAATGTCCTGTGAGACCACATGTACAAATATGGTGAACGTTGTATGTTTAAGATGCTCAAAGGCATCTAGTTCTGTCTGATCAGCATCATCTGCTGGGGACACACCATCCACTACTACTTCATATGCCTTAATGCCTTTCAGAACGATGTTCATCAAGGCACTCCATATCTGGTAGTTATCTTGTCCGGTAAGTTTCCCGATACTATCGAGTTTAACATTTTCTGGTGTTTTCTTATCCACTGTTGCCGAAAAAGAGAACACTGGATTCTTGCTACAGGAAGACCCTTCAGGAGCCATTTTTACTGGAGTTGCTGAGTGAGGCGAAGGAGGTAGTGAGTCGAGAGGTGTAGTTGAGGGTTCTTGTATTTCTGGATATTTGACGGGAACAGAGTGAGAGTCGAACAACTTCTGGAAAAGTGGAGGATATTCAGGATTTGAATCAGTATCGCTCATCCAGGCTCATGACCTATTCGATTATAACAACGAAAGTCCGAAGAGATCTATGAGAATCTTAGAAGAAGTATACGAAGAAGATGTATTGCGTGTATAAAGAATTCAAGAACTGTTTGAAAGGCAACCATATACTGAGAAGAGGATTCGGGAGGAGATATTGTAGTATTCCGATCGATGTCTGAGCAACCCTAAAGAACTGTTTCCGAAAAGGAAAAACAGTATCTATATATACAATAATCCAGGAGTGATTGTCTGTAATCATGATTGCGGATCAATAACTCAATCAGGAACAGAAAAACTCTGCAACTGTACAAAACTACATAGGAACCATAAAGAATATAACAGAACAATTAAGGCGCGTCGTTTAAAAATAAGTGCTGATAAATCCCTCTTCCAACAGAACTAAAAGAATGTTCTAGACAAGTTCTAACTGGAACTTTCTAGACAACCTAAACATAAAAGATAACAAAAGTATTAAAAGTTATTAACACACCACATTATTCTTATCTGTAAAATACCATCTTATTGTCAGGAGAATACTTAAGAAAGTACTATATTAGTAAAGAGAAATGTAGATACTTCCGTATTTTCAATATACCTGCCTACAAATTGACCACCTCCAGCCACCTCTCCTTGAATTCAACATTACAGTCTATTCTAGTCACATTCCCATCAATATCAGTAACCTAATAATTAGACCCTTAGCAGGTATTGTATCTCCCTCCTGATAGACTACCTTTAGATTGACATCTCCAAATTATACCTCCATTTTTGCCAAATTATTGGGTTCAAGATAATCTCTGGATACACTTGATTATAGGCTTAAACTGCATCCCTATACTCATTACATCACTATCTCTAATTATATTTCCACATATACAGAACCGGTGAATCCAACTACATCTCCAAACACACTCAATTAATACCCCCCAGTTAATCTTCACTCTTTCCCAATCATTGTATTCAAGTTCATGTCTTAGTTTTCCTAATAACAACTTGCAATATACATCTCTCCAAATGCATCTCTAAGTTTGCTACATTTTATCCTTTATGTACATAGCTGTATTTACCTACTCGCAATCGGCAAGTGTACTTTTGTTTCATCGAATTCGTTGTCTGCAGCCAGTTCAGAAGACTATTTGTTGCGTAATAGATAAGTAATCCATAAAGGAGAATACAGATCAAATACAGATCTTAACATCATATAATGATAAGCAGAAACTATGATTTCCAGGTGCACCATCAGCATTTGGCAGAATATGTCATTCTGTCCAGTCAACTGGAAACCAATTCAATGTGCTTTCAAGTGAGTAGATTGTATTTCCAGTTGCGTTCCAGAGTGTTACCAGTACTTCTGTATTTTAACACATTCATTGCCACTACTATAATCTATTACTGAATACTGCTATATCTGTTCAATTATCCCCAAGAGTTAACAATTGTAGAATTCTGGGCTGACAACTCCAATACTCTCCCAGAACCACCTGGAGACAAAAATTTCCTTTTCTGATACTACACATTATAAAAAACAAAATTTTCACTATACAGAGTACTGCTTAGTTGAATAGTGAGCAGTAAATCAGTACGTGTTAATACTATTTACCATATCCTAAAACTTAGGTACATTTCTGTGTGCAGACAAGCTATTCAATTGTCGACAAAATCAATATACACATAACTTAATTGTATATTCAACAGATAGAGGGCTAAGTCTGATCTGCTATATATGAGATTTATGATTGTTGCAATTTGTATTAGTTAAATAATATTCAATAAGATTAGTGTCAAATATATTGTTAGTATGTAGTACAGTTGGAGTCCAGAGATATTTGAATAGCATTATAATAATATCTGCAACCATTCATCAGTAACGACCCTAATTTCCGTCTGAAACACGCGGGTGTTCTGGACAGCTCTGACGGCTCTGACGGAACCTCTTATGCTCTGATGGAGAATTACACGCTACCCGTCGCCCAGGCGACGGGTCGCGTTGCATATGACCTCCTTTACTTTGTGGTGACGTATACGCATCATCAGAACGACACGTGTGTTACACTCTTCGCAGAGGCTGCAGTTATGCTGAAGCCGTTTACACAACGCCTGGCGATCGACGACAAGCCTGGGAGCACCTGGGAGCGCCGGCGACAAACCTGGGAGCGCCGGCGACATGTCTGGGAGCACCTCCAATCACAGTCATGTATTCAGTTTGTATTCTCATCTATGTATCTATGTATCTATATAGCTACCCATCTACACACGCTATATCTGGAC
>Ga0307515_10002123_pt1 | contig 43467 bp, 6 predicted proteins | sample 17_EM_MG_FD_194513 | JGI IMG/M metagenome (GOLD analysis project Ga0307515, IMG submission 194513) | Populus trichocarpa ectomycorrhiza microbial communities from riparian zone in the Pacific Northwest, United States - 17_EM | ecosystem: Host-associated > Plants > Roots > Unclassified | place... | reverse complement strand
TTATAGCATTACTGTAAAATCCAGGCTAGGGCCTTAAGCTGTGTTAATATCCGCTTAAAGTGGTTGGCCATAGAGTCTGCGTGGAAGAACTCCTTTTTTGCTTATACTAATAGTGTTAGTAGGTAAGAGCTAGTAGGCTTAATTCTGAGGTAAGAGTTAAAGCCATAGTTGGTAAAAAACGGGGAGATGCCTATACTCTTATTAATTTAGTTATTTATAGCAAACTTAGTAAGCGGTAAGTAGTTAACCTAATTATCCTATATAAAGCTAATAAAAGCATAAAGGTACTTATTTATAGCAGCGTTAATAATTTTAGTTTAGCTATCTATTTCTAGGTACTAGGCTAAGCTTAGTCTTAAGGTTATTTTAAGGCGTTTACTTAGTTGTTGCTAGAAGTCGCTAATAAATTATATACCGCGATTAAAGATAATTGTGCTTAGTATACTATAGAGCTTATATACGTTATTAATAAAGCCATTAACTAGCTCCTTTACTAAGAGTCCTATTACTAGAATAAGGTATTATATTTTAGTTAAGCGGTCTATAATAATAAGGATATATTTATATACCTTACCGTAGCGTTAATATACTAGCAGTATTATAATATAGTTAATCGAAATATCGGTTTATAGGCGAGTAGGTAGTTTTAGTAGCTTTAAAAAACTATATAGGGTAAAATAAAGGGTCTTAGTATAAAAGTATAGGGTATAGTCTTTAATAAAGGTAGCTATAAATTAGGACATTCTTAGCCACAAATATATTTGATTTAAGAGGTTAAAAGTCTTAACCTAGCTAGGGTAACTAGCGGGACCGCTACTATAAGAGTAGTAGATAACTTTTAGGTAAAGGTCTAGGGCGTTAAGGATAAAGAGATACTAGTAAAAGTAAATCTATTTATTAACAATACTATATTCTAACTTATCGTAATAAAGTAATTTCCTAATTTTCTTTAGCTACTAGCAAGCTTTTTAATTATATAGGGCTACCACTATCTCTCTTATAAGTTTGTTTTCCTAGTATCCTAACTAAATTAACTTGTCTAGTAACTTTTTAGCTATTTTAGGGTCTAGAGCGGCTATAAACTTTACGTTATTAAAGTTATAGGACTTATATAGTGTTTGAATGTAAATAGGTCACATGACCTAGTCATGTGACCTATTTCGCTTCCGTCGCTTAGACCCACTTTCTATAGAGTATATAGAGGCCTACGTGGCCTACTTAATACAAGTCAGTCACATCCATACAGAGCATACTAGTACTATACGTCTATAGTGCTACGTGCCCTGTAAAAGACTTACTACCTAGGAGACGCTTTATATTACGCAGAGTGATATAAACATTAATTAATAAGCGCTATAGATTAAAAAGCGTACTCTAACAAGGGGCTTATTCGAAGAGCTCCGTATGCAAAGGTTACGAGATTTTATATGCAAAGCATCGAATAGCCAATGAGGCTCGTATACGAAATATTAGAGTAACCACGAAACGTCCTCGAACCCCTTATACCTACCTACCTTCCTTTACCCGCTTCGAAAGACACTCCTAGCGCCCAAAGGAGAGCGGTCGCAAAGTAGTTTTAAGCCTTAACTCGGTCCACCAAATCAATTAACCTACGTACGCCAGACGATTCTTTCCTTAATAGACTACTGGCCCTTAAGCAACGTAGTCCCTAAACAAGCAATACGAGCAAGCCTTAAAACACTCTTAATACCCTACGGTTTCGCAGACCTCAAAGCCCCTACACACCCGCCACCCGCCACCCCTTATACTCTCTATCTATTCGCAGACCCGTAACGCTCTCAGTAGAACGGTTATAGGGCACCTTCGAACCCTAAATAATTATCTACTTAATAGACTTCGAACCTATACCGGGGCCCTTGCGGCTACATGTTCCTATACCCTTAACGTTACCAGGGAATATACATAAGAGGGTACTAGAGTTAGAGTTACGAAGTCCCTAAATAAGCAGACGGTAGTGCGGATAGGTTTTAGAGGAGATATAGGGAGGAGAGTAGAGAGGGAGAAAAAGGATATAAGGGGTTGGATGTTAATATAGTTAACATATAAGCCGTAACGAGTCGACATATAAACCGTAACGAGTCTGCGTTATAATTTATACGTTATAGTCTTATACAGACACTATACGGACTACAATAGGCTGAACTTCGAAGTGTTCCTAGTGTTTAAATATAAATAGGTTATATGACCTAGTTATGTAACCTGTTTCACTTCCGTTACTTAAACCTACTTTCCATAGAGTATATAGAGGCCTACGTGGCCTACTTAATACAAGTTAGTCACATCTACATAGAGCATACTAGTACTATACGTTTATAGTGCTACGTGCCCCGTGGAAGACTTACTACCTAGGAGACGCTTTATATTACGCAGAGTGATACAAACATATAGTAATTCCCCCAAAATTATAGGGTTAACTTTTTAGGGCGGTATAATAACTTAGGCTTAGTAGCGGAGGCGTTTATTATCGGCGTTCTTAGGCCTTATTTTTAGTAGCCGGCTTAGGGTATTAGGGAGCGTGGCTTTGCTATTAAGTCTATATATAATTATAAAGTTAAATTATAAAAGAAACTCTGCCTACTAGATTTAACGCTAATTTAGCTACTTAGTAGTTATAAACGTCTATAGGTTTTTATAGTCGGTAATAATTTTAAATAGCTCCTTAGTCCCTTATAGCTTAGGACGCTATTCCTCTAAAGCCTTAATAATAGCTAAGAGTTCTTTATTATAGATCTTATAGTTATACTTTAGTATAAAGTGCTTTATAGAGAAGAATATAACTAGTCTTAATTTATTATTATTATTATACTAGGAAAGGACTCTACTAAAAGCCTAATTTAATACATCTATCTCTATCACTATTTTCTTTATATAGTTATAGTATGCTAGTACTAGTGCTAAGGTAAAGGCTCCCTTAAGGGCCTTAAATAATTTAGCTTATTTTAGTCCCTATAGCCATCTAAGGGCATGTTTAGTTGCAGCTCCATATTTAATATGGAAGCTCTATATTATAACGGAAATAGAGCTTAAATATGAATATAAGGGTGTTGTTCGGTAAATCTGACGACTTTTAAATATGGAGCTCCTCCATATCGGTAAGCGCGTCAAATTTGCAAGCTATACTATATACAGTAGTTATAATAAGGTTCTTGGCACCGTTTTAATATGGAGCTTCGAGCTCCAGTTCCATATTCTATATCAATCTAGAGCCCTCGCATACGCGCTAAAGTAACAACTTCTTATAATATAACGACTCCAAACACCCTAATCGCAATACTGCTGTCGCATTTACATGCCTTATATAATATTATTATTCTAACCTTTATAATTTCAATAAGCTTATTTTTAAGGCGTTGCGGGCATTATTATAGCTCTATAGCTCCTACGGGAGGCGGGCAAAGACGTAGGAAACGTTAATTAGAGAGAGGGTGATGGCCGAGGAGGAGGCTCTATTGCTACACTAAAATAGGGAGTCGCGATAGAGGCCTGGTGGCAAAGAGGGGCTCATTCGAATTTCTCACCGGCGTTAATTACGAAGTTAAATATGGAGCCTTATTCTGGAGCTGCAACCAAATAATTAACTTAATTACAGATTTAAATAAGCCATAGTAGTAGCCGCCACTAATTACAAAACGGGCGACACTAAAAGGCGCACGGATTGAACAGATTATAATATGGAGGCGATTTGCAACCGAACGTGCCCTAATATCCTTCTTTAGGAGTTTTATTATAGGTATGGCGATAGCAGAGTAGCCTTAAATAAATTATTAGTAGAAGTTCGCGAAGCTAAGAAATTATTATAGTTCTTTAATTAACATTGGGTTCTTTTATTTCTATAAGGCCTATACCTTTTTAGGGTCTATAGTTATACTATTAGTTAAAATAATTAAGCTAAGGTATTTTGTTTTAGTAGAGTAGAACTTAAACTTATTAATATTAATTTAAAGTCCAGCATTACTAAGTCTTTAGATAACTTTATTTATATACTTAGTATACTTAGCATATATTTTAGAAAAGATAAGGATATTATTAAGGTAAGCAGTATAGTAGTTATTAAGGGCGTTATATAAAACATAATTAATATAATTTTAGAATATAGCGGGTGCGTTATAGAGGCTAAATAGTATAACTAGTATTTTATAGAGTCTAAACTGGGTAATAAATGCTATAAGCTACTTATAGCCCTTTATAATCCGGATTTAGTTAAATACAGTAATTATATTAAGTTTAGTGAAGTATTTAGCACTATAAAGTGCGTTAAGTGTCTTACGGATTAGTAGTAGTAGGCAATAATTCTTAATTGTAACTATATTTAGGCCTTAGTAGTTATAATAGATTTATATACTACTACTAGGCTTAGTAATAAGGAGAAATAGTACGGTAGCTAGTAAGGTTAATTCGCGGATAAACCCTTATCTAGTATCTTATTAATCCATTTCTTTATATACCTAAGTTTAGTAGGTAAGAGTGGTCTATTTTAATAATACGGGGCCTATTTTCTAGGGATAATCTTAATTTTATAGTCCTATAGTTGGCAAAGGGGCAGCTTATCTATATTCTTAGGGAGGAAGTGCTTAATATATTTATATAACTCCTTTAGTAGGCGTTATAGAATATCTTTATAGGTTAATCCTAGTTTACCTTTTAGGAATTTTTTAATATTAGTATTAACTATCTTCCGGCGTAAAAGCCTAGGCTTAGTTTTTAAATTTATTTTAAAAAAAGGTATAGAAATAGAAGGGCAGTACTTTATAGGCTTCCTCTATTATATAGTTGCCTTCTATTAGCTGGCGAAAGGACCTTTCTAATGGGTTTAGTACTTTTATTAGGCCTATAAGCAGCTTCTTAAGCAGCTATTAGTGCTCTTCTTATTTAACTAATTCTACTAGCTCCGCTATATAGATCCTTATTACTATCACGTCTTTTTATTTACAGAATTGGATAAAATTAACGGTATAAGCATATCTAATATTGTCTAGGTTAGGGCGTGTCTAGTTCTTTAGTACTACGGCTAGGCTAGTATAGCTCGGTTAGCCTAGGGGGGCGGAAATGGGGCGGTAGCCTTATACGGTACACGCGGGAGATAGGTATAAGGTTAGGCGTTATAGTGGCGCGGTTTCTATTATATAAGTCTTAGTAGTTCTATAGCCAGTCCTTACTATAACGCGAGCTATAGATGCGTATATAGTATATAGCTTAGTTCTAGGTATTAGGCTAGGTGGCTAGGGTTTAAATAATATCTAGGTTAGGGTTAGATTTTTAATAGTAACGGCGTAAAGCAGACCTTCTTTCTTAGTCTTAGTAGGGCTAGCTAGCCCGTCGTTTTAGTCTTAAGTACTAGGATAGTTTAGTCTTTTACTATCTTATTGCTTTACAGCTATATAGGCTCCCCTTTATTAGGAACGTCTTTTACTATTAGGGCTTTATATATAGTCTTAGGCACTAGGCTTAATAGTACTAAGTATCTACGCAGGGCGTCCCTATTACCGTTAGTTATCCCCTATAGGAGGTAGTGCCTAGAGTAGTAGTCTAAGTTAAAGCGGATTTTAAGCTTCCTAAAGCTAGGGCGGGGCTTATACTTCTAAAGCTAAGGTATACCTAAAATAATTAGGGTAGTAGGCGAGAGTTTAGTAATAAAAAAGAGTAAAGCTTTAGTATAGAGGCCAATTAATATTTGGGTAGTAAAGTAGTCTGTAATAAGTAAAGTTAGGATATTATTTATAAGGTATAGTAGCCTAGATACTAGCAGCTTCTTAGTTATAACGTTATACTTTTTTATAATAAACTCTGCGTTAGTAAATGCTATTATAGTACTACCAGAGTCTACTAGGCTTACTATATTAATATAAACTTAGGGGTATAGGTTACATAATAAGGAGAGTTAGGTTTAAATAAAGATTAATTTCTTATTACTATTTACTAATCTAAAATTAAGTAGTAGCTTATTAATAGAAAGGATTAATTAATCTAGTAATAGGGACCTAATCTTCTTATCTTCCTCCTTATATAGTTAAGACCTTTAGACGCGACTTAGTCTAAGGGTTTACCTTTTAATAACTAGGGTATAGAGCTGTCTTAGTGGGGTGGTCTAGTGTCTATCTAGCTAGCGGTATTAGTATTAGTTTTAGTTAGGGTATAGGAAGACAATACCTTACTAATAACGTAGCTATATTCGTATTTGCTAGCGCGAAGTCGCTAATACTAGGCATTATTAACGGGTTAGGCTCCTATATAGGGTATTATTTAAAATAACTAAGCTATAGGGTTAAAGAGGGTGGGTCGTCCGCCGCGGCTATAATAGGCTCTATAGTCGCCGCGTCTATAGTAGACTCTACGGTCGCCGTATCTGTGGTTATTAGTTTGCATTATTTAATAGGGTGGTATTAGGACTAGGTTTGCTATCTTAGTAGGGTTATAGGCGTCCTTCTAGTAATTGGGTAGGCTATAGGCAAAATATAATCTATTATTAACGCGGCGCTTACGCTCTATATCTAAGATTCTACTAAGGTCTATAGGTTCTTTAATTACTACTAGGGTTAGGGTCGATATAAGGGCAGGGGCTTAAGTAGGTAGGCAGTAGTTAGCGTTTTTCTTAAGGTTAGCTCGGTATATATAGTTTATAAGGTTCTTAGCAAACATATCTATTTACTTACTTTAATCTATATAGTCGCTATTATTAATTTTATAGGCAAGTTTAAGTACCAGCTCTTCTATCTTTAGAGAGATAAACTTTTAAAGTAGATCCACCTTCTATTTATCTATCTTCTTAGCGCAGACTATTAGCTTATTAAGCTCTCCCTTTTAGCACTAGTAATTACGCTCGCCCTAGGGGAAATGGTTAAGCTTATTTTTTATAACCTAGGTTATATTAAGGACCTTATAGTAAGTAGTAAGGTCTTTAAATATATCTTCCTTAGTAGGCCATTTCTATGCAGATATATTATTTAGGTTCTTGTATATAAGCTCTAGGCCCTACTTAATAAACTTATAGGCCTTATCTTCTAGTATATTTAAGATATAAAGGATTTAGGACTAAACTATATTAAAGTAGTCCTAGTTATAGTTAAAGACTCCCTTAATCTTAATATACTAGGTCTTAAAATTAGCTTATTATTCTAGCGGGGTACCTTTTTTACTAAATATTAGCGGGTCTTTAAACCTCCGTTTCTTTTATTAGGTTACTACTATTATTATAGGGGTTAATTATTTTAGAACGGCGATAGTCTCTACCTAGGAGTTAATAGTTCCTATTTAGGAGGTAATAAGGGTACTAAGGTTTTTATTGGCTTTCTTATTGGTGGTGTTTATGTTATATATACACTATAGTCCTACTTTAATATTAATAAGGAACTTATTAGTATAGTTAATAAGGGTAAGGTAAGCTTTGCTAGGCTTAAAGGTCTTAGGGTATAGTAGGGAGCAGCGGATTATCTACGCAATATTAGGATATATCTGTATAAAGAGGTTTATAAAAAAGTTGCAGAGGTTTTAGGTTTCGGCTATTTCGGCGTTATTAGTATCGCCTATTTAGGCGCTAGGTAAAAACTAAGGATTATTTTAGGATTGTGCTAGGGATATATTAGTTTTAGTAGAGGCGCGTATAGGTTGCAATTACTTTAGGGTAGAGGTTAATTAGCTAAGGTATAAGGAATTAGTAATCGCAATAGGGCGCAAATTAAAGATACCACAAACTATTATAGTACTGCATTAAGGTAGACTAAATAACTACGTTATAGTATAGAGAGAAGAAGGTGGAAAGGGGGTATTATATATAAATAGTAGTGCCGGCGGCCGAGGCATTAGTAGTGGGCTAGCTAATAGTAGGAAATAGTACAAGATAGTATAAAACAGTATGCGTTAAGTTAGTGCCGTGACAATATACCTCTAGGTAATATGCCTATACTATTAGTTCGCTGCTCTAAAACTTCTATATTAGAGTGTTCTAATTACCTATCTTGCCCTATCTACCGTTTATACTATACTTTTACTTAAATTAAGAATATTATAGACTTAATGTTATCCTACCTTTACTCTTATTTAAATACCCTATATATATATATATATATATGCGCCTATAGTCCGCCTACTTATAGTATGATTTCTACCCTTAGGAAATAGTCGAATAAATTTAAACTAAAGTAGAACTAGGTATTTTATCCTATAGCCCTAATCTAGGTCCCCTATATATATTTATAGCTAAAGATATAGAGAAAGACAAAATGCCGCGTGGGAAAGTTTAGGCTATTACGTAGGATAGGAAATAAAAGGCTTATTATAAGCTTCCTAGGGCGTATATAGTTTATTTAGTTACTATACTATATAGAGAGATATAATATAGTATAATTATATATTATATAGAAGGAAGGGGGGATACTAGAGGTAGATACCGTATTTAAATAGCTAATTTAACGTATATTAAGATATAATAGTTATATTTTAAGCCTTTGCTAAAGCTTACCCTCCTAGTAAAAAATTATTTACACTACTACTATGTCGTAGCGCCGACGCTGCGCAGCTATATATACGTCTCTACGTTTACTTTAGTAATTAATTATCACGATCCTAATAGAAAGCTAATAATAACTACTAGGTATAAGGGGGCTTTATAAATAGGGGGCTATAAGGATATAATTATTAAATAGAATAGATTATAGAAGAGAGACAAATCCTTAAGGGGGTAAGGCCTCTAGGATTATAGAGACTGTATACTGCGAGTATATACCTTTAGTACGTAACTAGTAGCCGTCTAAGGGGCGTCTAGGGGTTATCCTAAGGGCAACCCAAGGTAACTGCAATAATATTCCTTATATCACCCCCCCTTCTTATAGTCGGCCCTTGATCGCTATTACCTTATAGTAGGGAGATTATAAAGGCTCGTCCTAAAAGGGGGTTAAAGAAATATTGGTATATTACTATATATTATCTATCTATCTAACCCCTACTTTAAACTCCTAAAAAACCTTAATAAGGAAAAAATATAACTAGATATAATTACCTCTGAGATAACAACACCGTTCGGTCAGCTCTGTGGATTATGATGTCGTCTTTCCCACCAACCTTTGACCTTCGTTGAAACAGCAAGAGTGATATACTTGACTCCATAAATACTGATTTTTAAGATAGAGTACAACACCAAATCAAAGACCATCCAGTTTCCTTTGAACCGGGGTTTCTTGTCTTCAGTAAATTCCTTACGTGTCTCCTGCCCGATAATGAACAGGAGCGCCACAAGTCCGAGGATGCCAATAGTAGCCCGGACATTGATATTGGTATATCCCTTTGGTAGCCGGAATTTGTATATCCCGCACAGCTTGTCGCGAGCCCAACTAGGTGTCTCCGGCTCGTAAGAACCCGGATCCTTTTCGTGGCCTACGCCAGTAGCGATATCCAGGGTATCGTACTGTATGCGCGCAAGCGAAGTGTTGAATAATGCTCCGCTCTCGATAATCCATTGGTGATCATCAAGTGGAAGTGACTCGTAGTCTCCTACGCTTTCCTGCGCGACGAGCGCAGTTCCGAGCCTGAATTGGATCGCGTGAAAGGTCGTAGATTTTCTTAAAGCCGATCTAGTGAACTCATATTCTATTCCGTATTCTGAATGCTCTTCGTCCATGGGCGAGCATTTGCCATCCGACGTACAAACCTCATTCCAATCGACACAAGCGAGTGGGCGAGCTCTCGGATCTGGATTCCAATATCTGTCACGCCTGGGAGGATACTCCTCATCAGCGTGGAAGATGTAGTCTTTCGAGGGTCCCGTGTAGACAATGCGGCAGCTCGAGATAAACATGATCGTAAAATAAGTAGGTCCAGGAGGAGTTATATCAAGCTCGTGTCTCGGCGTCCAATAGTTCTTCTCTAGGTATGGTGTTGCCTCGTAGGCGCTGGGGGGCACGTTCAGTAGATGTTTCCACATATTGTGCGCTGACCAAGCTCACCTCACTGAATAGGCTGGCACGTCCCACTTGAAAGGATCTCCAAACATACGGAAGGTATAGTTCGAATGATAGTCTGAATCATTTACAGGCCCTAAGTAATACTCGTATTGATAATCATGGTAATGGGGGCCGGGCGGTATTTCCTTAACGAAGCCTTGATCTAAGTAAAGGGGCACACATATCGTTGTCCGATTGAATTTCGGAGGCTTGCCGGTATTGATACCAAGGACGCTTGCGTCGACGAGGCCCGTCGTAAATCGGGCCGCGGTATATCCGCCGCCAGCGCAAAAATTTTTATCTTTAAAAGGACATTCTTGTCCTATCTGGACGTTGTAAGAGATGGTTTGGCTCTCGAAGAATGCGCATCGATCGGGACTGGTGACAGAGCGGTGGCCATAGCAGTCCCTGCCATACTGACCCGCTCTCATCTCTTTCTGGGCTTGAAGCAGATCGTCGTCATCCTCCGCCTCCTTGCCAGCGTCTTTTCTCAGACTCCATGAGCCACAGTGCTTAGATGCTGACAGGCCTAACAACTCGACTGGCATGGTGGTCGAGAATGAGCCTGCGACCAAATAAGCTAGGGAGATGGCGATGAGGACGAGCGACAGGCTCATAGACTTCCATCCTCTGGCTGACTCTTTGACACTCTGGGCAGGACTGGCCAGACTATTTGAGGCTGAACTACCTCCATTGTTTGATGCTGAACTGCCTCCATTGTTTGATACTGAACTGCCTCCATTGTTTGATGCTAGACTTCTCCGTTGATATAGAACAAGTGCTCGAGTTTGGCCCGACTCTGCATCATCACGGGTCTCTAAAGTATCTGCATGGTTTTCAGTCGGCGAGCTTGCATGTCTTTGACGTTCGTCAAGCAAAGGCATGCGGTCATCGGCGTCAGCTATAGACTCTGTGCCACGATTTTGTTTTTCACTAGGACCATGGTACCAGTATCCCCACCAACCATTTGCGCGGACTAAGATGTCGCTCAACAACGGCCATGCTGCTCCAAAAAGAACGCCAATGATCAATTGTAAAGCCGTGTTGGTTCTCTCCGATGTTGTATACTGATGCACTGACAGCGTTCTAGTAAGCTATGATTGTGCTTTGACGAGAGACTCACTGTTCCACAAACTCTTATCATGGTTTGTCCAAAAGCCAGTTCTCACTTCCGGGATGCGTTCCATTCTGCCTGCTGGAAATGGATTACCTGGAGAAAGTTGTGGTATGCTGATGGCAACACTCTATCCTGAATATCCTGGATATTATGTGGGCTCTGTCGGCAAAGCTCCTGGGTGACAAGCTGGCACCTTAGATTGTTGAAACGCGCTAGCGCCCTATTCAGTGCAACCAATCAGGCACTGAGAAGGCGCCTGAACCGCACCGAACTGAGTCTGGGTCACCGGCCATCCTATGCAGTTTAGCGTCGCGCTAACGCTCCGGGTGAGGCCTTTAACAAGAGCCCACGTGTTCAGGCCAGCTCGTGCACGCGGACGGCTCATGCACGGTTTTCCTTTATCTCAGTTGACTAAGACCCTCGGAGAGAAAACCCACCTCACCTCCTGCAAACTCCTGAGCCAATCAGCGGCTGGCACCGCCACACCTCTGTAACCCCTGTGATTCCTGTAAACTCCTAAGCTAATTGGCGACCGGCGCCGTAGCCTAACGTACGCCGTAGGCGTTAGCGCTTGCGCTAGCTTTAGCAGCTAACTATAGAGCGCTAAGCTAGATTCCTTTCTAAGGGTCTAAGGGATTATAGGCGCCTTTTATAAGGGCTGTACAGCCTCGCTAGTAGAAAATAGTTTAATTGCCTTTAACGTTATATATCGCCCTCTAATATAGCGCTACTTAGCTCGCTAATACCTCTATTTAAAAGCTTACTTTTTACTCTATATATTACATCTATAATAGAGCCTAACTATACCCCTAATGGGCGTCTATCTAAGCAGGATATTTAAAGTCCTTAATTTAGCTATTTTAGCCTATTTAGTCTTTTTAGCCCGCTAAAACACTTTATTAATATATCTAAGGATTCTTTAAATAGTAATAACTTAGTAGATAATAATAGCCAACCTAATACTAGTAAGTCTAAACCTTTCTTATTAAACTAAAGTATAAGATAGTAGAGGCGCGCAAAGAAGTTATAAGCTATAGTTAATACCCTAAAATAAAAGGGTTAGACCTTTATATTATTCCTATTTACCTAGATTAGAGTAGATAATATAAATAATAGGGGGGTTATAACTAGGCACCGTTAGTACAGTCGCGTTAAAAGATAATAGTAATATTATTAAATACTATTATAAAAATCTATAACTTAGCTATATTTAAAGGGCAGTTATACTAATAGGGTCTTTTACTATAGAGCTAGACCGCCTTATCTAGGAGCTATACTTTAATACGTTTAATAAAATATTAAATATAAAGAACTTAGACTTTAAAGCCGCCTTCCGTGCTATATAAAATATTACCCTAATATAGTATATAACTTTACTATAGCTTTTTAGTAACTAGCGCGCCTATAAAGTAAATTATTAGGTAGAAGGTTAGAAGATAAAAGGTTAAAAAAACAAAAGGTTAAAAAGTGGAAGGTTAGAAGGCAGAGGGTTAGGACGCTTTAGTTAGGCAGGCGTATATTATTACTAGTATAATCTATTCTTCTAGAGCTAAGAAGCGGTTTAATTTCTTTACTTCGCTTATAGATATCTATTTTATAGGCTCTAAGGTAAAAAGAAGGGTGTTTAAAACGCTATCTAGCTTTAGGCTATGTTATAGCTATTATTTAGCAAATCGCATTATAAATAGTATTGCTAAGAAGGTAGAGGTATATTAATTATTTTATATATGTCTCCTGCAAACTTCTATAAACTCCTAGGCTAATTAGAAAAGATTCTATAAACTTTTATAAACTTTTAGACTAATTAAAAGGGCTCCTATAGACTCCTTTAGGGGCTAATATTTATTAAGGTATCTTAAGATTCTAGCGTATAACCTATAAATAGTGGTTATATACAATAATATAAACTTTAAGGATATAAAATATAATAAATTGCTTAGTTATACGTCTATTATATATTTACTAATAACTACTACTATTATATTCTATCTAGAATTACCTTTATCTAGGCTACGCTAATTAATGCATAATTTAATAAAACCGCTGTAACTTAATAATATCTTCCAGTTACCTGGCTTTATTAGAGATAAGTTAATAGAAAAATTAGCTATTACCTTATCGCTAACGTAATAAAGGGGGTTTATCTATATAGGGTAAAGCGCGTCTTTACTAAAAGTAATCTTTTTCCTTAGATATTAAGTATACACTATATTAATATTAGGAAGACTAAGTTCTAGTAGTTTAGTACTATAATAGAAGATAAGGGTACTATCTAGGGTATATACGGCGTTTATAAGAATATTTTCCTTAACTAGCTTAGACTTGAGGCTTTAGATAACCCTTATAGCTCTATATATAATAACTTTACTAATTAGCTCTAGCTTATCTATAGTGACTAGCTTACTACGTATTATATTATATTAGTAAAATAGGAATAGGCCTACGTATATTGTCCTTTTAACTATTAGAACTGGCTCCTTAGTATACCTTTATAGTTCTATATTAAGATAAACCTATAGAACACTATTATACGCACATATTTAGCGCCTAAGGACTATTAAGAGGAGGTATACTATTATCTAAGATCTGACGTTACTCTATAAAATTATGCACTATTTATATAGGAGAACGCTAAGTACTATTAAGTGGTACTAATTGTTAAGTAGGGCTTTATAGCGCGTATAATAGCCCTCTTCTATATAGCTATACAGCGCTAAGGTTTCCTTACTATAATACCTAAACTATCTAACCTATTTAATCTATTATCGTCGGAATATATAGAGAATATTACTTAGGTAATTAGTTGCCTTATACTAAAGCGGTTCCTAAAAATAGTTAAGGATATTTAGTTTATTGCTTTTACTATTAAAGCATAGAGCGGTGTAGACTTAAGTAGGCGCGTATACGGCGATATTAAGTTTTAGATAATATGTCGCCTGCTTTAAAAAGCTAAGCTACTTTTTACCGTTTAGTATGCCATTAAATATGCCAATATAGGTATACTATAACGGCTTATTAACCCCCTTATTGTCTACTTCTTTGGCACATTATAGTATAATTACAGCCGCAAGATACTATTCTATTAGTGGAATCTTACTTTAGTAAATTTGCCCAAACTCTAGTATATAATACTAGCTTAGGTCTCCTAATATATATAAGGTCGTTAATTTTAGACTAGAGTACCTAAACGGCAACTATAAAATTAAGATAAAGTGTTATAAGAACTCTACCTATAATACTAATATTATATTTAATTAAGTATATCTATTAAACGCAATGGTTAGGATAGTGCGTGGTAAGATAGAGCATATATTTAGCAAGGAGATATTAAGTACTTATACGCGGGCTTCTACAAAACTTAATATATTCCTACTTACTTATATAATCTATTTAAGTAATCTAGCTATACTATAAGGCCCTAGGCAGCTAGCAGGCTTATAGCTATTTAACTCTTATAATATTCTCTATACTAGTATAGACGTTTTAGTAGAGAGGATTAAGTAGTTTAACTAGCTCTATATATAGGACCTATATTTAGCTACTGCTTCCTATTCTCTTTTAGATACTAATAACTTAACTAGCTTTATAGATATATAAGAGTTTACTAATATTATCTGTAATAGGTTAGATAAGGTAGATCTTACCCTTTAACTAAAATATAGGCTAGGAGCTAGATGTCTCTTAAGCTCCTTATCTGAATATTACCTAAACTACTATAAACTCCTAGGCCAATTAGAGCGCGCGCTAAGCCCCTTACTACTATTATTTTCTTAGGTCTCCTAGCGAACTATTATAAACTTCTAGGCCAATTAGAACGCGCGCTAAGTTCCCTACTATTATTATTATTCCCTAAGGTCTTCTAATAAACTGCTATAAACTCCTAGGCTAATTAGAACGCGCGATAAGTTCCCTACTATTATTATTATTCCCTAAGGTCTCCTAGTAAACTACTGTAAACTTCTAAGCTAATTAGAACGCGCGCTAAGTTCTATACTATTATTATCGTTCCCTAAGGTCTTCTAGTAAACTACTATAAACTCTTAGACTAATTAGCGCGCGCTAGGCTATAAGCTTATACACTCTAAGGGGGTAGAAATAGTTATAGTACGTTTAAGTAGCAGAATAAAGACAACCTCTATTTTAATACTACTACTCTAAAGCAGAGGCCCGCTATACTTACTCTCTCTATCCATCTATACTAGAGTAAAGGCCTACTATACTTACTTTCTCTACCTACCCTACCCTAGGATAAAGGCCCACTCTGCTTATCCTAACCCGTAACGTCTTACGGTTAGGCCCTTTTAAGACACTAGCTTTTACTAGAATATGGTTAAAGCTTACCTATAAAGGATGCCTTGCGGTTAAACCTACCTAAGATACTAGCTTCTTTACCTATATAGAATCTAAACTAACTAAAACAAAGCTAAAGCTTACCCTATAAAGGATATGCCAAAGCCGCTATATCTTTCCCTTTAACTTAAACCTAGACAGGAAGTAGAATAAGGGCTTTTATAACGCCTTGCAGTTGCCTATAAAGGATAACTTATAGTTAGGCCCGCCTAAAATACTAGCTTTTTTACCTATATAGGATCTAAACTAACTAGAATAAGGTTAAAGCTTACCTATAAAGAGATACTAGTCTCTACTATAGCCGTTAATCCTATACTATACTTTCTTATACTATTATACCTAAACCCCTAGCTTCTAGAGGAGGAGGCAGTAACCCCTTTAAAAGAAGAGATTAAGGGAGAGGAGGTAGCAACTATAAGCCTCTCTAGGACTTATGCCGCTTTAATAAACTATACCGCTAGAGCGGGCCGCTATATAATAGCGAGCACAGGCGTTACTAGGCCTGCTTACCTACTAGGGACCCTTTTTAGAGTAGGCTTAGTACTTTTTATCCCTTACTTAGTAAGCTAAGTACTAATCTTTTTCTATAAGCTACTTACCTAGCTCCGTCTTTATAATTCTTCTAATATAAGAGGTATTTTTAGCGCCTACTAACGCCGGGAGGTTTAATTACTATTTACCTATAACCGCAAGTATATAGTTAACAGTGGCCTTCCTATAGAGGGCCCGGTTTTATAGGAGCTGCTATTAGTCCGCCTACTAGGCGGCCGCGAAGCTAGCCTAAGTAAGAGGCAGCGGTAGGGCCGCGAGCGGCAGCAGCGGTAGTGGTGGTGGTAGTAAAGGAGGAGGTAGTGGTGATAGTAATGGTAATCTATATGCCATATTAGCTAACGTTTAAGATATAAGGTATTGTAAAACGTATAGTAAATTAGGCTACTAGCTAATACCGTTATTGTTATCGTTATTATTATTATTACTACTAAGAGGTAGTATAGGAGAGGGATAGGGAATAGGGATAGGGATAGGAGGAGCGTAAGCGTAGAGAGGGCGAGGAGGGCTATAGAATTGGTTAGTAAACGGCCTCTTTAAGTAGGGAAATAGTTAGAAGCTTAAGTTAATTTGCTAAAGCTTTAGTTAACTACTTAGTATAGGAAAATACCTATAGAGGACGCTAGGCGTAACCTAAATATAGGGCTCTAGGATGGAGAGTGGAGATAGTAGTAAGAATGGCCTCCTTACTAATTAGAAAGTTTACTAGGTATAAAAGTACCTAGGCCGTAAGGGGAGTTATTATAAATAATTTTTTAAAAAAATTATTAGTATTAGTGTTGTAGAGAGAAATAGGGGGCGTAAATAACTGTAAGTACTAGCTTATCTACTTTACCTTTATAGATATTTACTATAATCTAATACTTATTTACCCCATATTATTAATTAAATTACTAGTATAAAACTTTTATAAACTCCTATAAACTCCTAGACTAATTAAAAGACTCCTATTAACTCCTAGGCTAATTAAAATATATTATAATATTTTAAGTAAAGGTCGTGGGTTAATAGGTAAGATTCTATATAAAATCTACTATATAAACTCCTACTAATTCCTACTAACTCCTACTAACTCCTACTAACTCCTAAACTAATTAAAACACGCTATTATATAAAACCCTAAGCTATCTCTATCTATAATTCTGTAAGGAAATTCTTTTTACCCCTTAGTATTGCTTTTCTAATACGCCTAGATCTAGTTTTTGGAGTAAATGAAAGTACTATATCTATATTTATATCCCTCGCCTATATAACTATCTAATATTTAGTAGGCAAGTCCCCTTAGTTACTAGCTTATCTTTTCCAGCTAGGCGTTAAAACTATTTATAACTGGGATATAGCTAGAACGGCGGGCTAAGAATTAAGAATAGTAATGACTTAAGAATTAAGACTGGCCGTATCCTAGGAGTTAAGAACTGCGGTATTCTAAGTATTAGGAGTAGTAATATCCTAAAAGCCTATAGTGGATATACTATGTATTATAGGCGTAGAGATTAGTCTCTAAATATCCTTAAGTACCTACACCGCGCGTTTAATACCCTCCAGTATAGCTAGAAGTAGAGTACTAGGTAGAGAGCCTAGCGCGCTAATCCTACTAGTGACCTAACTTCTAAGTAGCAAAGTTAGTAAGTCTACTACGCTCTATACTGCCTCCTATATAGCAACCTAAACGGAAAGGCTATTATCTTATTACCGAACATGCGTAGTATACTCCGCTAGTGTAAACAGCTGCTCTAGTAACTTGCGTACCACTAAGGCTCCACTATAAGTATTTTTTACCCGTCTTTACGCTAGATTATTCTTATAAATACTCCTAACTACCTTAACTATACTCTTTAGTTACTTAATTAACTAATCGCTATAGGTATTGCGATATTGCTATAAGATAAGTAGAGGAGCTATACTTTTTAGGGAATCTATTATAAGTGTCTTCTAGAAGGTATTAGGCGTTCTCCTATTGTATAAATATGTAAGCCGCTTGTAATACTTCTCTTTTATAAATATAGATAATAGTATAGGGAAGCGTTAATATTTACTAGCGTATATTAACTCTACCTGCTTAATAGCCTAATTGTTAATAAACCCTAATATAATATTAGGCTGGGTGCTAGCCCTTAGTAAATAAAGTAGTGCTAATACTTTAGGGGCTAACGTAAACTTAGGAAATAGTAAAGGGTTGTATTAATTATAGCACTAATTAGCTAGCGCGCGAATAATATAGTTTAAGACTACTAGTAGTATCCTATCCTCTCCTAGAAAGGTAAGAAAGGCCTTTTAATAATATTTACCGTTTACTATATCCTTCTATTTGGCTAATAGCTTCTTATAACTAGCTATTTTAGCCTTTATCTAGAATAGAAGGTTACTATTAGCTATAGGTGCAGAATTATAACTTATAGCTAATTTCTCTAAGGTAATACTCTTTATATTGCTAATATCGCTAGGTATAGTACTTTAAATAAGTTTACTCCGTTTATATCTAGTAGGTAAGCTAATACGTCCTCTCTAAGGCGCCTAGGTTAGCGGCTCTATATATAGTAGTAGTAGTAGTAGTTTCCGTCCTAGCTTATCTACCCCCTTTATATTAAATGCCTAGTACGGTAGGAAGATATAACCTATATTAGTGCAATTCTTCCCTTATCTGCCTTAACTAATTTACTACTACGTGTTGCCTAGACTATTTATAATTAGAAACCTCTAAATAATTACACTTAATATCTATAATATTTGCGCCTATACTAAGTAAGGTTATAGCTATTATAATTTAGATAATAAAGAAGGGGTTCCTAAACTCTATATACTATTAGTTACGATTATACTCTTATATAATAAAGTAAACTCCTAAATTACGCTACTAATATAAAAGGCCTTATTATTATTGTTAGTCCCCTTTATATACACGTTAGACTTTTAGAGTAGTATATTTTAAATATACTCTACTACCTACTAAACGGATATTTAACTATTAATAAAGACTATCGTCTTTAATATCTGTTTAGGTGTAGGTACTTTATTACCGTTTATATAGTTATTTAATAGAAAGTATAGGTTTTCCTATAAGTCTATCTTTCCTTTAGAAGTTAGTTATATACATATAGATATATCCGGACCATTAATAGATATTCTTATAACCTTAGTCTAGTATAGATAATAACTAACTACTTAAAACCTAGCGTGTAATAGAACCAGTTTCTTTACCTTTTTATTAAAAGTTATAGAATAGGTAAACCAGACTATACTTAGGCGGAGAATTATCTGTAGCTTACCTAGCATTAAGTAGGCCAATTAAAAGCCTTTCTATTCCTTTATAAGATAATATTTATTAATTATAACTAGCCCAATCTCAGACTGCAACTCTAGCTCCTTTAAGACATCTTTAAATAACTTTATTAACGCCTACTTAGGTCTAAGAAGTAAATATATATACGCCCCTTTCCAGATCTTTATAATTAGAGACTTCTCCTAACTTCTTATTTTAGTATTAATAAGAACCGGATAAGAGCTATCTATCTTAATATTATCCAGCTACTTATTACCTAGTTTATTTAATAGAATTATTTAAATAGTAATCTTTCCTATAAGAACAGAATATATATAGAAGATTAGGCTTTTACTAAAGCCTATATAGGTAATAAGAAGAGTATTACCTTTCCTAAATATAAGCTAACGTAGAGTGCGTACCTACTTATCGCATGGCTTAAAGTTATTAAGCTATAGGTAGATCTAAAGAATAATTTACTAAAGGTAGAGGTTAATAACCTTATGCTAGAACGGTATATTCTCTATACGCCCTACCTACTAAATAACTAATAGTAATTCTTTTACGCTTAGTCTCTAAATCTACTAAAGAGTCTTTAGAATAGAACTATAATTAGCTAATGTCTATACTATAGGCAGCTCTATTACTCTACCCTAAGCTCTATATTATTAACTCCAGCGATCTATATTCCTACTACCTATCTTCTTTTTCTTCTTTCTAAATTTTGCTATCTAATTGGCCTAGGAGTTTATAGGAGTTTATAAAAGTCTCTAAGAGAGCGTACCTAGCTAATAACGCGCTATAAATATTATATAGGTATAGTATAATTAGGTAAGCTATTTATAATATAGTATATAAGGCGCCTTATAAAGTTTAATAGTAAATAAAGTTATAGTAGTAAAGTACGGTTGCTATATTAATAAGGCTAATTAGATAAAACTATATTTAAAAACGCGTCTTTAAACTTTAAAGCTGTACTTTACCCCCTAATACGTTAGTTAGTTAGTTAAATTTACTAGAATATACTAATAGAGGATATTATAATTTAATTACATCGTAAACTATAACTATAGCTGCTAGATTAACCCTATTATAGTTGCTTAAAGTTAATATATATTAAGAATTAGGCCTAGTTTATAGCAAACGCATACTTATAAACGCTTTATAGAGGAATTTAGGAGTTATAGGGTGGGTAAGGGGTAGCGCGACGTTTTATTGGCTTAGGAGTTCGCAGGAGTTAGTGCGCGCCGCTAATTGGCTCAGGAGTTCGCACGAGTTGGCAGAGTGGGGCTGTGGCAAGAGAGTGAGGCCATACAACGCCGCAAATTTCTTGGAGAAGTGGCTGAGGCACCTAAGATAAGTTTTCCTTACCAAAATCCACCTAAATCCACCTCTTAATTTTATAAAATTTTTAATATGGCTTATTAAATACTAAAACTATAATTTTATTATAAAATATAATAAAAGATTAATTAGCTTATATACGTAACTAGCTTATATATAATGCTAAATTTTTTATATGCTTATAACTTAATAGCTATAATAGCTATTAATATAAAAATTAAAATTAAAATTAAAAGTATATTATAGCATAAACTAAAAAAACCCTATTTGTATATATAGTAAAATTTTAGAAATATTACATTAAATATAATAATATAATATATTGTATTTTTAATAACCAGTTATAGTTATATTAAAAGGTATATTTAGGTATATTTTGGTGAGGAAAACCGTGCACAAAGCGGTAGTGTGCATGAGCCGTCCCAGACGCGAATTGCTTAAGGAGGCGACTTTTTGGAGGCGACCAGGAGCTCGAATCTAAACTGGAGGCTGGTGTTTGGTAGATATGGTGACTTTTGAATAAGGAGCTCCTCCTTGTCGGTAGGCGCGTCAAATTTGCACGCTATACCGTATGTAGTAGGAGAAATGAAGCTCTTGGCTCCTATTCAATAAGTAGCCTTCTGCGACCCCTCATCTTCCATATTCAATAAGGAGCTCTGCTCGTGCGTGCGCCCAATCGCCCACTCCACCAAGTATAGCATTACCACCCTCATCCTCGATGATATTGCTGCTGCAGCTGCAGACCCTATACGACATTCTCCTCCTGGCGCCATAATAAAACACCAAAAGTTAAAGCCAGTAGTAGAGGATTACTAGTAGGTACTTTCTAGCTGTGGGTTGGGCAGAGAACGTCGCTAATTTTAAGCCTTATCTAAGGATCAACCGAACACCTAGCTTCATTTCATGTTAAACACGGATGCTATATTAACCGCCGCTCAATATCTACTCGTTGACGCCGGTCAAAGCACGGAGCAACCTTATATTTAAAAAGTTCCTTGTTGCAACCGAAAACACCCTTAATCAATCGCCCTGTGGCCTAAGAGGTGCTGTCCATCTCCCTCTACTAATTTGGACTTGCTACTTTGAGCGGCGACCTCTTATATCACAATCCATAATTGTTTAGTGGAAGGTCGCCAATGACATTATGTCCCAAAGACAATATGACGGTTCACAGCTTCCAGCCGATGCGTTAGCTCGATCGGTGAGACAAACATTCCTCCCCAGTTAAGGTGGTGGCATTGATATCTCTAGTGTGACAACCCTTATCAGCACGACGCCGATCGAGACAGACACGGGCAGGGAAGACACGATGGATACAGAGACCCTAATTCCGACCCTCCTAGAAGAGCGCCGCAGCCTTCTCGTGATGAAAGAACACAGCAGTGATGGAATTGGACTGGACTGGAGTGGATTCGAGCTCAAATCCACTCCATCCAGCTAGTAAATTATTTGGCTCAAGGAGCTCCACGGAGCTCCACTACATTTATATACTATATTTAGAAAAGCTTAGCATTAGTATGGTGTTGTAAAAGGAAGCGTAGATATAGAATAACTCACCAAAAGCTACCTATATTATGCCTCACCAATAACTGTCGGACGGACAAGTCACTCATAAGAACTCTGTCGATTGAAGCTGGCTCTAGAAGCTCTCTATATACATGAGGTAGGGGCAAAAGACTGACGACGACGCTGACGACGATTTGGTAACTGTTACTCAATCGCCATAAGGTTGGTATTGCCATTTAGTCGGTGATAGGTAATAAATAGGTAATAGAAGATAGATAGTAAGACATAAGATGGCAAGAATCAGGGTGTGAGTTATAAGGTGGTACTTAACAGTAACCTTAATGTTCGACACACCCCCTTAGCTGCTCAGTCTTAACTAAGCAGCTGAATAGAAAATAGAAAAAGTTACAATACCAATTTGGTATTAAGAAAGAAATCCTCTATAGTTACCTTGTCTAAATATTATCTAAATTTAATTAAATTTAATCCTTAACGTTAACAGGATTTAATTATTAAACGAACTCTTTATGCTTTTAACGTGGTAGGGCCTTTATTAAGCCGTCTACAACTATAGCAGCGGTAGGTATCTAATTAATTCTAATTTAACTATTACGTACTTCTTGGCGTAGCCAGTAGTAGTATATATTAACGTGTCGAAGCTTTATAGATAGCTTTTGTCCGTCCTTTATAAGCGGTTAAATCATCTATAGATTATTATAGTAGATTATTTATTCCTTATCTAAGGATAATTTAATTTTCCTAAAGAAGCGACTACTAAATTAACTTAGTTCCTATATAGGAGAGCCGTAAGCTCTATCTCTATACTTAACTTCGTTACTAGCGTCTGCTTAGTAAAGCGCCAATTAATTGCTCCTCTAAATAGAGTAAATAGATATCCTTCTATACTACATCTACTTATTAAATCGTCTCTAAATATCGCGTCGCTTACTTCTATTGCTATGCCTAAGCCTAACCCACTCGACCATGTAAACTAAAAAGATAGCAGCAATGTCTCGCGACTGGACGGGCTGCCGGTTGGAATGCCTTATAAGCTCTCCAGCCCATATGTCCTATATAGGTAGCGTACGGTCGTAACACTTATAAAGGCTTAGCTCCCTATATTCCGTCCTAAGTATTTAATTATAAGAGTTATAGTCTAATATAGGTATGCAATTGCTTAATAGGCTACGGCGTTATATAAGGTAAGGGGTTTTATAGGAACTCTAATAGCTTACTTAAAGCTCTAGCTATATTAGGCCTTATAATATAGGTAGTATAGAGTAGAGATTTAATCATCCTTTAGTATATATAGGTGTCCAATTTTAAAACTTCTTTTAGATTAGGTAGGAGCTTATTAGTACCTATAGGTATACTAACTAAGCGCATATTAGTTAGGTAAAATTAATTAACAATCTTTTTAATATAGAAGACCTAATAGAGCTAAAGCTTTCTTTAACTTCTATCTCTTATAAATCGAATCTTTAGGAACTAGAATAGGTTACCTAGATCTTTTATCCTATACTTCTTTATTAGTACTTTCTTAAAGCTTTAGAGCTTTAATTAATTTTTTTTAATAGAGGCAATATAGATATCGTCTACATAGAAGAATATAATTAGTAATTTATTATAGTAATGGCACGGCTTTATACTAACGGGCCTTGGCCCTAATTTAATAAGTTTATTACTAAAGTTGTTATGCTAAAGATATAGCAATCGTTAAAGTCTATAGAGAGCTCTACGTAGTAGTAGACATTTACCTTTATTAGTAAATCCGTCTGGATATTTAATATAAACTACCTTGTTAATTAGTCTGTTTATAAACGCGTTAATAGTATTACCCTGCTAAACGTCTAAATTAAATACTGTAATAATTACTGCAAGGGCTTTAAAGACTTTAGCTGCTAGAGTTACTATATAGGTATCTTTATAGATTAATTCTTATAGATTACCTCTTATATAGAGTTAAGCTGTAAACTTTATTAAGTATCCGTTAGTGCCCGTTTTATATATAAACACCTATATAATAGGTACCGTTTTAATAAATAGAGTCCTATCTACAACTTTAAACGTTCTACAATTATTTAGATTAGTATACTCCTTTATAGCAGCTACCACGAACTCTGCTTTATATTAGTAAGTTAGCAGCTTCTTCTAATTTGTAGGTAGAAGTAGAAGCTCGTTATAGTGTAAGAGGCTAGTTTAACCGGAACGTATGATTATTTAATCGATAGTGTAGAATAAGAGTTATAGGTAAGTAGAAGATAAGTTAAGGTAGAACGATCTTTAAGTATAAAGGACAAATGCTTTCTAACCTCTTCTATTTAGAGACTAATTGCTAGTTCTTCTTAAGAGGAGAACTAGCTCCCTATATAATCCTTTTAAGACGCTAGTAAAACCCTTCGCCCCTTATTTATCTAACTATATCTTTTAGGACGTAGATGGAACATAGATAGGATATAGATAAAACCTTTTACTTTCTTATTTAATATATACCTTCTAGGGGATTCCGTTATAATTGCCTCCCCTTTAAAGGTCTTAGTCCTCTAAGACTTCGCCTCTACTAAGCTTTTATAGAGTTCCGGCTAAAACTAGTAGGGAAAATTCTTAGTAAAAAGGTACTCTATAATACGGTTTATAGATAGTTCTTTACTAGCGTAAAACCTTACTTTATCTTTAGTTCCTCCGCTCTTCTTCCACTATAGCTTTTTATAATGCCTTTATAATGGAACTGAAATAATAATAAAAAAAATTAGATAAGGTTCACTTTTCTTATTATAAAAGTTTGTTATAAGTTAATCTAGAGGTTGTTCTATGTAACGCGTCTATAAGCTACTAGTACCTTTGTAGCTGGGTTAGTGTACTTTTTTAGTACTAAGGTTTTCTTAATATTAGCCATCGTAATAGCAAAAATTGTATATTTAATGCTTTTTAATAAGTTGGGCTAGTGGAGCAGCTCTAATTATATAGATATCTAGAATATTTAGCTTACTTAAATTATTTATAGTTTCTTACGCGGTTTCTTATTTAGATTTAGGTTTAGTATTAGGTACGGAGTTGGTATTAGATTTAGGTTTGGGTTCTTTAAGTAACCTTTTTATAGTAGAATACTAGTTTTTCTAGTACTTTTGTATATTAAGCTTAAGCTTTTACTTAGTTTAGGGCGGTATAGTAGTTAGGATCGGTTTATATATAGTTCGGTATAGTTTTTAAGTCCTTAGTAGATGTTGGCGGAAATCTTATACCAGTAGAATTTGGTAGAATTCCTAGGTTAGTAAAATTAAGTAGATTCCTTAGGTATAGGGTAAACAGTTATAGAAGTCTTATATTAGTAGAATTTGGTAGAATTTCTAGGTATAGGGTGGATATTAGTGGAATTTTTAGACTAGTAGATTCTAGTGGATTTTTTAGATTTTCGTTTAGAGTCTAAATAGCAAGTTATAAAGCACTTCTACTTATAATAGTAGGCGGTAAATAGAAGCTTAAGGTTGTTCTAATTAATAGTTACCTTATATAGCTTTATCTAGGATTATTTAAGGATTACTAGATAACCTAGGATAGTTATAAAGAGCTTAATTAATTCTTTATAGGTTAGGTATTAGAGTCTTAGGGTTATTACATAAGTAATATAGCCTAAGACGGTGCGTTTACTATTAAATCTAAATACGTTAATATACTGGTTAATGGGTATTAAGGTAAAACTATTATTCTACGCAAAGATCTTATTAATAAATCCTATACCGCTAGCTTCTATATTAATTAGGACTTAAGCGTTAGCCTATTAACCTTTTTATTAAAGATAGTAGTTAATAGTTATGCTAGAATCTTAAGAGTTAGTATCTATAATATCTAATGCATTTAACGAGATTCTATAATATAGCTGTCCTAAAAAGCAACTTAACTTTAAAATGTACCTTTTAGTAGTAAGTGGGAAGGGTTTCTATAGAATGTTAGTTATAGCTTTATCCTTATAAGTGGTGCTTACTAGATATAGGGCTAGAACTAGATAAGAATTGGGGGCGGTAACTAGAATAATAATATAGTAAACAGCCGCTGGTATTAGCCATTTATAAATTATACTAAGGTATAGAAACGGAGTAGTATTTTAAGATATAAGCCTTACTTCTGCATTTAAAATAAAGGCCTAGATTAATACGTCGTTCTTATTTAGGGGACCCTAGTAAGGTATACTCTAGGGTTCTAAAGTTGATGTCTATAGCATTAGGGTACTTAGGCTAAGAAGATAACTTAGCAGAAACTTATAGGGCTATTATATTGTATTAAGGAGCGGGCTTTAGTATTAGGCGTAGTATATCGTTATACCGTTTATTAATAACGTTTAAATAGGTATTAAAGGCTCCTAGTAGGTCTACGCCTATTAGGGAAGTTTTTAGTTTAAGGCGTAGGGATTTAATAAGGCTATTAATTAGTACAGAGTTATTCTAGCCTGTTTCCCTTATATAGCGGTTAAATTTAGAAAAGTATACTAGGAAACTTTTCTTTTCTTAAGCTATATGGTTTATCTTCCTTTAAGCGGTGGCTTAACGGTTTAGGTTACCGTATATAGCTTTAAGAAGTCTAACTAGGCTTTATACTAAGTTTAGCTAAAGAGTTTTAATAAGGTTAGCTACCTCTCCTCTTAGTTAACTTAGGGCGTAGTAGAGTTAGTTAGCTTTGGTTAAGTAGCAGTTAGTATTACTAGTTAGCTTATTTCTAAGCTGGCTTAAGAATAACTAAAGCTCTTATTGTTTACTGGTAAATACTAGTAGGTTTAGTAGTTTTTTATATTATTGCGGTACAGTAGTGAGTTTAGGGTAAATAACTACTGCTAGTTTAGGGCTTATATTCTGTATATAGGCCTTTAGGGATAATGTTTGGTCTTAGGGCCCTAGCGTCTATAAAGGGCGTTTATAAACCTACTATCTACTCTTTAAGCACGGTAAGTATATTAGCTGCCGTTATAGGAACTTTAGGTATATTCTATATTTTAATAATAGTATAGGTAGTTAACGTAATATAGTGTTACAAAGTAAGTATAAGTAACAATAATATGTGTAAGCTTTGCAGTGTAGGAGAATTAAATAAACGACTTAATTGTAAATGCAGCTCTAAAGCGTCTATATATACACGAATTGGGCAACAAAAAGATAATAACGATAATGTACAATTGCCGAGGTAGACAGCGCTTATAGTTGGCAATAGGTAATGGAAATAGGTAGTAAGATATAGGTAGTAAGATATACGATGTCAAGAAACGGGTGGTGAATTATAAGGTAATGCAAGCCTTAGTAGTCGGTTATACACCCCCCCAGATTTAACGGTGTAGTTAAAGCTGTAGAAAACAAAAATAAAGGTAGAGACTATACCGAAATAGGGAATTTAGATACAATTTAACAGTAGTAAAGAGGTAGGGTAATTATAATAGCATATTGCGAATATTGCAGATATTGCGGATATTGCTAGTTACTAGATGAAATAGCAATCTAATATCGAATATCTACCAAATTTAACTACTTTATCCATGATTCGTGATTTTAACGAGGTAAGGTTTTAGTAAGGCCGTTGGTAGGTATTTTGGCCGTAAAAACCCATTAAACGTTAATCTTTTTATTTTAAACTTCCTGTCTAAGCTAGTGCTAATAGACGTCAATATATTGGAGCTTATTGTCCAGTTTTGGTGTATCCTATCTTAGCAGGCATACGGTTTACAAATTGTCGCATAGCAGGGTAAATTCGCGTTCTAAATTAAAGCCAATTGCCTTAAAGAATCGTTGCCACCAGATAATCTTAACAGCAGTAGTAGACAGGGAAAGAAGTTCTGCCCTAGTAGTTAAACGAGTTACTAATTACTATAGGGTCGCCTTCTAATCGATTAGTTCTCCGAATAGTATAAATAGGTATCCTTACGAGCTCCGTCTAGTCTCTTTATAGTCTATAAATGCTATATTAGATGCCCTGTAAAAGGTAATGTCTTTTCCTTTAGGGCTTTTAAAGTAGATATATACTCTAAAAGCTTCGCCAGAGTATTTAATAGCTGTAGATTTTGTTCTAAGGCAATAGGTAATTACTTAGTTTGCTGCATTAAGGTGCTTTTAATTTGGATTAGTAAGAAATTCGGCTAGTTTAGAACGCGTCTTAGCAATATTAAGCCTTTTAAGAACAGTAAGGTATATAAGAGAACTAACCCGCTGCTGGTAGGCTAGTGTCCTTTAAGGGCTCGTCTGCTAGTCGGACGGAATCAGTTCTTTGGCAAGAAGTAGTAACTTAGGAAATCTGCCTAGTTAAATATTAAATTGTTTGGCTATCTTTTTAATATAGGAGTCTTAGCAGAGCCAGAGCTTTCTGCTTACTTAATCTTGCTTAATTCAAATTCCTAGGAACTATTATAGGTCTCCTAGTACACGGATCTCGTATTAATGTAGTAGCTTAGCTTTAGGCTCTTCTAGTTTTAGGAGGTCCTCTTTAGTAAATAGAACGGCAATATCGTCTACGTAGAAGAAGGCAATAAGTCGTTTCTTAGTAAATAGTACCTGGGATAAGTTTTAATCCAAATTTAGCTAGGGTACTAGTAAGCTCTTTATACTAAAGTAGTAGTGGAATTTTTAATCCGTATAGCGCTATAAGCAGCTCTAGAATATGTCCGTTTTAATTAAAACCTTCTAGGCAGTAGTAGTATACTAGTTTACTAAGCTTGGCATTTATAAATGCGTTTACGGTGTTATACTATTAAATTTTCAAATTGAATGAGGCTGCTATAGCCATAAGGGCACGGAATATTCGAGTAGCTATAGTTGCTGCATAGGTCTCTTCTTCGGTAATCTATAAGTCTCCGCGGACATATAGTTAAGCTTTTAGCTTTTAAAGGTAACCGTTACTGTCTAGCTTGTATTTAAAGACCTATTTTTAGTAGAAGGATCTGCTCATTACTTGCTTCTTTTTTTAGTACAATTTTAAATATCCCTTGGTGTTTAAGGTTATTGTATTCTTTTTCTAGAGCCTTTTAGAAGCTAGTAATTAAAGGATACTTTCTTAGTTTTTTAAGATTCTTTAGTTTAGAGAGAAGATTGTCCTAATGTAGAGATAAGGATCTAGTTTAGTTAATGTTCTTTACTAGGCCTATGGCAAATCTAGCGTAGTAACTAAATAGGGTAGGTAGATTGGCTAGTACTGCTATATACACTTAATATTAAATTCGTTTTAATCCTTCTAGTAGGATAAGGTTGGCAGATAGTTTAGCCGAGACTTCATTAGCTTATAAAGCTGTATTAATTGCTCTATTAAATAGTTTTAGGGAGCTTAGCTAGGTAGGGATTGCTTTAATTATATCCAGGATATTGCCTTAAAGTCCTCCTAGTATAGTGTTTATTTTTGGTAGATCTAGAAATACAATTCTGCTAAGAGTTGATAACTACTTAGTATCCTTCATAGGAGGCTTTACCGAATCGTTCAATTTAGGAGTAGTTGTTTAATCTGCATTTAAGGTAGATCTTTAATTAACTGTGCATAGGATAGATTTGTCTTTAGATTTATTATTATAGAGAGGTTCTAGTAAATAGATTGTCTGGAGGGTGTCTTCTAATGCTTCCTTTAGTAGGTAGTTAATATTTTAACCCTTAGGGTTATAGAACGAGGTCTTATTAAATATAACGTCTCTAGTTTAAATAACCTTGCAGAGGCTTAGAATCCAGATACGGTAGATATTAGTTAAATTATAGCCGACTAGATGTTTAATAGATGCATAAGGAGCTAGCTTATCTCCTTTTTTAATTCGTTTATTTAGTATATAGGTCTTATAACCATATACATGTATATAGGTAAGTAATGGCGGCTTGCCGTAGGCAATCTCGTACGGAGTTTTCCACCCTAGTTGCTTATTTGGCGTTTAATTAAAGATGCTTCTAGCTATATAGCCCTTAATTATTCCATAAGGGTTTATCTAGATCGTTTAGCTTAGCCATTTTGTTCCTTAGTATATAGTGCTCGGCATTTAAAAGTAATGCCTTCGTCTACACACCACGTCTATAAGGTGTTTCCCATTTATCTAAATACACGTTTGTTGTCGCTCTAGAAGAAGATAACATCTTAATAGAATCGTATTTTGATTAAACGGTAAATCTTGTGAATAGTGGGTAGGATAGTAGATGTATCCTTATTCCTAGAGGTAAACATAAAGTTAAATTTAAAATACGTGCAGTAGAAATGTATAATATATCTATCGCCGTTATATCTAGGTACTCTAAGGTTAATAATATTAAATGCGAGCCGTTTAAATGGTCGAGTGGCTAGAAATTCATGTTCTTGTCTTTAAAAGATCTGCTATGTGTGCTTTGCTAATAAGTAGGCTTTACATTCGATTTTAAGCGGTGCTCGTTTAGTAGTTAATTCCGTTAGCTCTACGCTATTAATATGCTTAGAAAGCTGCTTAATAGCGTTAGGTCCTATATAGCCGAGAATTTTATGCCATTTTATAGCTGTGGCTCCAACTAGTTTACGGGCCATTCTACTTAGTTAATGTCTTCTTAATAAGAAGGTTGATTAAGTTGTTAAATCTAGGGTATTTATAGGCTCTTGGTGCATTAGTGCCTAGTAGCCCCCTAGTTATTTTACATAGCATACTATTTCGCCAGTTACTAGACGGTATAGTAAGTTTTGTCCTAAGTTAAAATGGATATCGTTATTAGAAGCTCTTAAGAGTGCTACGATATTTATAAAAAAGGTAGGTGCTAGTGCTACGTAGAATAGCTTTATTTTTGACTTCCTAGTAGGTGTATTAATAGTAATAGTTACTATTCCGTAAGCTTAAATCTTTTTAAAATTTCTGCTAGTAATTAGGTAGTCGTCTTCTATTAAATAGTTTATATAGAGCTATTTATTAATAAAATGGGTTAATTAATTAATAATCTTAATTATGTCTTAACCTAGGGCCCTTAGGCTTAGATAAAGATATTTATAATATACATACCCTATATACGTAACTTGTGCACGTCCTACACTATATAGAATACAGATTATCTAATACACCCTTTTAGCTTTAAGCTCTTTAAGGTCAAAGCTAACCACCTTCTTATATCTGTTAATAAGTTAGTTAAACTATAGTCTTATCTAAATTCTTTTATCTCGCTCTAATCTTCTCCCTTAGGTCCTTTAGTTACTTCTCCTTATTTAGCTACTCCTTAATATCCATTATTCCGATTATATTAACGAAGCTTTAAAACCTCTACTTAGGTAGGGCCTTCGTAAGTCTATTAGCAATTACCTCCTTGGTTACTATCCATTAAAATAGTACTTATCTCCTTGCGTATTCCTAATATAGCTAGTATTAATAGATATTAAAGTGTTAAAGCTTTATAATTAGCTTTACCGTATCTTTTATAATTAGTTAGAGTGTCTGGGTGTTATTATAGTTAATAATTAAGGGCTCGTTCAGCCTTAACGTTATTACTTTAAACAGCCTACTAATAAAGATAGCTTCCTTTACTATCTATAATAGGGCTAATAACTTAGCTTCTGTGCTTAACGTTATCACTATATCTTACTTATTTGCTCTTTAGGTAATCGGTCCCCTAAATAGCTTTATAATATATCCTTATAAGCTTTTTCTATTAACGGAATTATCCGTAAACGATGTATTACTAGCTCAGATAAATAATTGCGCTTTACCTCTACTATCTCTTCCGTCGTTTTATCCTTTATCGCGTATTCCTTTATCTCTCCCTTTACCGTTTATTCCTTTCTTATCTCCTCTATAGTAGATTGCTCTGCTTCTTATGCTATATAGGTACTAGATTACTCTATCTGCCGCTTAATAGTACTCTTAGCTTAGGTTCTAATTAAACCTTACCAGCTATAATAATATAAAAGTAATATCCGGACGCGTTATAGTGGCTATATAGAGTACTAAACCTAATTTTCTTTAATATAGCATTATAGAAGCTAGTAGGGATATAGGGCGGACTAATAGGTCTATATTAGGAGACGGACGCGTTAAATGGATTAATTGGTAATTAGTAGGGAGGAGTTTAGATTCTGCTATAGGAGTATTTAAAAGACGCCCTTTAAGATTTATCTTATACTAGTTAGCTATCTTCTTAATATAGGCTTCTTAGGATAGCTATAGGAGCCTCTAGCTATAATTACGTAGTATATAAATTTCTAGGAACTATTTTAGCTCTTTAAGGGTACTTATCTGGCATTCCTTGCTTAGCTCCTTAATCGCTTTTTAAGCTTTCTTCTTATCTATCTTTTAGTAGCAGAAGACAATATTATTAACGTAGAAGAAGATAAATATTTTACCTTTTAGTATAATATATAGCTCTTAAGGAACCTCTTTAAAACCTAATTCGTTTAACAAGCTTCTAAGATTCTTTTACTATAATAGAGGGGATTATTATAGTCCGTAAAGGGCTTTTCTTAAACATAGTACTTTATCTGTCTTTCCGTTACTAAACCCTAGCAGTAGCTTTATATAGATAACCTTATTAAGATTATAATAGACAAATGCGTTAACTATATCTATTTATATCATCTCTAGGTTAAATTTTATGGTGATCGCTATAAGGGTTTAGAAGGTTGTACTTGCTAATATAGTAGCTCTTATAGGTAGGTCTCCTAGGGCCTATTAATTTCCGTATACTATTATAGACGAATACCTATATTAAGCTAAGGATCTGCTATCCCTTTATATGCTTCTTATCTATTTCTTAAAATAACCTTATTTAACAATAAGATTAGAGGTAGGCTCGTTAAGCCTCTTAAAAATAATCTTAAAGAGGGTATATATTAAGGTCCTGGGTTAACTAAAGTAGAGGAGGTAAGTTCTTCCTCTATAGTCTAACATTATATATTCTACCTAATCTTAGCTTGCTATTATTAAGTTAACTATTAAGGTTAAACTTCCTTTCTACTAAAAAGGCGCCGTAATAGGCTAAAGTAATCCTTTTAGTAACAAAGTCTTTAAACCTATTATTGCCGGCTTCCTTAAATAAGTCTTTAACCAAGTCTTTAAACAAGTCTTTAAACACCCTCTAAGTATTAAACCCGTCTCCTATTAGTTAGACAATGTCCTAAGCTTATATATCTAACTTTATAGAATACTTAACATAAAAGGCATATAGAGATTCTTCGTCTTCTTTTATTAGAGGTGGCGTATAATATATATTTTTAAGAGCTCTTACAAGCTTAAGGTCTGCTAACTTATTAAAGATTTAAACTAGCTTATTAACGTTATCGTCTTCCTCTTAAATTAACGGTTTAAATACTTCTTTATTATCTTCTAGAAGAACCTTATTCTTAGTTAAGGTATTAAGAAGTTAAATATTCTTAATTAACGTGTCTAATTTAGCGTATAGGTTCTCTAAGATGTCCGTTCGCTTGCCGTTAAAGAATATCTTTTTGTTAAAGATAATATCCCTTATAGAGATAATAATACCCTTATATAGGATCTGGATCCTATAAATATTGGTAAATTTATAGCTAATAAGATAGCCAATATAGGCTCGCGGATTTAGCTTGCTTAGCCTTTTCTTCTTTAGCTAGGCATCTGACGTCATCGCGTACGCCCTATAGCCGTAGGCTTTTAGGCGGGGTACAGCTGAGCGTAGTCCGGAGAAAGTTGAACGTGGTCGCCGATGGGGGTCGGCGAAAGTTGAGCGTGGTCGCCGATGGAGCGCCGGCAAAAGGTCGGCAGTACTCAACTTTTACCCATACAGAACGCGCATTAGTAGCCATAATTTACCTTAGCGACCGTATGCACTGGATATATAATGTATATGCTAAGCATATATACCTATAAGAACATATTACAATGGCTTATTAGTAAGTATTTGCTAAGCATATACGTAGCATATACTTTATATATTCTTAGCATATGCTTAGCACGTGCTATATATATACTTAGTATAGTATAGCCTACTTATATAGAATACAAAGGCAATACTTTAGAGGGTAGTATATAGGGAGTAAGATCTCTTTAATATAAAGATTGAATAGGTAAAGTATATAGAGTGAGTATATGCTCTATATATGCTAAGGCTATACATTATATATAGGATATTTTAATAACCTAGTTTACTAATTTTATTATTATATATACCCCGCATATGCCTAGCATATAACTTTTTATTTATTAAATACTTTAAATTCTATTAAAATAAATATTAAAGTAGTTAAATAGCTTTTGTTAGTAGGGGGGGTACTTAGGCAGTCTCTTTAAGCTTAGCGACGTGTTATGTGACAGCGCGCGGGCCATTATGTAGATACCTTCTCGGGGCCTTTAAGCCCCTAAGCTTCTTCCTTATAGAGTATTTATATATATCATTCCATCAGCCTGCTTAGTGCCCTAATAGCTTTTAGTAAGTATATATAATATATTAGTAGTATATATGCTAAGCATATACTAAGCATATGCGTAGTATATACTTAGGTAGATACTATAGCATAGCTTACCTTATATAAAATATAAAGGGAATACCATAAAGGGCAGTATAAGTTAATAGATTGTATATGCTAGGCATATGCCCAACATATACTAGGCATATATAGCTATAATCTTTTTTAAATTTTTTAAATATTATATTAAAAGTGTCTGCATATGCCCTGCATATGCCAGGCATATAGGGCATATACGCTAGGATATTTGCAATTTAAGATTAACAACTATGCATTTTCTATTTTATTTAAATTGCATATGCATTGCATATGCGTAGGCTAAGCGTGGTCCAAAGCTAAGCGTGGTCTAGGGTTAAATTTGAAGTTCGGACCACGTTGAACTTCCGGACCACACCGAGCTTTTTTCGGACCACGCCGAGCTGTGAGCCCGCTTTTAGGTACGCTAGTTGCGGTTTTCTTAATCTCTTATTAGCTAGGAAGGTATAGAACCTCTTATATAGCAATTTCCATCTATTACTTTCTTATAGCGTGTTACAGTGCTGCAATAAAGTAGACTAAATAACTACGTTATAGTACAAAGAGGAGAAGAAGGTGGAAAGGGGGTATTGTATATAAATAGTAGTGCCGGCCGCTAAGGCACTAGTAGTGGGTTAGCTAATAGTAGGAAATAGTATAAGACAGTATAAAATAGTATACGTTAGGTTAGTGCCGTAACAGTACTTCTCTTCCCTAGATAGTTTAGTCCCTAAACTAAATAAATAACTCTAAAATAGGCAGTATACGGAGTCGCCTATTTTTTATCGGAAAGATATTAGTTTCGCTTACCGCCCTTAACTAAGCTAATAGCGATTTTCTATGCTAGGTATAGAAAATCCTAATTAGTTAGTTTAGTAAGTAAGGTTAGTAAAACTCTACACCACCACCTAAATTAATCTGCGTAGCGTTTCTTAGCAAGGATCTAGCTAATTAGATAACTTTAACTACTAGTTAAAGTTCTATAATATCTTAACTACTATAAATTTTAATACGGTAGTCGACTATAACCTTAGCGTGGCTTTTTCTTATCTTATACCTAGTCTAGGAGTTTTAGCTTTTTAGGGTTTTGCTTATAGAAGCGCTATATAGCTTAGTTATAACCCTTTAGGTCTTCTTCTAGCTACTAGGTTATATCCTTATAATATTTCCATTTAATCTTATAAGTTAGGCCTTAGGGGTCTTTGTTATATATATTAAGGATTTTCTTAAACTCCTATTTGTCTTCTATATTATCGTTATTATCTCTCTCTACTACTCGTCCTTATACATTACGGCGCTCTATAATATTAATATTTGCTTAACTAGGGATCTTTTTAGTAACTTAGAGGCGGACCTTAAATATATAGAAGGATTTATTTACTTAGATATGGTCCGGGAGGTCTACTATAACTACTCCTTAGTATACTGCAAGTACGGGGTATAGGCCGTCCTATTTTTTCTTAAGTCTATTTATCTTTATATTTTCTAAGCTAACCATAACTATATCGCCTTTGTAGAATAATATACTCTCATCCCTATGGGTATTAGTATTATCTTTATAGCATTACTATAAAATCTAGGCTAGGGCCTTAAGCTATATTAATATCCGCTTAAAGCGGTTAGCTATAGAGTCTACGCGGAAAAACTCCTTCTTTGCTTATATTAATAGTATTAGTAGGTAGGGGCTAGTAGGCTCGATTCTAAGGTAAGGGTTAAAGCTATAGTTTATAAAAAATAGGGAGATACCTATGCTCTTATTAATTTAGTTATTTATAGCAAACTTAGTAAGCGGTAAGTAGTTAACCTAGTTATCCTATATAAAGCTAATAAAAGCATAGAGGTACTTATTTACAGCAGCGTTAATAATTTTAGTTTAGCCGTCTATTTCTAGGTACTAGGCTAAGCTTAGTCTTAAGGTTATCTTAAGGCATTTACTTAGTTATCGCTAAAAGTTACTAATAAATTATATACTATAATTAGAGATAATCGTGCTTAGTATACCGTAGAGCTTATATATATTATTAATAAAGCCATTAACTAGCTCCTTTATTAAGAGTCCTATTACTAGAATAAGGTATTATATTTTAGTTAGGCGGTTTATAATAATAAGGATATATTTATATACCTTACTATAGCGTTAGTATACTAACAGCATTATAATATAGTTAATTAAAATATCGGTTTATGGGCGAGTAGGTAGTTCTAGTAGTTTTAAGAAACTAGGTGGGGTAGAATAGGGGGTCTTAGTGCGAAAGTATAGGGCATAGTCTTTAATAAAGGTAGCTGTAAATTAGGAGATTTCTAGCTACTAGTATATTTAGTTTAAGAGGTTAAGGGTTTTAATCCAACTAGGGTAATTAGCGGGGCCACTACTATAAGAGCGATAGATAACTTCTAGGCGGAGGTCTAGGGTATTAGGGATAAAGAGATATTAGCGGAAGTAGATCTATCCGTTAATAATACTATATTCTAACTTATTATAATAAAGTAATTTCCTAATCTTTTTAGCTACTAGTAAGCTTTCTAATTATATAGGGCCGCCACTATATACTTTTACGAGTTTATTCTCCTAATATCTTAACTAAATTAACTTATCTAGTGACTTTTAAGCTATTTTAGGGTCTAGAGCGGCTATAAACTCTACATTATTAAAGTTATAGGACTTATATAGTAATTCTTCTAAGATTATAGGGTTAACTTTTTAGGGCGGTATTATAACTTAGGTTTAGTAGCGGAGGCGTTTATTATTAGCGTCCTTAGGCCTTATTCCTAGTAGCTAGCTTAAGGCATTAGGGAGCGTGGCTTTACTATTAGGTCTATATATAATTATAAAGTTAAACTATAAAAGAAACTCTACCTACTAGACTTAGCACTAATTTAGGTACTTAGTAGTTATAAACGTCTATAGGTTCTTATAGTTAGTAATAATTTTAAATAGCTTCTTAGTCCCTTATAGCTTAGGACGCTATTTCTCTAAAGCCTTAATAATAGTTAAGAGTTCTTTCTTATAGATCTTATGGTTACACTTTAGTATAAAGTACTTTATAGAGAAGAATATAACCAGTCTTAATTTACCATTATTATTATACTAGGAAAGAACTCCACTAGAAGCCTAATTTAATACATCTATCTCTACCACTATTTTCTTTATATAGTTATAGTATACTAGTACTAGTGCTAAGATAAAGGCTCCCTTAAGGGCCTTAAACAATTTAGCCTATTTTAGTCCCTATAGCTATCCAATATCCTTCTTTAGGAGTTTTGTTATAGGTATAGCAATAGCAGAGTAGCCTTAGATAAATTATTAGTAGAATTTCGCGAAGCTAAGAAATTATTATAGTTCTTTAATTAATGTTGGGTCCTTTTATTCCTATAAGGCCTATACCTTCTTAGGGTTTATAGTTATGCTATTAGTTAAGATAATTAAGCTAAGGTATTTTATTTTTATAGAGTAGAACTTAGACTTAGTAATATTAATCTAAAGTCCAGTATTACCAAGTCTTTAGATGACTTCATTTATATACTTAGTATACTTAGCGCGTATTTTAGAAAAGATAAGAACATTATTAAAGTAGGTAGTATTGTAGTTATTAAGGGCGTTATATAAAAATAATTAATATAGTTTTAGAATATAGCGGGTGCGTTATAAAGGCCAAATAGTATAACTAGTATTTTATAAAGTCTAAACCGGGTAATAAATGCTATAAGCTACTTATAGCCCTTTATAATCCAGACCTGGTTAAACGGAGCAATTATATTAAGTTTAGTAAAGTACTTAGCACTATAAAGTGCGTTAAGTATCTCGTAGATTAATAGTAGTAGGTACTAATTCTTAATAGTAACTATATTTAGGCCTTAGTAGTTATAGTAGATTTATATACCGCTGCTAAGCTTAGTAGCGAGGAGGAGTAGTGCGGTAGCTAGTAAGGTTAATTCGCAGATAAAACCCCTATCTAGCATTTTATTAATCTATTTCTTTACACACTTAAGTTTAGCAGGTAAGAGTGGTCTATTTTTATAATATAGGGCCTAGTTTTTAGGGATAATCTTAATTTTATAGTCCTATAGTTAGTAAGGGGGCAGCTTATCTATATTTTTAGGGAGAAAGTGCTTAATATATTTATAAAACTCCTTTAATAGGCGTTATAGAATATCTTCGCGGGTTAATCCTAGTTTGCCTTTTAGGAATTTTTTAATATTAGTATTAACTATCTTCTAGCGTAAAAGCTCGGGCTTAGTTTTTAGATTTATTTTAAGAAAGTTATAAAAATAGGGGGGCAGTACTTTACGGGCTTCCTTTATTATATAGTCGCCTTCTACCAGCCAGCGGAAAGACCTTTTTAATAGGTTTAGTACTTCTATTAGGCCTATAGGCAGCTCCTTAAGCAGCTATTAGTACTTTTCTTATTTAACTAGTTCTACTAGCTCCGCTATATAGATTCTTATTACTATTATATCTTTTATTTATAGAACTAGATAAAATTAATAGTATAAGCGTATTTAATATTATCTAGGTTAGGGCGTATCTAGTTCTTTAGTGCTATAGCTAGGCTAGTATAACTTGGTTAACCCAGGGGGGCAGAAATAAGGTAGTGGCCCTATATAGTACGCGCGGGAGATAGGTATAAGGTTAGGTGTTATAGTGGCATAGTTTTTATTATACAAGTTTTAGTAGTTCTATAGCTAGTCCTTACTATAACGCAAGCTATAGTATGCGTATATAGTATATAGCTTAGTTCTAAATATTAGGCTAGGCGGCTAGGGTTTAAATAGTGTCTAAATTAGGGTTAGATTCTTAGTAGTAGCGGCGTAAAGTAGACCTTCTTCCTTAGTCTTAGTAGGGCTAGCTAGCCCGTTATTTTAGTCTTAAGTACTAGGGTAGTCCAGTCTTCTACTATTTTATTACTTTGTAGCTATATAGGCTCCCCTTTATTAGGAACGTCTTTTACTATTAGGGCTTTATATATAGTCTTAGGTACTAGGCTTAGTAGTACTAAGTATCTACGCAGGGCGTCCCTATTACCATTAGTTATCCCCTATAGGAGGTAGTGCCTAAAGTAGTAATTTAAGTTAAAGCAGATCTTAAGCTTCCTAAAGCTATATGCTTTTAAAGCTAAGGCATACCTAGGATAATTAGGGTAGTAGGTAAAAGTTTAGTAATAAAAAAGAGTATAGCTTTAGTATAGAGGCCAATTAATATTTAGGCGGTAAAGTAATCTATAATAAGCGAAGTTAGGATACTATTTATAAGGCGTAGTAGCCTAGGTGCTAGCAGCTTCTTAGTTATAACATTATATTTTCTTATAATAGACTCTACGTTGGTAAATACTATTATAGTACTACCAGAGTCTACTAGGCTTACTATATTAACATAAACTTAGGGGTATAGGTTATATAATAAGAAGATTTAAGTTTAAATAAGGATTAATTTCTTATTACTATTTGCTAATCTAAGATTAAGTAGCAACTTACTAATAAAAAGGACTAATTAATCTAGTAACAGAGACCTAATCTTCTCGTCTTCCTCCTTATATAGTTTAAACCCTTAAACGCGACTTAGTCTAAGGGTTTACCTTTTAACGACTAGGGTATAGAGCTGTCTTAGCGGGGCGGTCTAGTGTCTGTCTAGCCAGCGGTATTAATATTAGTCTTAGTTAGGGTATAGGAAGACAATACCTCGCTAATAACGTAGCCGTATTCGTATTTACTAACGCGGAGTTACTAATACTAGGCGTTATTAACGGGTTAGGCTCCTATATAGGGTATTATTTAAAGTAACTAAGCCGTAGGGTTAAAGAGGGGGGGTTGTCCGCCGCGGCCGTAATAGGCTTCGCGGTTGCCGCGTTTATAATAAACTCCATAATTACCATATCTATAGTTATTAGTTCGCGTTATTTAACGGGGTAGCATTAAGACTAGGTTTGCTATCTTAGTAGGGTTATAGGCGTCCTTTTAGTAGCTAGGTAGGCCATAGGCAAGGTATAATCTATTATTAACGCGGCGCTTACGCTCTATATCTAAAATTTTATTAAGGTCTATAGGTTCTCTAGTTACTATTAGGGTTAGGGTTAATATAAGGGTAGGGGCTTAAGTAGGTAGGCGGTGGTTAGCGTTTTTCTTAAGATTGGCTCGGTATATATAGTTCGCGAAGTTCTTAATAAATATATCTATTTACTTACTCTAACCTATATAGTCGCTGTTATTAATTTTATAGGCAAGTTTAAGTACTAGCTCTTCTATTTTTAGAGAGATAAACTTCTAAAGTAGGTCTACCTTCTATTTGTCTATCTTCTTAGCGCAAACTATTAGCTTATTAAGCTCTCCATTTTAAGACTAATAATTACGCTTACCTATAACGGAACCTTGTAGCAAGTATTATAATGGGCTTATTAATAGGCTAGGTATATAGGTAATGTAAATTAAAGTTAATAACGTAATAATAACTAGTGGAGTAGTTGCCTAATAGATTAACTTTAATTATATTCTAAGAATTATTATAAGGAAGGAACTATCTAGGTAGGGATTAAGGGTCCTTAAATATATAACCGTATTCCTATAAAATCCTTCTTATATATAATATACGTACATTCCTCTTATACACTATATATACTACGTATAACGTTATATAACCTTAGTTATTATTCCTTATTATATAGCTCTACCGGCTCTATTTTAGACCGTGCCTAAATTAACTAACTAGCTTCTTTTAACTTTTCCCTAAGTAGTTATAATATTGTACTTAAAGCGTCCATAATACTATCTTCCTCCTTTTTATCTTTATCCTTAAAGATCCTAAATATTTCTAAGTCGTTTACTAGAGGTATAATATCCGTCTAATTAATTTAGCTAATATTATTACTTATTATATCTAAAGCTCTTTCTTCTTCGCAAGCGTAACGTCATGCTTATACTGTTGCTACGATATTATCTTTTAGTGAGATTATGCTATCTTTATATTCTTACTGTTTAAAAGAGGGGTTAGTTTATATTATATTGGCGAACCCATCTTCGCAATAACCGTCCTCTTACTTAAAGTGCACTAAAGCGAATATTTGTTTGTCCTGTAATGTTTACTTTATCTCTAATACTAAATATATACAGCCTATTACTCTTAATAGTCGCCTAGTTCCCTAATTAATTTATCTTAGGGTTTTATATTTAATCTACTACTATACGGCTATGTTACGGAACCCTACCGTAGGGGCCTCTATAGGAGAGCCCCGTGCTCTCGCATACACCTCACGTACAGCTTATATTAGCTACGCGTAGGTATATTACCTCCTTACGCCCTTAACCCTTGCGATCGATCGCGCAACGTCTTGTAAACTCCTTAAATACATACGCTCTATAGCCACTGCCCACGTTCTATAACATTACGTTGCGCCTTTTTACTACTAACGCTTAGCCTATAACTAATTCTACATCTCTATAATACTACAGGCGCTGTTAGAAGCAGTATGTTTATAAATTACCTCACTTTATACTTCTAAGGAACCTATAATAGTAAGACGATATTCCTTGCTAGCTACTATATTAAACCTAAAGAATAATCCAATACCTATACTTAACCTACAACGCCAATCAATCCTAGGAGAATTCGATTTATTAGCCCTAACCCCTAAGGAGATAGATACCAATAATGTCTTATCTTTTATTAACTATATAACTACGGATAAGTAAATAAAAGGGCTACTACCTATTAAAATTGAAATACGAAACGCTGAGATGTTTGTAAAAATGGTAGCACGAGACCCTAATAAATACTACCGCCTTTTATAGAACTATTACCTAAAGCTTATATAAGCTAAGATGCGTACTGCCTAAAATCGCGATATTATCTAAGACCTATAAGCTTATAAGGCGCTCGCTAATAACATATATTAAGAAACCGAAGATAACCTCCGCGTGTTTAAACGCAACGTTTAACAGTTAAAGAAGAATAAGATTATACTAATTACTACAGTTACTAAAAAAGAAGGCATAATTAAATACCTATAATCTTAGCTTAACGAGCATATTTATAATAACACTAGATACCTCTCTACTATATATAACGCTACCTAAGTCTTTACGCCCCCGGCAACTTTACCTACTTAACGCTTAATAAAGGGTTAGCGCTAAGCAGCTTTACCTAATAAAAACCCCTACTAAAGTAGCGATAATAAAAGCTATAATAATTAGACCTAAACTGCTACCGTAGGATCTAATATATACTACCCTAATTCCCTAGTCTTTTAAGGAGATCGTAAGGAATACAGCTACTAGAAGATGTAAATCCGTAAAAAACTAACTTAAAGCGCCTACCTTTTTCCTACGGAAGATATTAAGAGTGGCTATATTATTGGGCGAATAAAGGGTATACTATTTAATAGACTCTTCGCCTAATAGGAGACTAGTAGCCTTTAAAAGTAGCAGTCTTATTAAAAAGTCCTTAATAATCTCAACCTAATATACCATAACTATAACTTACTAGCTACTAACTAAGCTAAACTATATACCCTAAAGATAAGCTCTACTAAATTATTTAATAAGTTCTATATTAAATTCTAGGAATATACTAGAGCCCTTACCTAAGACGATACTAAAGACTAGGAGGATCTCCTTAAAAAAGTTACTTATCGCCTTAGTTATGCAGCCGCCAGCTATAACTACAACGATGTTTATAAGATGGTAGCAGCCCTATAGAAGATTAAACAATAACTAAATTAGATTGCTACTACTAACCCTTACTTAAAGACCTCTCTATAGAAGCCCTCTAGGCTTACTAAACCTACATATACTAAGCCACCGACGCCCACTACCTTAGGCGCCACTAGAGCCAATATTAACCTCTTTATACTAACCTTTTCGCAAAAACTCCTAGATAAAGAGCGCGAGTTACTCCGGAAATTAGGACGCTACTATAGATGCCGTTAAGAAGGCTATTATCGCGATAACCTAAACTACCTAATAGCTAGGTTTAGTACCCACTGCCTGGGGAGACTCCGCAG